>Ga0316192_10001787_pt1 | contig 15899 bp, 8 predicted proteins | sample MerIslwburrow_MG_FD_204931 | JGI IMG/M metagenome (GOLD analysis project Ga0316192, IMG submission 204931) | Coastal sediment microbial communities from Maine, United States - Merrow Island worm burrow | ecosystem: Environmental > Aquatic > Marine > Coastal > Sediment | place: USA: Maine...
AGGGTCTTTTGACTTGAATAGGGGTGATGACTGATCTTGTCCGTATTTGTCTGGTACCTCACTAGAAGTCTGGTTCCATGATTGTTGACTGTGATGGTCTTTTGACTTGAATAGGGGTGATGACTGATCTTGTCCGTATTTGTCTGGTACCTCACTAGAAGTCTGGTTCCATGATTGTTGAGAATATGGGTACTTGTGTATTGACTCGAATAAAGGTGATGGCTGATATTTAGGAGAATTTCCGACCGGCTTTGTCTGGTTCCACGATCGATATGGGTACTTCTCGAATAAAGGTGAGACTGGAGAATTTACTGATGATTCATTTGTACGAGGAGGGGGGTTCATTGACTTGAATAGAGGTGATCTTTTTGAATCCAAATCAGTGGGGTTGTTATCAAACAGTTCGCGCTTAACAGTTTTGCATGGTTTTTCACTTGAGGATGTGTATGAAGAATTGACTGGTGCCTGGCTCCACGATTGATACTTGTGTATTTTTTCGAATAAAGGTTGGCTAGGAGACTTGAACGGAGGTGATCGTTTGGAATGCAAATCAGTTTCGCATGGCTTTTCAGTGGACACAGTGACTGGCTCTTCAATCATTTTGATGGGCGTCATAGCGACGCAAGGATAATTTGTTGAATTGTCACGAAACAGTTCTGGTTCATCACTCTTTCCCAATGTTGCGCAATCATCATCATCTGACCACCATTCCGGATGCGATGAGGATGAGGTGACACTACCAACTCTCTTCACAAAATGCTCCTTAGCTCGCGCATCATCATTGTTACCCATCTTTCGTATTAGACGATTAGTCATGACAGATGTTCGCAGGTTGGCAGCTTGTTCATCATCACCTTTCACTTCGATGTTCAGCACATCGTCTTTAGTTTCACTGAAATCTCTACCACCGCACCGTTGTATGGAAGACTGTAAATCGGCATCTGCCAAATTGATAGTTTTCCACATCTCGGAATTTTCGGCCATCTCTTCACAATGCTGACGATAATTAGCAACGGCATTATTTTCTTCGCAACGTTCTTTCATCACCCCTATCCACATTTGGTGTTTCTGATCAAACTCAGGCTGATTGATCATGCACGCCCTGCCCTGTTGAGCCAGTTGACTCCTTTTCTGGAGTAAATATTTAAATACCGTTTTCATAGCTTGCGGAATCTCCTTCATGCTTTTCATACGGGATATTTCAGAATTCAATGCTCGCAGTTTAATCCGATTCTGAGCATGCATTTTGACAATTTCTTTGCATTTCTCACCTATGTTAGGTAAGCTCATGCAGAGCTTCCGATCTGATAGTCTGGGATTATTTTCGAGCCAACGCACTTCATTATAAAATCTGTAAAAATCGGCTGTTTTACACGTATCAATCGCTCGAGTTTCCATCATTTGTTCATCGGTCAACCGATGATCTTTGACCAAGTGTCTGGTGAGGGTATCCTGAGTACCAAAACGTTTGTTACAGTTCTTAATTTTGCAAGTGAATCTCAGCGCTATAACAACTTCGGATATAGAAGGGTGTTGAAGTAGGTCGTGACTGCCAACCACTTGTAGCGAAGACAGCAGACTACTTATTCGACTTCTACACTCGGGTTGGTGAGCTTCTTCCAGATCATGATGATTCACGTTGTCTTCTCGAACAAAAACTCTGGCGTTATACGAATTCCAGTCCACCAAATAAACGAGATAATTCTCGAGTCCATCGCTTCGCTCGAATCCGTATAAATTACGCAGACGCTTTACGAGATCATGAAAAAAAATCACACCGGGACACTCTTCCGATGTGCTTAGGAACCGACAGCAATCGTTCATGATCGACTTGGGAATGATGGCGATTTTTTTCTCCCCTCCCCTCAAAAGAGTGGCGGAGTTACTTCTGGTCAATGTTCTCAGACGGCCCAGTAGGAAAACTGCGGTCTGGCTACAATTTGTTGAGATATTGACGCATTTGCCCGAATTCAAAGTCATTTTCAATTGTTTCCACGTATCACTCATGAAACTAGGTGTTCCTACCAAAATACAATCGGGTCGATCGAAAAGGCTGCGGGACAACTTCATACTCCCGTCTATTTTGTCTATTGTGTAGAATTTATCAGCTCCTTCAAAATCGTGAAGATTTCTAACCCACCAAGATGTCGCTGCCATATTTGAATTTTTTCTTCGCTCATATTCATCGTCTTGGATGGGATCTTGAGCCACTGCATTTGAAGATAATTGAGCTAAAAAATTTTTGGAATTCACATAGAGTCCGTAAAGACAGAAATCACTGGGTCTAGATACCAAGTGTCTCAAAACATCGTACAAGTCAAGGCATTTGTGCGTTTTTGCATCGCCTGGAATTAACTGTTGCACCATATTTTTTAACTGTAACATAGTGATACAATCTTGCTGACTAGTGATTTTGAATACAGCCTGAACAAACTGTTCGGCACTCTGTTTTGGCGTTCTTTTTCCTTCAAACGATTTGTTTAAAGCTATTAATTTCGGACAACCATTTACAACATCGATCAACACCCCTTTACTCAGATCGGGATAAAGACTCATATTTTTTTTTTTACATACAAACACAAGACGCAAATAAGCTCGTTTTTATTTATTTTATTGACACGCTATAGCATCACTGAAAACCCCTCTTCCACCAGCTTTACATTTAACCGATACTTTCTTTATCGGTTGATTGTAATGGTACGTAGTGTTGGGACTGATCATTTTTCTAATCCTCGATTCAGATCCAGCAAGTCGGAAGCGCAGAAGACACTCTCCTCTAATATCTATAAATGGGGAATGCGTCATCTCCACTGTAATTTGCTTATTCTTTCTGTCCAATTTACATACACGAGGCCTGTATAGGTTACGCAATGCCCATCTCATGGAGAATGTATATTGAAGAATGAATTGAGAAGAGTAAATGTAGGATATAAACCGTGATCGAGACGGTATACTGATGATTCCGCCGATCCTGATAGGATCCTGTGTGTACGAATGAAAGAAGTCGCCACTGGCCCATGAGAATATCTCGTGCTGAGCTGATAAATTTGTTCTAGTAGTTGCCACTAACTGTAAATCACCATCGTCCGCATGACTCACATCTAAAACTTGGTCGATGTAGATGCTCCGATTGACAAATTGCGCGCAATCTTTGATGAAAAGTTGCCGTTTTCTCGCCGTGTGTACCACGACACGCTGACACGTATTGAGATCACAAGTGACGACATTGTTTCTCTTCGATGTGGACATCACCATAAGTTTACAGGATGAAGAGTCTGTACCGATTAAACGATATCGTCCTTCGCTTTCCCATATGGCCAAATCTCGTCCATTGCCGTTAATGAAGAGGATGCAGTTAACAAATTTGAAAATAAAAAAATAAATTATAAACATTATTTTTTCCCCCCAAGTTGTCATGGCCATTAATAATATTTATTATCAGCGCATACTCTTCATGTACATAGAGTCTGGAGTATTTATGAAGGGCTCTGTTTCAAATTCGAAATCTTCACTGTCTCCATACGTGTCCCCCCCCCTTAGATTCTTCACATCTATCTCTCTAGTCAGTTTCTTGTGATGATATATGTGCACAAAAAGATGCACGAAACAGAAAATTACGATGACAATGAGCATCCCTTTGACAACCGTTCCCGTGAAAACTTTACAAAAGCCATTGTGACGGTTATTGGGCGTGAGAAAACACTCAGGTATGCTCTGTACCGTGACCAACAATACACCCACGACCAATAGAGGTACTAAATGTACCAATATTCTTTCCACGTTCGATGGTTCTTTGAGCCACTCTAATAACTGATCGTGTGCTTTCAACGCTTTGTATGTCAGGTACAACACATTGGCTACGACCAATGCCATGTCCAAATAGACAGGATAGAGACAAAATTTGGCAATGTTGTGTATGTCGGTCATCTTACAAATGTTGCCACCAGCGGCATCACCCTGTGCCACGAGCATGATGGCCGCGATAGAAAAGAAAACGAAATACGTAAATTTCTGCATGTTTAACAGGATATGATCGTGCCATGCGCGAAGACCCTTTTTCCTGTAACAGTCCATGACCTGGTCATCTAGTTTTTGAAATTCGCTTATGACTCTACCGAAACTTTTCTTTGATTGATCATACACTTCGTGATACGAATGATTAGCCCGATGTTTGGCCGTCTGTAACAGCGAAGCGCGGCCACCCTTCTTAGTTACTCCTCCTCCTCCTCTAGGTGCCATATTTACAAGGTTTTGTCAACAAGACGCAAATAGCAGTGTTCACGTTCTGCCGAAGGGTCGATGTAAATTGCCACCATTTGGTTTGAATTTTTTCTTGATGCCTGTCTCGATGTAAGTTGAATCTGTGGAGTCCACTGTTAGTTTACACGTGTTGTAATCCATCAGTCTCATACCCTCGTCGTGTCTAACATTAGCTATATTCAAGAGACTTTGAAAATCATTGCTACTATTCTCTTCTCTGCCATAAAAACCTCGATTGAGAGTTTTGAAGGCGATTGGACAAGCAGTGTTGTCGTGGTACTGTCTGCCTTGCATCGCCACGTTCGATTCGGAATGCATATGGGCTGCCTCCACGGGTCTGTAGAACTCATCTAGGCCAACCTTGTACTGAGTGATGGGTTGTTTAGCCTGTAAAAAGGCGCGGTACACCCCATGTTCCGGTTCGTTGTACGACCACAGTGGGTGCCTCTGTCCACCCAGTATCACTTGAGCTTCAGAGAATCCAGCTGTGCCCCAGGGATTATTCGTGAACACTCTCTGTACTTCGTCCATTTCAGTGGGACACCTAATGCTGTTTCCGTCTGCTTGACTCACGCGCCCATTGACTGGCTGAATGTGACTCCATTCTGAAATATCGATACATGGAGCCATTGGAACTACCACAAAATCACCGCCTTTCTCTTTCTCAAAAGGATCCCATATTCGTGTACCCATTCCCGAAATATAACCAAGTCCCGCAACGTGGTATTGAACTCTGGTATTGTTGATGGGATCCTTGTCAATCTTGGCCGCTTCCAGTCTAATGTCTGTTGTGTAACTGGAGGCATTGCTTCGATTACTGTCTGACTTGCAGTTGCCGCAGCATAGGTACCTGTGTTGTTTACCAGAACGTGCCATCACAACTCCGCACGTTATCTGCGTGATGTTTCTGAACAGCATGAAGGCTGTGTTGAGAAAAACACCACGGGATGCAAGCGCACGTGTAGTGGCCGGATTCTGCAACATTGAGATGAATAGAAGAGCGAAACAGCGAATCTGTAAACCATACCCCGAATTGCTAATCCATTCCGCTCTGAAGGAATAATTATCGTTCAGAAAGTGGTCCCTGCGACTGTACTCACAATCTAAACCGGCTGGAGAAGAGTAGAGTGGATGAAACTTTGAGATTAGAAATGTGTTTCCAGAATGAATGCACGAAGCAGGGGCCAGTGTGTTGAACGTCCCGACTGCGCATAGTGTTCTAAAGTTCTGAGTACAATGGTACACCCCTTCATTCAAGTTAATGTCCAGTTGCTCTACGATTTCAACTAGACCATTATCAATCGCTTCATCGAATGTGGTTGCACCCATGACATACACTCTTGGTGAAAATGCTCTCAGTATAACATTTTGATAAATCGATGCCTTGTTTAATAATTCATTCAGTTCTTCTCCTTCACATTCTTCTTCTTCTTCAGGAATAAAACACTTTTGTAACGTTTTCTGACCCAATGTATGTAGAAAGAGCCAACTGTGCGTCACATCTGGTCGTGACGCAATGGTGGCTTTGTATTTATCGTAGAGTGTGTCCACCAAGTTTAAAATGGCGCTGATGTTATCCGACGCCATTTTGACTTTCTTTTTATCTTCCTTATCTTCGAGTACTGCGTGATTACACGCGTATTGAGTGATGATAAGTTGGTTATAGTTGGTAAAGCGTGTCACGCCATTATTGCGACAGATATCTTGAGTGATATGACCGTGCAGGTTAGTGTCGTTAGCTTTCAGTGCATCTTTGAATGACATTTGTTCAAATAAGCGCAAACTGTCTAAGTCGTGTCGATTCCAAGACAAAGATAGACATTTTCTCATGTATAAACAGATATTCTCTTCGGCGATATAGTCGGGAAAACAGCTAGCTTTGGCCATCATGGTCATGCCAGCCACAATATCCCCACGTTCTATAGGGCACGTTGAGATGTTACTGTGCCCATAGGTCACAGCTGGTTTGAACATTCCATCTTGTGCATCATAGAACACTTTTCGACTGGGATCTAAAAGACACCTTTTGTCCGCAGCATCGTAATTCATTTGCGAATTGTATCTTACAGCTGACATTTGGGCAATGTCGTTGTAATCAACGCTATTTAGAAAATTGTTGTAGACAGCTGGATTGTATGTCTCCGTTAGAAAGTAGCTTCCTTCCTCCATCACCCTCTCTATAGATATTCTGGTGTCATCTCTCTTTTCAAAGTCAGTTACCAGGATGGAATTCCAATCGACAGAGATAATTTCGTCGAATTTTAGTAAACCGCCTTTTCGTTTGGGTAGTGGGCAATATCCTATGACATTGAAGCTTTTAAAATTGGCTCGTATTTCACTCAGGTTGGTTTTCTGTCCATCAGATATCACGTCTGGGCAAGCAATTATGCGTTTCAATTTTCCATTCACTATTGTACAGTCTGGGGGAGGTGACTCTCGATAGGACAGGAACTTATTTACTTTGATGGAGTCTTCATAAACTACCTGATTATTGCATTCTTCGTTGATGTAGTACACTTCTCGAACTTCGTCGTCGCGAGCGGGCATGGCGTATTCACCAATCACACTGACTGTACAGGGGTGGCATATTATGGCATCTGGTTCACCGATATTGTTCGACCAATAGGTCAGACTGTTGTCGAGATCGACCAGTACTCCCTTGGTGTTTGTCCGCCTCAAATTCCAGGCTAAAAACATGTCGGCTCGAGTCTGATAAGTACCATAGAAAAGTTCTGATTTCGATATATTTCTCTCATCTTTCATTCTACGAAATTCCATGTACTCGAGTGTGGGTGAACTGAACAACGAACTGTAAACGACCTGTTGGAGAGTCATGGCGATGCAGTTTTTGGCCTGTATCGTTTTCACTTTGTAGGCCGTCTGCACCTCCTTCTCATTACCCCTTTGAATGAGTTCAGTGGACAATGCGATGGACACGCCATACATTTCCATTGTGTATTGTCTAGAGTGTTTTTGCATAGCCAGAGTCTGCAGTTCGGACGTGGCTGTGCATTTATCAATGATGCATGGGGGAGCGTGCAAGTCCTCCATGGAAAATGTAGATCGACCGTTCACAATAAGTATGGGACACAACCAACCAAGTTTATCTCCGTTCATTCCAATCACACCTGATTCTGGGGCGATGGCTTCAAACAATACTCTCGCACTCAGTAGGATATCTCTGTAATGAACCCAATCTTGGTCTGTGGCCGTATGACCTTGATATCTATGACCGAAATAGTCGGGATCTGTCGTAAATTTACCACTGTGAGGTGGTTTATCACCTGCAAATACCTTTTCGAAATCCTCTACATCTCTAAAAGTAAGGGGAATGTTTTGTCCCGAAACACCTGGTACAATCCCTTCCATATTTATAACCCCAATGAATACGTAAGACGTTATTATTAACATTTTTTTTTTTTTTATTTATTAAACAAACATCTCTAATTTACCATAACCATAAGGTTTCACATCCTGTCGGGCTATTCCCAATATCAAATGGTCGTGATTTGCCCTCATAGTATCTGATAATTTAACCACATTGTTAAGTAAATGCTGTAATGGTATTCGGCGAGACTCGTCAATAAATAATTGTATGGGTCCACCATCCTGTTCGTATCCTTCCTGTTTCCATTTACCAAATTCGTGAGTAATGACGGAGGGTATGAGTCTGGCTTGGAAAAACTCGCCACATGCACTCAGTATGGATGTCAGTGCCATCAAACATTGTTTTTTGTCTGGAGCATTTAAGTTATCAGCTACAATTTTATCATTGGTGAGATAGTCGATGAAGTCATCGATCTTGTTGAATATGTCTGTGTGGTCGTAGGCATAAGTGGTAAATTTGATGCAACCGAAACGGTTTGTGTGTTGTTCCACTTCTTGGTGGTTAGGAAGTCGTATGCATACAGTTTGTCCGTCTAGAATCCAATCTCTACCCGTGTTGAGGAAACCAGTACTGGGTGATTTTGATACCACAGACATCAATTTCCCCTTTTCCCACTCGGTACTTTCAGTGGCTGCTATTCCCATGACTTTATAACGTGAAGCGTCCAAGTGACAATATTTACGTATATCTTCCACATTCTCCCCGTAACATTCAGATACGAATCTCTTTGAAAAACCAGCCGGTGATGGTACAATACCCCATTTGTTACTAGAGATGTCGCGCCTTCCCAGTAAAACCTGTCCAGGTTTAATGGTAACGTTATTGTCTCTGGGATATAGAACATCTCTTGTGTCGGATAAATGTTTAGCTTCAAAGTTTTGTGACAAGAACATTCGATCCACTACAGCCGCTATGGTACTGCCTTGTATGGGTGGAGCCTTTAGTTGCGTTCCAAGTAACATCGTCATGAATAGTAGTCATTTATTACACGCTAATGCAAAGATTTAGTCACCAGCAATTCGGTCGGTATGGGCGACTTCACTTCCATTGGTTTTCTATCTGTCCAGAAATTATAAGAGATCTCTTGAAACCCAGCATCTATTTTGCTTTTACCACCTACTTCCTCAGTTTTTGATTGATTCATCAGTGGCTGAGCGGTTGGTTGTGGTGGTGGTGGTGGTGGTGGTTGTGTTTGTGGTTGTTGCGTTGGATTACAAAAAATGGGTAACCAAAATTGTTGTGGATTGGTCGATGCATGTTGCGGTTGTAACGTCTGTGCATCAACAGCTTTTTCTAAAGATCTGACATATTCCCTGTATTCATCGGTGACTGAATGTTCTTGTTTTTTCAAACGAGAAATGCGATTTGTCTGGTCGTTGGTAAGAGGCATTTTGTTGGTTTTTGCAAGCATACGTTTATAGTAATTATTGAGGAAATGGTCTACTTTTTTCGATCTGCAATGCGTAGGATCATTTCTTTCTATCAAGTTTCTACAGTCATCAAAGGAGGCGACAATCTGTACCAAATCGCGATTCGGATTGCGTTTTAATTTTGTTTCCAAGTCCATGAGATCTCGACAACGTTTTCTCGATTCGGGCGTGTTTTGTTTATCGAAATAATTCACCATGCTTCGCATGAGTTTACTTAACTGCAAAGAAACCGTTTTACGAGTATTGTTGGCCTCGTTCAATTGTATGCCTCTTTTCTCCATCAACTTTATGAAATTTTCAGCGTCTTCACTGGGTAAGACTTGCGATACCCTAGTGACCAATTCCATTTCTTTGGCTAACATATCTATCTCTTCTTCTTCTTCTTCTTCTTCTTCTTCTTCACTATGCATCTCCTCGTTATCAATTTTGTCCATTTCTTCGTGATTATCTGCTTTTCCATCAGGTCTGGACATCATGACACAATCTTTGTTGGAAACTGCTCTACGTTTATACCTCGAACCATGACCGAAACAGTACTTAGACAGTTGGCAAACATCACGTTCTCGTTGAAGGAAAACGGCGCGTGTTCCATCCCGAGCACCCGTTCTGACTAATGATACATGGTAACACTCACTTCTATCAATAGCATTCTGACTTAGAGACACGCTGTCGTAGAATTGTGAAAGAGAGCTATCTAAGTAGTCGCGGGCTGTGATTTCTAAAAGAGTGGTAACGGCAAATGTTTTATTTCCCTTGGCTGGCTGGTGCGTGAAATCGATCCACCAGTTTTTTACGTGGCCTATCCCTCCGGATCTCAAAATGGATGGTTGACATTCATCCTTCTCTTCTCCATCTACATGTTCCCACGTAACGGGTAGCCCTGTGAGTCTCCAGCCTCGAACATCATCAATCAACACATCGTAAATGGGATCTCGAATCTCGTCTGGGTTGAGGCAAACATTTGTCACCACGTGTGCCAAACAATATTTTTTCATTTCAACCTAAATACCGTTAACCGTTAGTAGTAGATTAGCGAACGAGACGTTTAACAGGCCGTCGATGCGGTCGAATGGCTTTACGTCTGATTAATCGTGACAACTCGCGATATAACGGTAGTAGTACACGAGGTGATACGGTTGTTTTTTTATTGACGCGCACTGTGAATAGTTGACGTTCACAGTCAATTACGCCCATTAGGTCGCTGGAATCCATAATCAGCTTGAGAACGCTGAAACTTACGTGTTCTATTTCGTGAAAAATGCATTCTTTCTCATCTTCACTCACTGTCACTCGTTTACTCGACGATTTCATCAGATGCGACACAAGATGGAGCACCGGATGGCGTGTAATTTGCGGTATATCGAATGAAGGATCTACACTTTTAATCACCTCTTCCCTCTGACACCCAACACAATCCACTTTACAAAATGTCAATTGACTGGCAATGCCGTAACAATTGACGCAACACATTTTGTCCTTGGATAAAGATTCAAGTATCATGGCAATATCTATAGTAGTGATGATGCCTAACATTCTGCCACTGCTAATTTCCTCGTCCATTTAGAATTTGTCGTAAACAGGGAGGTATAACTAAATGTGTGTGTATGAATAAGGTAGATAACCACTTGATTCTTTCGTCTACTCTTTCGTAAATTCTTTTCTTGTCCGAATAAACTAATATACAGTCGGACCACTTGTAATTCCACCGTTTTCTTTCAGTTCCCTTCACTAACACGACCCTATTACAAGCATGAATGTCGCGATCATAAATACCATGGGCTCTTCTCATATTCCTGACCAGTGTATCTTCAGGCGCACATTTTAAGTGTATAGGACGCAGCATACGCTTGACGATACTGTCCTGATGTTGATAGTCGTGACATGCGCTATTTAGTTTGGCAGCGAACGTGTAAAGATTGCGTGCGATGTAACTATTATCGACCGTGGTCAATGTGGAAAAGAAAGCATGATGCATGCTGGGGTAGTAGTTTACAAACAATTGATTGTACAAATTACACTGAGGTTTGTCCGAAAAACGTAACCACAATGAGGACAATATCACAGCTCTCAATTCACGTTTATCTTTCAAACGTTTTTCGATCACAACGCACATCAATTTGTATGGCTCGTAACCACAAGATGCCGTCAAGGAACAAAGCGATGGTGGTACGGAACATACAAAATCGGGCCAAACTAATCTTGTCTCTCCATTTATCTCAGTCAATGATGGCGGTGTTAAAAAAGCAATCAATGCTCGCTCCACGTATTCTTTCGTTTGACCACCGCATTGCCTCCAATAATCACACTCTATGCTGACATAGTCCAAAAACAAATCAGCTAAACAAATCATCTTGGTATGAACGTATCGCACGTCAATATAGAGACCGATGGAGGACACAGACTGCTACTTGCGATTACGACACGCCTACTTAAAGGACTCGATGTTTCATAATTTGTGCGATGATGGTGCAATGTCCGATGATTGCGTGAAAACGTATCTCGAAGTAAAAGACAATTTTGACAGGTACTGGGACGGGTTGGTTAGAGACATTAAGTTGAAGTGGTTCAGCTCCAGTCCCCAGAGAGAACTTTTATTCAACACTTTAGAAACGCACATTCTATTTGCATTGAATACCAAACAAAAACGTGGAGGTGTTTGTTGCGAGTGGACTGGGCGGAATAACTCAAATCTAAGTTGCATGGGAATCGTGGCTGACCCAGTTGCCACCTGGTATAATATGAATCCTGTTGAATGGTTTCAACATGGAGGAACGTTGGATGAATACTTAAAGAGTAACAGCGATCCTCCCATGCGTCATCTATGGATCTCATCACATCTGAATACATTGCTCAAGGCGTGTTGGAACGCCCTCAATGTAACTAAACTAATAGATTCGAATCTTTGGGCGCAGGATCAGTTAAATATCGCTGCTATGAAGACATGTTTAGAATGGACAGTGATACAAGTTGACAAACACGATTGCTTTTGATAATAAATTTATTAAACTGTAATCTGCATTGTATTATGCGTTAAGTTATGTTGAATAATCTTTCGCACGTATTGCGCTAAAACAGCTAATCTGGCCCGGGTCTTGGTGACAACGACAAACTTGGCACGCCCACTATCAAACTCTACATCTCCACCTGGTGGTAATGCCAAAAAACACAAGGGAATCATGGCATCTTGTTTTTTTACAAATTGAACATTGGGAGTCAGAGCGAGTAATAAGATCAGTCTGAACATAACTTTGGTACATGGATTGGAATCATGATGGACGACCACTGGGTAGATTTTACACACTTGCGCATTACTCAAACACAATCTACGAGCGGTGCTTGAGAAATCACCAGCACTACCTCCCATCGGGGTGGATGACGCTAGATTACAGCAAGATATGAACAGTCTTATCTCATTGAGCAATACATTGAAAGAAGTCGTCGGTGTATCGTCTTCATTTAATATGTTGGAAAATAGTTTATCCTCATACATTTTCGGTACATAACCTCTCCGGTTACTTGCGACTGGAATAAACATCGTATCGCATAAGATACCACCGCTAGTTTTAGGGGGTGTGGGCTCCCCTTTTTTCAGAGCTTCCTTCAAGCACTCGTTTTGACGTTCAATGCGCAACAACCTTTTGTGAAGTGTCGTCAACTCTTTTTTATTATCGTTCACCACAGGAGTTTCTACTTGCAGTGCTTGTTCCTGTTCCTTAAATTGTGCGATATGACTTTTCAATTCATCTCTCTCCTCTTGCACCGCACTCAATTGTCTTAGTGTATTGCGATATTTACAATCGTTATCATTTTTATTTTTTTCCAAATCTTGTGTCAGTTGCCTCATTTCATTTTTTCCGACATTAAGACTCGCTTCCAATGATAAGATTAGTTCACTCTTTTCTTTGATCTCCTTTCGCAACTTTGTATTCAATTGTGTTAATGAATCATCGTTATCCCTCGCTCCTATGCATTCAATCTGTCTTTGTAGATCTTCATTGTTGACAGTTAGCCGTTTTATATTTTTTGTAGACGTTTCCAAATCTCTTTCTCTATTTTGCAACAAACGTTCTTTGGCCAATATTTGTAGCTTCGCATCCTCATTTGTCTTCTCTAACTCCGCATATTTTTCCTCTTTATTTTTAAGCTGATCCTTCAAAGACAACGTGTCATCATCTAGCTGGCGTTTCCTTTCCTTCAACTCTACTTCTAGGACCCTTAGGTCTTCTATTTGTCTCTGTCGATTGTGTTCTCCTTTTTGCAACAACTGTTCCGTGGCCGATATTTGTTGCTTCGCATCCTTATTTGTCTTCTCTAAAGAAGATGCATATTTCTGTAACACCATATATTTGTCAAGCTGCTCCTTCAAAGACAACTTGTCATGTTCGACCTTTCTCATTGACTCATCTAGCAGGTGCTGCATTTCTTTTTCCTTTTGTTTATAAGATTCATGGAGGGTCGCTTCATATTGGCGAAATTTGTCTTCCTTTTGTATAAGTTCATCTTCCTTTTTTTTCAACTTATCCTTCATAGCCAATATTTGTTTTTTATGAATATCATCCAACCGCTCAAAGGCCGCTTCACGTTGGCGAGATCTCTCTTCCTCATCAATTTTCAACTCTTTCTCTTGTTTGTCACTCTTGAAGGTCGCTTGGAGAGTTTTCACTAGCTCAACTTCCTTTTCCACCAACTCTTCTTTCAAAGACAATATTTGTCGTTCACCATCCTCCTTCACATTTCTCATCGTTTCCTCCAATTGCTTGTAGGCCGCTTGGTATTGGCCACAATTCTCCACCTCTCGCTTAAGCTCATCGCCCTTTTTATTTAACTCTGACAATATTTCCTCCTTTTCATTTCTCGTCGTTTCCTCCAACTGCTTGTAGGCCGCTTTAACCTGGAGACATTTATTTTCCTCTTGTATAAGTTCACCATCCTTTTTATTCAACTCTTCCTTCATAGACAATATTTGTCTTTGACCATCCTCGTTCTCTTTATTTAGAAAAGCTGTCCTTTCCTTGAACTGCTCAAGCTCATATCCCAGTTTCGTTTTTACATTATTGATTTCTTCCTGCAACAAGGTAACTAATCGACACTGTTCGACTTCTACTCCATCCATCCCTTGTTGAGTCTGATTGTTTCTCTTGAAAGAAGCGAATTCACCCACGATATCTTCCAGTTTACTTTCCAACATGGCGTTCTTACTTTTGAAACTGTCCAACATGCTTTCGTAGCATCGTTTTTCGCTTTCGTAAGCTCTGAGTAATGTATCTTGATGTTCTGAAGTTTGTCTTTCTTGTGATTGAGCCGAATCCTTTTCATTAGCTAGTTGAGACTGCAAATTCAGCAGTTGCACCGCCATATTGCCTTTTTTGTTCTGTAGAGATTCTATATGTGAAGTCAGCTTTTTATTTTCCTCTTCGAATTGCGCCTTCAACTTAAATTCTTGAGCTTCACTTTCTTGCTGTTTCGCTATAATTACTGCCTCTTGTAGTTGATCTCTTCGGTGCCATTCTTCCTCTTGCAATGAAGCATTTTTCTTGATTTCATCCACGAGCGATTCCAATTCCTTAATTCGTTTTTCGAGTTTATTGACCTCTTTGTGATGATCCGTAGGTTGAGATTGTTCATTGTCTTTGTGAGCAGATATTGTTTGGTGTTTGTGATGATCTGTAGACATTTCTGGAGGTAGTTCATTGTCTTTCTTAGCAGATAGTTCTATGTGTTGATGGGTAGAAAGTTCATTGTCTTTCTCAGCAGTTACTGTTTGGTGTTTGTGATGATCTGTAGAAATTTCTGGAGGTAATTGATTGTTTTTCTGCGTAGATATTGCGTGGTGTTCTTCTCTGCGTTGATCCGTAGTAGCTTCACTGTCTTTCTCAGGAGATAGTTCATTGACCTCTATGTGATGATCCGTAAAAAAATGGTCAGGTAGTTCAGTAGATATTGTTTGGTGTTCATTGTTGAGAATTAGTTCTGTAGAAATGTGGCTTGATGTCTCAATTACGTCATTGTCATTAAATGTAGGGAGCGGTACATGTGGGTTGAAATTTTCAGAATTGACATATTGAACTTCAGGAGTTCGTATCATGCCAAAATCTTCAGTTAAAACTTGTATTTGGTCACTCGTACTTGGTAAATTATTGGTTCCAATAGATGATGGTAACTGAAGTGATTCATAATCAATTTCTGGAGCTGAAGGTAACAACACAGGTAACAACATATCATCTTCATCTTTGTACGGACTGTTATCAAGTTGAAGGAAATCGTTCATGGTATCTTTAAAATAATCATTATCCTCCTCATCCTCCTCATCGAAAAGATCCAAATCCGAATCCATGTATGAATCATCCTCAATTTTTTTGGAATACCCGTAATTGGGCTCATTCCAATTGGAACTCATTTTGATATTTTGTTCTTTCGTATGTTGTCGTTTTGATTTTGCCACATAGCATAGTCCAGTGTAGACAAGAGCGACAATATTTGCCTCTGTGTGTCCGCACAATATACTCTTTTTTGACATAGCATTGAACAGAGACGGTGGCTTATTATGTGTGAGATGACACATCTCGTCCACAGCTTTTTTCTTGAGAATTGTATGTGTTTCCTTGTTTTGAAGCAGGAAGTAGCCGAGACTACTGAATAATTCATTGAAATCGACGTGGAAATGTATTTTTTTTTCAAATGTCTTTAAGATGTACGTGGCACTTTTCACTATGGCGTCATTAAATTCATGTCTATTATCCTCTTCCAATGAACCGAATGTGTTAAATGATTCCTGTAAATGAACGTTTTCAAAGTACAGTGTCATAAGATGTTTGTCCAGG
>Ga0316192_10001789_pt1 | contig 15882 bp, 14 predicted proteins | sample MerIslwburrow_MG_FD_204931 | JGI IMG/M metagenome (GOLD analysis project Ga0316192, IMG submission 204931) | Coastal sediment microbial communities from Maine, United States - Merrow Island worm burrow | ecosystem: Environmental > Aquatic > Marine > Coastal > Sediment | place: USA: Maine...
CACCCCAGCCGGTGGCACTGGCAAACAGGAACTTGACCGGGTTGACTTCGTCCTTGCTGCCGGCGCGGAAACAAGAGTCAGCGGGACTTCCAACGAACCGTCATCATGCTCAGCAGGCGCTGCCTGGAGACGAGATCCCGGGTCAGGGGGGGATATAGAGCTTGGTCTGGATGACCAGATTGCTGTCATTCGAAGTCATTAGCGCATTGTAAGGAGTCCAGGTAATTCAAACACTATTGTGATATGTAAAAACCTAAGAATACCGTCGATGCAATCAACAACTGAAATTAGAGACAAAAACTATTCATGGGCAGTTTCCGACACCGGGGTCTCGCCAGTATCGTGTTCAACGAGCACCTGACCGGCGGCGGTCGCATTAACATGACGGTGGTCTGCAATATCGCACAAAGCGTTGTCGGTCAATGATCTGACACTTCTATCACGGGCATTCTAAATTCACTTTACGGAATGCACTTGCCGGTGCTGTCGGCTGACTGCATCGACAGTGAAGGTTGATGGGATGATCAAAGCTGGGGACGCGAATAAGACCTTCTTTATCTTTTGTTGATCTATATCAGCACCTTATTTTTCGAGAAGGTTTAGATATATTTCAACCAACTGCTGCTCGGGCTTATCCGCTCAAAAAATCTTATGTCACGAACACCAACCTTGAAATGATAAAAAGGAGAAAGCAAAGGAAATACGCACAGACTTGCAAATCGAGTCGGCAAGGGGTCCAATCAGCGCATGATAGCTTACGCCAGAAGCGGAGATAAGCCTTGAACATGCGTATGCGCCTCGGCCTCGCGCTTGTCGCCATAGTGGTCATCGGACTGGTTGTGGTGTCGGCCGTTATCGTCTACACGGCAGACGACAGCCGTATCAAAGCGCATATTGAGACTGCGGTGAGTGATGTAACCGGTCGCAAACTCACGATCGCGGGTGACCTCACCCTCTCCATCTCCCTGACCCCGCAACTGGTAATGGAGGATGTGACCCTGGCAAATGCATCCTGGGGATCAAAGCCAGGCATGCTGACGGTCGGGAAATTAAAAGTCGGCGTTAAACTTCTTCCCCTCTTCGTTGGGGACGTGGAAATTGATGATATCCAGTTTACCGATACCGTTGTATTACTGGAGACGGATGTCAATGGTCAAGGTAACTGGCATTTCACTACACCGGAAAGTTCTCATGAAGGAATTAGCATTAAACGCCTGGGAGTGAGTCAATTAAACCTGCAACGCTTCGCGGTCACTTATCGCAACGGGCAAACTCAATCGACCGAGCACTATAGCGTAGACAATCTTGAAATGAATCGATTGTCCGGCACCGACTTACTGAGCGTTGCGCTGACGGGCAACTTGAACGAGCAAGCGGCGACATTGTCCGGGCAGATGGGTAGTTCATTTATGGGCGCAAAGTACCCGGTTAATCTAAGCGGAGAGGTTGCGGGGGTAGCCTTTAAGCTCAAAGGTGAAATCAGCAACCTGCTACAGGAAGGAGATCTCGATCTCGCAGTTCAGGCTTCGGGTACCAACCTGGCGACACTGGGTACTGGAATTAACGTGGTGATTCCGAAAACGGATAGCTTTAGCATGTCGGCGCAGCTTGCCGGCAATGGCGATGCCGTGACCATGAGCAACGCAGGCGCAACCATAAAGCATAGTGGAGTGGTGCTGGCGCTCACGGGAGGCATTGGCAATCTCAATACACTCGAAGACATGAATTTGAAATTGACAGGCTCCGGCAACAATCTCAGCGAACTACAAGCCATTGCCGGCAGCACCAAATTACCCGACACCGGGCCGTTCAAGGTCAGTGGCACTCTAAATGGTTCGGCCGATGCCCTTAGCTTAACGAATGCCCAGGGAGATTTGCGTCATCACAGTATCAAGCTGGCGTTGTCGGGAAAGGTAAAGGATGTGATCGCGCTCACCGGCATCGACTTAAACGTCAAGGGTTCCGGCGACAATCTCAGCGAGCTACAAGCCATCGCCGGCAGCACCAAATTACCCGACACCGGGCCGGTTACGGCTTCGGCACGGCTGACCGGAACCGCCAGGGCATTGGCTATGCATGACGCGCTCACGGTCATCAAACAGAAAGGTTCGCAACTGAAGGTCTCCGGAAAGATTGCCAATCTGCAGCAACTTAACGGCATCGATCTCAGTTTCAAGGGCTCAGCTAAGGATTTTACCGAGTTAGGCTCAACGTTTGGGGCACAGCTGCCTGACCTGGGTGCATTTCAAATAAGTGGACAGCTAGTTGGATCCAGCGACGTCCTCGATCTAAAAAGCGTTTCAGCCGTGATCGACCAGAGCGACTTTAGCGCAGCTGGGCGGGTGACATTTGGCCAACGACCCAGGGTTAGTATGAGGTTAGAATCCGCGCTGATTGATTTTACTCGACTGATGGGAGAGGCCGAAAAACTGTCGCAACAAGAGACCGAAGCGCTCATGTTCTCGAAGAAGCCGATTCCCTTTAATCTGCTCAACGCTGTAGATGCAGATATCGAGCTTAACGCAAAGCGCATCAAGGTCCATGATGCGGCACTGGAACTTGGCAAGCTAGCACTACGCCTGGACACAGGTGAGTTACGTATCGACACACTTGAAGCTACCTACAAAAAGACCAGGATTTCCGCCAGCCTGAACATAAAGACGGGGACACCTGCGCATGTGGCGGCTAAACTTCTCGTGCAGGATTTTGATCTCGGCAGTTTTCTCAAGGAAACCAATAAAACCGGCGAAGTCGAGGGACACGCCGATTTTGCAATGGACTTGCGCAGCCAGGGGGATTCCCCCCACAGTCTCATGGCGGCGCTTGATGGCACCACGGGTGCTGTGATTGGCAAGGGGCGTGTGCCGCACATCCTCGACCTTCTTGCTCAGGGTCTTACCAGCCAGGTGCTACCCTTCTGGGATAATCACAAACCCGCCGGGGAACTTGATTGTGGCGTAATAGAGTTTTCGATTGCGCAGGGTATTGCCACGAGCAAAACCTTTTTGCTTGATACCCAACTCGGCCACTACAAAGCACAAGGCCACACCAATTTCGGTACCGAAAAGATAAACTTTTTACTTATACCGAAACCAAAAAAACTCACTCTGGTAAGCCTGTCGACAAAACTTCGTGTCACCGGCAGTATTAATCATCCCGAAGTACGACCCACTGTGAGCGGATTGCTGGAAACAGTCGCTGAAGATGTATCTACATTCACACTTGGGGCAATTGGATTACTGATTCCCTTTGAAAGGATGGGGGCTCAAAAAAAGCACCCCTGTGATATGCAAAAACTAAAGAATACCGTCGACGCAATCTACAACTGAAATCAGAGATAGAAAACTGTTCATGGGCAGGTTCGGACCCCGGGCTCGGGCCGGTATCGTGTTCTCCGTGATCGTGTTCAACGAGCAGCCTTCCGCCGTCCACTTTGTTCATAAAGCACCAGAAGACGACCGAGCTTACCGGCGTCTTTTCAAGTCACCGGTGTATTTTGAGCAGACGTTTAATGGGCTGGTTTTCCCGGAACATTATTTACAGACTCCAATCCCAGGCCACGATCCAGCCCTGTTAAAGAATATTGAGCATCACATCAGGGAGATAGAGCTCAGAAAATACGTTGACAATTTATGCAGCGACACGCGCAATTTTATTCACAGGACACTAGGCACAGAGATATGTAACTTGCGTAGTGCGTCCACGCGTCTGGGCGTACATCCTAAAACACTGCAAAGAGAACTGAAAGCAAATGACCTGACATTCAAAATGCTACTGGCTGAAGCACGGCAGGAGATTGCAGAGTACTACCTCGAGTATTCTGATATGTCCTTGAAACAGCTTTCAGGTTTGCTGGGTTACAGCTGCCCAACAGCATTTTCACGAGCATTTAAAAAGCAGTACAAGACATCGCCAAAGGAATATCGGACCCGATATTATCCGTTAACTCATTGAAAAATTGGTCGGGACGGCAGGATTTGAACCTGCGACCACCTGCCCCCCAGGCAGGTGCGCTACCAGGCTGCGCTACGCCCCGTCGTAAACTGGGATTTTGAGGCTAGATTTAGCGTTTTAGCAAGGCAAGAAGTTCTTCGAGTTCGGTCAGGGTCTGACGGATGATTTGCTGGCTCTGGGTGACATCGCCCTTGTTGCCTTCACCTTCGAGACGCTGGCGTGCACCGCCGATGGTAAAGCCTTCGTCATAGAGCAGGCTGCGTATCTGGCGAATCAACAATACATCGTGACGTTGGTAATATCTGCGGTTACCGCGGCGTTTTACCGGTTTTAACTGGGGAAATTCCTGTTCCCAGTAACGCAGCACATGAGGTTTGACATCGCAGAGCTCGGCAACTTCACCGATAGTGAAGTAACGCTTACCAGGTATTACCGGTAATTCGTTATTGTTGCTCGCTTCCAGCATACGCCTCTACTCTTATTTTTAATTTTTGACCGGGACGAAACGTAACCACTTTCCGGGCAGAAATCGGAATCTCTTCACCGGTCTTGGGATTGCGCCCTGGTCTTTCAGCTTTTGACCGGGTCAAAAAGTTTCCAAAACCAGATAACTTGACCTGGTGGCCGGTTTCAAGAGCTACTTTTACTTCTTCGAAAAATTGTTCGACTATTTCCTTAGCTTCTCTCTTGTTGAGACCAAGTTCTTCAAATAGCATCTCGGCCATATCAGCCTTGGTCAATGACATCAGCTCTCCCTCAAGTCGGCGTTGTAGTGTTCTTTTAATTGTGCGAGGATTTTTGCAACCAGATTTTCCACATCCTCGTCAACTAGAGTGCGTGAAAAGTCCTGTAAAATCAAGCCCAAAGCGACACTTTTTCGATCATTTCTCACTTCTTTTCCAGTATAGACGTCAAATACAAATACTTCCTGCAATATTTCATTTTTCATCGAATAAATGCTGTCGACCAGGTCACGAACTGGCAAATTTTTATCCACTGAAATTGAAATGTCACGCCTGATAGAAGGAAATCGTGACATTTCGTGGAATTTTGGCAATTTTGAATCCAATATCGGCGAAGTTTCCATTTCGAAAATAAAAACCGGTTGATTTATATCGAGTTTTTTCAGAACTGCCGGATGCAAAGCACCAATATATCCGACCAATTTTCCTGCGCAAGTAAGGTCGGCGCCCTGTCCCGGGTGTAACACAGGATTGCTCGAGCGCGTGAAACTGAAACTGGATTCATCGGCTAACCGCAAAATCATCTCGAGATCGCCCTTGATATCGAAAAAATCAAGGCTTTCCGCACTCGCATAAAGCCCATCTTCATCCCGGTTTCCGGTGATAATACCTGCGATATGAGGGGTTTGCTCAAGACCGTCGTCAGTTGGCACAAAACACAGGCCGGATTCGAACAATCTCACCCGCGACTGCTGGCGGTTCAAATTGTGCTGCAGAGCCTGCACCAATCCGGGCAACAGGCGGGTGCGCATAACCGACATATCTGCCGAGATAGGGTTAGCCAATGGTAATGTTTGCTGGCCCGGGTCGAGTATCGCCTGCAGTTCCGGGGATACGAACGAGTAGGTAACCGCTTCAAAATAGCCCCGCTCAACAAGGATGTCGCGAATCCGGTTAACGCTGACACGCTGCTCCGAAAAGCTCTCCATCTTGATATGCGAAGACTCCCGACTGCCGGGAATATTGTTATAACCGATCAAACGCCCGATCTCTTCGATCAAGTCCGCCTCGATATTGATATCGAAGCGATAGCTAGGCGGGGTAACCTGCCAGCCGTCAGTTTGCTCGGTAAGTTGCATGTTCAGGCGCTGCAGAATACCGCTGACTTCGTCGCGCTCAACGTTGATACCCAGTAAACGGTTAACACGATCGTAACGCAGTTCTACCTGTGGCGTCTGCGGCATGTTTTCTTCGACCATCGCGTCGATAACCGGCCCGGCCTCGCCGCCGACAATGTCCAGCAACAACCCGGTCGCGCGTTGCATCGCAATGGGAGGCAGCAACGCGTCCACACCCCGTTCAAAACGATGTGACGCATCGGTGTGCATGCCGAATCCGCGCGCCTTACCGGCGAGTTCGAGCGCGGTGAAATGCGCGGCTTCAAGAAATATATTGCACGTATCGGATTGCACCGAACTGCCGAGGCCGCCCATGATGCCAGCCAGCGCCACACCTCCGGCGTGATCGGCGATCAGCAAAGTGTCATCCCGGCATTCAACTTCAGTTTGATCGAGTAATGCCAACTTTTCCCCGGATTTTGCCAGGCGCACCTTGATGCCACCGTTTAGCTTGTCGAAATCAAATCCGTGCATTGGCTGTCCGAGTTCCATCATCACGTAATTGGTGACGTCGACCACCGGGCTTATCGGTCGCAGACCACAACGACGTAGTTTTTCCTGCATCCACATCGGCGTCTGCGCCTGTGGATCGATGCCCTTAATGATGCGCCCCACATAGCGCGGACAATGTCCCGGCGCCTCGAGCTCGACGCTAAAGCTATCGTCAATGCTATTGTCTACGCTGGTCACACCAGTCTGTGCCAGTGGAACCTTGTTGATCGCGGAAACTTCACGCGCGACGCCGGCAATGCTCAGGCAATCACCACGGTTGGGGGTGAGGTCGATCTCGATAATATTATCGTCCAGCAACAGGTATTCGACGATCGACACACCAGGCGGAGCGTCTTCCGGCAACTCCAGGATTCCGTCGGAGGATTCAGTCAGTTGCAACTCGGCTGCCGAACAAATCATGCCCTGGGATTCAACACCACGCAGCTTCGCTTTTTTAATCTTGATTCCGGGAAGCTCTGCGCCGATACGGGCGAAAGCCACTTTCAGATTGGCACGGACGTTACGCGCACCACAAACAACCGTATAGCTTGCTTTACCATCGCTCACATGACAGACATTCAGTTTGTCTGCATCGGGGTGTTTTTCGATGGCGACGACTTCGGCGACCACTACATCAACGAGTTTTGGCGCAGCACTGCGCAAGCCCTCGACTTCCAGCCCGGCCATCGTCAGCTGGCTGATCAGAGTATCGCTATCGATGGCGGGATCAGCCCATTCACGTAACCAGTTTTCGCTTATTTCCATTGCTGCGTCCGGTCAGGTGAATTGTTGCAGAAAACGCAGGTCGTTATCGAAGAACAGGCGCAAGTCATTGACGCCATAGCGCAACATTGCCAGGCGCTCTACGCCCATGCCAAACGCATAGCCGGTGTACTTTTCGCCATCAACGCCGGTATGGCGAAACAGCTCGGGATGCACCATGCCGCAACCAAGCACTTCCAGCCAGCCGGTATGGCTGCAAACCCGACAGCCCTGCCCGGAGCACATAACGCAGCTGATATCGACTTCCATGGAAGGCTCGGTGAAGGGGAAATACGAAGGTCTGAAGCGAGTCTTCAAATCATCCTGTTCAAAGAACATCTGCAGAAACTCTTCCAGCGTGCCTTTCAACACTGAGAAAGATACGTCTACATCGACCAGCAGGCCTTCCACCTGGTGGAACATCGGCGTGTGCGTTAAATCTGAATCGCAACGATAGACCCGCCCCGGCGCAATCACCCGCAATGGTGGCTCCTGGTTTTCCATAACCCGGATCTGTACCGGCGAGGTATGGGTGCGCAGCAACATGCCGTCATCAAAATAAAACGTATCATGCATCGCCCGCGCCGGATGATGTGCAGGAATATTGAGTGCTTCAAAGTTATGAAAGTCATCTTCGACCTCGGGACCTTCAGCAACATCGAAGCCGAGCTTGCCAAACATCTTGTCGATACGGTTCATGGTCAGCGTCACCGGGTGCAAACCACCCGCGCCGCTGCGCCTGCCGGGCAACGAGATATCAACCGTTTCGGTTTGCAGCCGTGAAGCAATCGCCAGATCGCTGAGCGCCGACTTGCGCGTCTCGAGCAACTCCTGGATTTGGACTTTAACCTGGTTAATCGCCTGCCCTGCGGCAGGTCTTTGCTCGGCCGGTAATTGGCCGAGATTTTTCAGTTGCGCAGTCAGCTCACCCTTCTTGCCCAGATAAGCGACACGCACGGCATCGAGCGCCGCCATGTCGCCAGACTGGCTAATCGAATGGGAAGCCTGCTGCAGCAGGTTTTCGAGATCTTGAGACACGTGTCAGGACAATTGAATCGACGGCAGAGAGTTCGTCTCTGCCGTCGATACCTGTATCTTTACGCTGTTTCCAGACCGGCCCTGGCTTTTTCCACCAGAGCGGTAAATGCAGGCTTGTCAAAAATAGCAATATCGGAAAGCACCTTGCGATCAATTTCGATAGCGGCTTTCTTCAAACCATTCATGAAAACGCTATATGACATGCCGTTTTCGCGGGCACCGGCATTGATACGTGCGATCCACAGTGCGCGGAACTGACGTTTACGTTGCCGACGATCGCGGTAAGCATATTGACCTGCCTTGGTGACAGCCTGTTTGGCGACGCGGAATACTTTACTGCGTGCGCCGCGATAACCCTTGGCTTTATCCAGAACCTTCTTGTGACGAGCGTGTGCGGTAACGCCTCTTTTTACTCTTGGCATTGTTCAATCCCCCCTAAGAATACGGCAACATGCGACGTACCAATTGCACGTCGTTAGCATGGACATCAAGCTTTTCGCCAAGCTGGCGTTTACGCTTGCTCGATTTCTTGGTAAGGATATGACGCAAGTGTGATTGCTTACGCTTGTAGCCGCCTGCCGCATTTCGTTTGAAACGCTTGGCAGCGCCACTGACTGATTTCATCTTTGGCATCTTTAACTCCAGTTAAATATATAGCTATTAATAATCCCTGGACGCCGGAGACGCGCCTTCGGGTAGTGGCTAGCTCGAGGCTAGCGTTTTTTCGGCACCAGCAACATTGTCATCTGGCGCCCTTCCGACTGCGGAAACTGATCCACGGTCGCAAATTCTTTGGTGTCCTCTTCTACTCGCTTGAGTAGTTGAGTGCCGAGTTCCATGTGGGCCATTTCCCGTCCACGGAAGCGGACTGTCACCTTAACCCGGTCGCCGACTTCGATAAACTCGGTCAGCTTGCGTAACTTGACCAGGTAGTCACCATCTTCGGTACCCGGTCGATACTTGATTTCCTTGATGTGCACCTGGCGCTGTTTCTTGCGCTGGTCATGCAACTTTTTCTTTTGCTGAAACCTGAACTTGCCGTAGTCCATCAATCGACAGACCGGCGGTTCGGCGTCAGGCACCAACTCTACGAGATCCACTGCGGCGGTTACCGCCTGTTGCAGGGCCTCTTCCAGAGGCACTATGCCCTTTTGTTCACCTTCTTCACCGATTAGCCTAACTTCTGGCGCTGTAATTTCCTCGTTGAGACGGCTCTGTTTGTTGTCTGCGATTGTAGACTCTCCGCTTAGCCTTAAGCTATGTTATACGCAAAAATTAATCCGGCCTTAATAACCGGATTACTGTTTTACCAGGTCGACAAACTGGTCAACCGCTATTGAACCCAGGTCTTCACCACCCAGGCTACGCACTGCAATACATTCCTCTTCGACTTCGCGATCACCGACCACGAGCATGTATGGGATGCGCTGCAAAGTGTGCTCGCGAATTTTAAACCCCACTTTTTCGTTTCTCAAGTCAGAAATCACCCTGATTCCCTGATTTTTAAGCATTTTCTGCACTTTTTCGACATATGGCGCCTGTTTGTCGGTAATATTCATCACCACGGCCTGAACCGGCGCTAACCAGGTCGGAAATTTACCTTCGTAATGTTCGACCAGAATTCCGAAAAAACGCTCCAGCGAACCGAATAATGCCCGGTGCAACATGACCGGCCGATGCCGGTTTCCGTCTTCGGCAACGTAGGAAATATCAAAGCGTTCCGGCAGATTCATATCGACCTGCAAGGTGCCGCATTGCCAGTCGCGCCCGATCGCGTCGCGCAACACAAATTCGAGCTTGGGACCGTAAAAAGCGCCCTCGCCGGGAAACAATTCATAATCGAGTTTCATGCTATCGAGCGCATTGGTCAAAGCACCTTCGAGCTTGTCCCAGATTTCATCCGAGCCGATACGATTTTCAGGTCGATCGGAAAACTTGATAACGACATCTTCGAAACCAAAGTCTTTATAAATATCGAGCACCAGCGCTATTACGTCGATGCATTCCTGCTCCATCTGTTCCTCGGTGCAGTAAACATGGGCGTCATCCTGGGTAAAGTGACGTACGCGCAGCAATCCATGCAAAGCACCGGAAGGTTCGTAACGATGTACCTTGCCAAATTCCGCCATGCGCAGGGGCAGGTCACGATAGCTCTTCAGGCCCTGGTCGAACATCAGCACCGATCCCGGACAGTTCATCGGCTTTAACGCAAATACACGATCGTCTTCGGTTTGCGTGGTAAACATATGCTCACGGTAGTTTTCCCAGTGACCCGAAGTTTCCCAGAGACTGCGATCCATCACGTCGGGTGTATTCACCTCGATATAGCCGGCATCATCCTGGCGCTTACGCATGTAGTTGATCAACAGGTTGAACAGGGTCCAGCCCTTCGCGTGCCAGAAAACCGAACCCGGTGCTTCTTCGTGCATGTGGAACAGATCCAGTTGGCGCCCCAGTTTGCGATGATCGCGTTTTTCCGCCTCTTCGATTCGATGCAGGTAGGCTTTCAACTGCTTCTTGTCAGGCCAGGCGGTACCGTAGATACGTTGCAGCATCGCGTTATTCGAATCCCCACGCCAGTAGGCGCCGGCGACTTTCATGACCTTGAAACCGTTACCGAGCTTGCCTGTCGACGGTAGATGCGGCCCGCGGCAGACATCGAACCATTCACCCTGCCGGTAAATCGAAACCTCTTCACCCTCGGGGATAATGTCATTGATAATTTCGACCTTATAGGTTTCACCCAGCTCGCCGAAGGCCTGCTTCGCAGTTTCACGATCCATGACTTCGCGCACGATCGGTAAGTCACGCTTAACAATCTCGTGCATGCGTTTTTCAATTTCAACGAGATCTTCCGGGGTAAATGCCTCGTCACGCGCAAAGTCATAGTAGAAACCGTCTTCGATCGCTGGTCCAATGGTGACCTGGGTGCCCGGGTAAAGCTCCTGTACCGCCTGCGCCATCACATGCGCAGCATCGTGGCGCAGCAATTCCAGTGATTCATTATCACGACCGGTGACTATCGAGACTTCAGCATCCTGCTCGATCAGGTAGGACGCATCCACGAGCTCGCCATTAACCTTGCCTGCCAGCGTGGCTTTGGCAAGTCCAGGTCCGATATCGCTGGCGATATCCATAACCGATACAGCATGGTCGAACTGACGGTTGGACCCGTCAGGAAGGGTAATCTGAGGCATGTCTATTCTCCAGTGGTGACCCCTACCAAAGGCCACTTGATTTTGGTGCTGGTTAACGGCGCTTTTTTCGCGTTAGCTTCGTCAGTCCCGTGCTCGAACCTCATGTATCAATTATACACTCCGGTTCTGTGCGCGGAACTTCCTCGCTAGCGCGAAAAAATCACTCGTTACCCCGCACCAAAATATAACGAATGATCTGGATACGAAAAACTATTGCTTTTTTGGTATCCAGCTAGTTTTGGTAGTCGCGAGTGGATTCGAACCACCGACCCCCACCATGTCAAGGTGGTGCTCTAACCAACTGAGCTACGCGACTATATATTCTTCAAACGAATCCACTACGTGGATTGACTCGGGCATCCTGCCCTCGGCCCTGCGGGCCGCGCTACGCGCGTCCAAAATCGCTCCCGGCGATTTTGTCAAACCACCGACCCCCACCATGTCAAGGTGGTGCTCTAACCAACTGAGCTACGCGACTATAAAATCAGGCGAGCGATTATACGAAATAGAGCTGAATAAACAATAGCCTAGGGCTTATTTAGCAAAGTAAGCGGCCAGATTGGCTACGCCACGTGCAAATGCGCTTTCCAACGGGTTCGCTGGCTCGAGCTGCGCCGCAGTTTGCGCAAACCGCTGAACTGCAACGCAGTCGCGGAAACCCTGCGCGCCGCAGAGCTTTAAGCTGCAGGTTAGCGCAGTTGCGCCAACGCCTGTTGCATGGTTTTTGACAGGCTGGTTTTCTGCCGACCCTCGGCATCGAAATTATCAGTATCGAGCCAGTTTTCAAATACCCCCCTTGCAGTCGGCCATTCACGGTCCAGCATCGAAAACCATGCCGTATCGCGATTGCGGTGTTTGTACATTGTCGCCTGACGGAAAATACCCTCGAACATGAATCCGAGTCGTTGCGCTGCGGCACAGGAAGGCTGATTGAGCGCATCACATTTCCATTCGTAACGCCGATAACCCCAGACGTCGAGCACCTGGCGCATCATCAGGTACATCGCTTCGGTCGAAATCGGCTTGCCCTGCATCAGCGGTGAAAAATGGATATGCCCGACCTCGATAACGCCGACGCTCGGCTCGATGCGCAGATAGCTCGCGACCCCGACCGCCTTTTCAGTGGCAAGATCGATGACGCTGAAAAAACAGGGATCATTGCTGAGACAGGAGGAGAACATCCAGGTGCGCAGCTCCTCCTCGGTGGCAAACGGGCCATAGGGCAGATAGGTCCAGTTGCGATGGTCGGGGTCCTTAGCGAACGCCGCGAACAGATCACTCGCATGTTTATCCAGATCGACCGGTTCCAGGCGGCACAGCTTGCCTTGCATGGTCGCACCACGGGGATGCTCGCAGACTTGCCAGTCAGCTACCGGAAATCCGATCGGCTGACCAAGTTCATTTTTAAGTTCTGGCATCGCGACTACCTCAAATTTGAATTGTTAAAGCCGGCATGATTTAAGTACACTTGCCCACGCCTGGCGCAATCGTTCAAGTCTACAACCACTCGGGACAGTGGGGAACCCAATCATGTTAATGCTCGACGCCGACAAGATACTGAATAGTATGTCGTTCACGACCCTCGTCGATGAGCTCGCCGCGATGCACCGCGACCCGATCGGCCTGGTCGATGAAATGCTGATGGAATCCAGGGATACCAATGATAATGTCAGTCATTTTTTCATTCGCACCGGCTGGCAACCTGAAAAGGCGTTAGGTGCGAAGGTAATCACCGTTTTCCCACGCAATAACCAGCAACGCGAGTGGCCATCGATCCAGGCAGTATACATTTTGTTCGAAGGCGTCAACGGCACCCCTATCGCCTGCCTCGACGGCACCGCGTTGACCTGGATAAAAACCGCAACCGATTCGGCGCTCGGCAGTCGCCTGCTGTCGCGCGAGAATATCGAAACCATGCTGATGATTGGCGCAGGTCAGATGGCGCCTCACCTGGTGAGCGCACATTTAGCAGTGCGACCTTCGTTAAAACGGGTACATATCTGGAACCGGACGGGAGACAAGGCGGCCGCATTGTGCGCGAGTCTTGCCGAAAAATTTCCGCGGATCGACTTCGCTCCGGTGAGTGAAATCGAAGCCGGTGCAAGAGAGGCCGACCTGGTTTGCTCGGCAATTGGCTGTGAAGCACCCATCATTCACGGGGCATGGCTTAAGCCCGGTGCCCATGTCGATTTGATCGGCGCCTATACGCCCGCGATGCGCGAGGCCGACGACGAATGCTTACGCCGCGGCAGCCTGTTTGTCGATGCCCGGGAAACCACCCTGCATCACATCGGCGAACTGATGATCCCGTTAGCCAAAGGCGTAATCAACGAGCAGGACGTGCTCGCCGACCTCGCCGACCTGTGCCAGCAGCGCCATGCAGGACGCCAATCCGATACCGAAATCACCCTGTTTAAAAATGGTGGTGGCGGTCATCTTGATTTAATGTGTGCGCGAATCCTGCACCAGCATTGTGCAGGCTCATGACTACCAGTATTCAACTCGAAGATATTCAGGCTGCGCGTGAACGCATCACGCCACACATCATCCCGTTGCGCATCGCGGCATCGGCTGCACTGTCAAAGCAATTTGACTGCGAGATACTGCTCGCGCATGAGTATCTGCAAACCACCGGCGCCTTCAAACTACGTGGTGCGATGAACTCGGTGCTGCAACTCGGCAGCGAGACGACCGGCGTCACCGCGGTCTCGACCGGCAATCATGGCCGGGCACTCGCCTGGTCCGCCAGAAAGGCTGGCGTTCCCTGCATTATCTGCATGTCGGAGCTGGTGCCACAAAACAAGCTCGAAGCGATTCGGGCGCTCGGTGCTGAAACCCGCATCAGCGGCAAATCCCAGGATGAAGCCGAGATCGAGGCCAATCGCCTGGTGGCCGAGGAAGGCTATACGATGATTCCCCCTTTCGATCACCCACATGTGATTACGGGCCAGGGCACCCTCGGACTGGAAATGCTGGAACAGGTCCCCGACGTCGATACCGTGCTGGTTCAACTTTCCGGTGGCGGCCTGATTTCCGGCATTGCGCTCGCGCTGAAGTCACAGCAACCCGGTATTCGTGTCATCGGCATCTCGATGGAGCTCGGCTGTGCCATGGCGGCGTCACAAAAGACAGGTAAACCGATCGAAGTCGAAGAGCTACCCACCCTCGCCGATTCGCTGGGCGGCGGCATCGGTCTCGAAAACCAGCTGACTTTCAATATGGTGCGCGACTATGTCGACGACATAGTACTGCTCAGCGAAACTGAAATTGCCGACGGCATCCGTCATGCCTATTTCGAGGAACAGGTTATCCTCGAAGGCGGCGGTGCCGTGGGTATCGCCGCCCTGCTGGCAGGCAAGGTCAGCCCCAGCAGGAAAACCATCGTCCTGCTGAGCGGCAAAAATATCGATATGCAAAAGCATCGAAAAATCATCAACCAGGAGGAGTACTAAATCCCGTGGCAGATATCAGGATTTTGACCGAAGCGGAATTACGCAGCCAGATTCAACTCGACCTGGCTGCGGTTGAGTGCGTCGAAGAGGCTTTTCATGCACTGGCGACCAAGTCAGTTATCATGCCGCCGATCATGCGTCTCGATATCATCGAAAACAATGGTGAAATAGATGTCAAAACCGCTTACATACCCGGCGTCGACAGTCTTGCCATCAAGATAAGCCCCGGTTTTTTCGACAACCCCAACCTGGGCCTGCCCAGCGTCAATGGCCTGATGGTGCTTTTCAGCACCCGCACCGGCCTGGTCGAAGCACTGCTACTCGACAATGGCTACCTGACCGATATCCGTACCGCGGCGGCCGGCGCGGTAGCAGCCAAGTACCTGGCCCGGGCCGACAGCCGCAGGGCTGCAATCCTCGGCGCCGGGGTACAGGCCGGACTGCAACTCGAAGCCCTGACCCTGGTGCGCGATATCGACTCGGCCACAATCTGGGCTCGCGATTTCGACAAGGCCCGCACCAGAGCCACGGAACTGAGCGCCCGTATCGGCATTGAAGTCACCGCCAGTCCGGATATTGCAAGCGCGACCCACGCTGCCGATATCATCGTCACCACAACACCATCGACGCAGGCAATACTGATGTCTGAGCATATTGTTGCCGGGCAACACATCACCGCGATGGGTTCCGACAGCGAGCATAAAAATGAAATCGATCCCGCCATCATCGCTGACCAGGCACAGTATTTTTGTGATCGTCTGTCCCAGGTCAGGGTGCTGGGTGAACTGCACCATGCTATCGAAAAGCAGCTGGTAAAACCGTCTGCCGAATTCCCGGAACTCGGCCAGGTAATCGCACATCAGCTGGGCGGACGTCAACACAGCGAAGATACGACCTTGTGTGACCTGACCGGAACCGGCATCCAGGATACCGCGATCGCTACCCTGGCCTACCAACGTTGCCAGCAACACCAGGCCGGCACCAACATCGTCACCTAGCTTGCATATTGCATGAAGGCGGCGCACCGAGTGTCAGAAGAAATAGATCTAATGAGCAATAGTAAGGATTTAATATGGATACCATTTTTTACAGTATGCGCCTGAACGAAACCAGGGGAAATCTGGCT
>Ga0316192_10001792_pt1 | contig 15880 bp, 8 predicted proteins | sample MerIslwburrow_MG_FD_204931 | JGI IMG/M metagenome (GOLD analysis project Ga0316192, IMG submission 204931) | Coastal sediment microbial communities from Maine, United States - Merrow Island worm burrow | ecosystem: Environmental > Aquatic > Marine > Coastal > Sediment | place: USA: Maine...
TACCTGGACCCGATAGTCCTGCTTGCATCCGTGCGCCGGCCCATGCGCTTCGTCATGTACTACAGGATCTTCCAGCTGCCGCTGCTGCGCTTCCTGTTTCAGCACGCGAAAGCCATTCCGATCGCCTCCGCAAGAGAGGACGAACAGCTCATGAACGAGGCGTTCGACAAGGTCGATGCCGAGCTGGCTGCGGGAAACATCGTCTGCATATTCCCCGAAGGCGGGATCACCGGTGATGGCGAAATCCAGCGATTCCGTCCTGGCATCGAGAGAGTCATCGCGAACCGGCCCGTGCCGGTCGTACCGGTCGCGTTGCAAAACATGTGGGGCAGCTGGTTCAGCCGCAGCAATGGCGGCAGGATTCGCAAGTTCCCGCGCCGGCTTTTCGCCAGGGTGCCGGTCATCGTCGGCGACCCGGTAATGCCGGGCGACGCGACTGCGGCAAACCTCGAAATTCTCGTGCGTACGCTGCGTGGCGATCGGCGCTAGCGTCGTCAGGGCTTCTCAGCGCCATCGGGGTTGCCGCTTGCGGCTGCCGTAACGGCCGTTCCCCAACGTCCTTCCGTTACCATCCCGAGCTTTTTGCGCCACTCCTCGATGAGTTCGTCGCGATTGCCGAACAGGGCGGGTGTTTCGCTCGAGTCGAAACGCAATTGCGCGAGGGTCACGGAGCCCGCGCGAATGACGGGCAGCTTGATATCGTTTCCAGCGGACGTCGACGTATTCACGACGATGCTGCCGCCATCCGCGGGCCGCGGTCCGAATATCGCGTCCAGCCAAATGAGACCGTTCGTCGACGAACTTGCGCGGTGTATCCAGCGCGCCGTCCGGATGTAGAGCCGCGAACCGACCGGGTTGAAGGCCACATCCTCCACGTGCTCCGGAAGGCTGACAGAGAGTTCGCCGATACGGCCCTCTTCGAGATCGAACTGCTGCGCGAGATCGTTCTGATCCACCAGGACGAGATGCCGGCCGCGCGGCGAGGCTCGCAACCACTTGATCGCGAAAGCGCCCTGCCAGCGCAGCTGCCGCATCCAGGCGCCCGACGCGCTCCGCGAGACAACGCTCAGCGACCCGGATCTGCTGCCGAGATAGAGGTTTTCGTCGTCTGCAAACGCAACACCGGCATGGACCTCGCCAAGGGGTAATTCGACCAGCACGTCCCCGCTGCCGGTGTCGAGCAGCACGACCCGGGTCGCATTGACGGCCGCGAGTGTCGATGCGTCCGGTGAGAATTCGAGGGCCGTAACTGCACCGCCCGGCATGTCTGTCATGAATGGTAACGGCCTGCCGTCGGCAAGGTCCCAGACGCGCACGGTATCGTCGGCCGCGGCACTTGCCGCCAGCCGCCCGTCGGCGCTGATGCGCAACATTCGCACCGCCGCATCGTGGCCGACGAAGCTCACCTCTTCCGCCGCGGCGGCGAGTGACTCTGCAGAAACGTCCGCCGGCAAAACGTGGACGTGGCCGCCGTCGTCGCCGATCACGAGGTTGCCGGCATCGGGCGTCGCCGCAACGACGGCGCTGCCCGCAGCCTTCCAGACCGCATGACTGGCCTCCGTGTTCGCGGCCGCCACCGGCACGATATCGGCCGGCACACGCCAGAATCTCACCGCACTGTCGGGCCCGCCGGTCAGCAATACGCGCTCGTCCGCGCTGAAGGCCAGTAAATGGCTGACCGCATCCGAGCCTCCCGAACCCAGCAGCGGCCCCGCCTGTTGACCGTCATCCGTGCGATATACCTGGTAGCCGCTGCGCGGCCGGCCGATTACCACGCTCGCGCCGGAGGACGAGAAGGCAAGCCGCCAGCGGCCATTGCCCCGCTCGTCGAGCAACGGCAGTGCCGGCCGCTCGACGCGCCACAAGGAGGCCCCGGAATCGCCGTAAATCACGCCGAGCACGTTGCCCCCGGCGTCGAGACTGATCGCGCCCGGCTGCAGCGGCAGATCGATCTGCGCCAGCATTTCACCGCTTTGAAAATCCCAGATGCGCACGGCCTGGTCGAAGTCTGCAACCGCAATGCGAGCGCCGCTCCCGTCCAGCGCGACGAGCGCGGGCGTACCGGCAATATCGAGCCGGCCCTGAACGTCCCCCGTTTCCAGCGACCAGAGTTCCAGCCGCGTGTCGGTGTCGCTGCGGGTCTCGGCGAACAGGTGCAGGCCGTCCCCCGTGAGCTGCGAGTTAAGGCTTGCAGCCCCGACTTTCATGGTCTGTATTCTGTCCCCCGTCGCGGTGGCCCAGACGTTGACCGACTCGACAGTCGCCGTCACCATCCGGCGCGCGCCGTTGTCCAGCCCGACGATTTTTTCGTTCTGGTTCACGGCTACGGCCCGGATCGGCTTCGCGAATGCAAGGTCCCAGACGCGTGCGCTATCGCTCTGCAGGGCGCGGGCCACGGCATAGCGTCCCTCCGGGCCGATCCAGATATTGTCGGTGTCGCGTTCCGCCGGGTCCGGAATGTGCAGGCCGCGCTGGAAATCCTCGACCAGGCCCTGCGAATTCAGTGTCAGGTTCCAGCCGACGAGGTAGCCGGCAACACCAATCTCCTCGTCGCGCACCGAGAGCGTCCACGTTCCGCTCATCGGTTCCCCTACCAGGTCCTGCAGCTGGCTGGCAGGTATCCGTATGTCCTCGCTGCTCGACGCGCGATCGATCCCGGTCTCGACTTCCACGGCGCGGCCCGACGGGGCGATGATCTTGACCCGGAGATCCGACAGCCGCGGGTGAGTGATATTCAGCGTCAGGCTCACACGGTTTACCGTGCCGTCACGGTCGACGATCACGCGCCGCACGAGCGGCAGGACCTCGAGCGCGGTAATCGTCCATTCTCCCGAGGGCTGCAGCCCTTGCGGGGTCAGCGACCACTGCCGGACTTTCGAGCCCTGCGTTGTCGTCAGCAGCTTGTTACCCGGATCGAATACCGCGCCCGCGGCTTCCGCCGCCGGCAAGCTGGCAATCAACAGCGGGTAGTCGTCGCGTATGAGCATCGCAGCACGATGGCGGCGCTGCGGCGTGGACAGAACGAGCGACTCGAGAGCGGCAATCAATGCCGGGTCGCGCTGTTCGTTGCGAGTCGCCGCCCGTACCTGCCTGTCCCAGTACGCGGCACGTAGCTCATCCGGGAGCTGGCCCGGCTGCGGCAGTTCCGCCGCCAACCCGGCCAGCGCCTCGACGACGCCGATATCGTCTGCCCGGGCGCCGCGCGACTGCAGGAAATTCCGGTACAGGTTGTCCGCCGTGCCCGCATGGCCGGGGAAGGAACGCAGATTTCGCCATGCCGTTTCCGCCGATTCGAGTTCGGCCGTCTGCGAGGTCAGGGTGCCCACATAGACCAGCGGCAGCCACTGCGTGTAGACGAAAGGAACCGCGATCACCAGGAAAATGGCCGCCAGCGCCATCAGCGGGGCCCTGAGACGCGTGGGCAGGTTTTCGTTCGCCCACCTCGCGGTGAATACCGACTGGTAGATGCGATTCCGAACCTGCAGGTCGCCGTCGCTGTCGACGGTCAACAGGCCGATGGCCATTAGACGCCGCTGCAGCGGCGAGCCCTGGTCGGTGTCGACCGGCACGCCCTTGCGCAAGCGGCCGTAAAGGTTCAGCAGCGCTTCGCTCTGCTTGCCATTGCGCATGACTTCGCGGTGAATGTGACTCAGGTGAGGCTCGGTGCGCAGGGCGGCGCGCCCCATGAACTGCTGCCTGACCAGGCCGTCCACCTGCGCATCGATGTCACCGTCGATCTGCTCGCGCGATACCGCACGTGCGAGTTTCTGCGTGAGATAGGGCTGCCCGTTGGTCCAGTAGTGAATTCGATCCAGGGCCTGCCGCGCCTGCTCTGCCGACAGGTTCAGTTCCGTCGCGAAAATGTTGAGATCGTCGCGCGTGAAGTCGTCGAGCGGGATCGACTGCGTCACGTTGAACGGCGACAGCGCCGGTTCATCGATCAGGCTGGCCGGATCGCACTCGCCGAGCAGCACAAACGTCAGGCGCGCGAACTCCGGGTCCATCGCGCGTCCGTTATGCGCGGAACGAATGCTCGCCAGCAACTCCGTGCCGAACGAGTTGTCGCCGATGCACTGCACCTCGTCGACAAAGATCACGATACGTTCCTTGACGAAACGCAGCACGATCTCGTTATAGAACTCGAGCAAGCGCTGGCAATTGCCCAGCACCGACTTTTCCTGCCACCACGACTGCAGATCGAAACGGATACGGAGCTGCCGCAGGATTCGATAAGCGACGCTGTAATACCAGCGGCCGGCATCCGTGCCCGCGTCACGCTCGCCGATCTGACCGAGGTCGAGGATCGCAACACTGAATCCCTTTGCCTCCAGACGAGCGGCGGTGGCTGCAACCAGGCTGGTCTTGCCGCTGCGGCACGGGGCGCTCACGTGCGCGTAGCGGCCGGCGAGGATGGCGTCGAAAAGCAGATCGTCGGCCCCGCGGCGCACGTAACCGGCGCGCACGGCATGCAGCGGCGGACCGACGCTGAAAAATTCGCCGCTCGAATCTCCGCGTGATTTTTCCTTGCGCGGCTTTTGCCCGTCGGTCCTGGTGCTCACTGTGAATCCCGTAATCCCGTACTGAGGTATTCTCTGCGATTATCGTCACAGCCCACAACCATGATGCTTGAGTCCCGGCTGCTTAAAAAGGACCTGTTTGGAGAAGTCCGGCTGGAAACCCGCGCGGGAAGCCGGCAGATCGTGCGCGACACGGCGCCTGCTGCCCTGCCGGTGCGCTGGCTCGCACAGGTCCTCATGCGCCGCGAGGCCAGGGCCCTGGCCGCCCTGGACGGGCTGCACGGCGTGCCCGGCCTGCTCGGTGCGCACCGGGGCCGGCTGGCGCGCGAGTACCTCGAGGGCAGGCCGATGCACCACGCAAGGCCCCGGAACCCGGCCTATTTCAGGCGTGCGCTGCGACTGCTGCGCCAGTTGCATGCACGCAATGTCGTGCACAACGACCTTGCGAAGGAGCCCAACATGCTGGTCACCGCCAGCGGCCAGCCCGCCCTCGTCGACTTCCAGATGGCCTGGCATTCCCCGGGCCGCGGGCGCCTGTTCCGCATCCTGGGCTACGACGACCTGCGACACGTGCTGAAGCACAAGCGCACCTATTGCGCAGAGCACCTGACGGAGCGGCAACGACGAATCCTGGCGGCGCCATCATTGCCGTCGCGACTGTGGATGCGGATCGTAAAGCCGCCTTACCTGTTCATAACGCGCCGTCTGCTGGGCTGGGCCGACCGTGAGGGCGCCTCGGACCGCGGCGAACGGCAATGATTCGGGCAGCACTTTGGGTATACTCGCGCCTTCTGCAGAACCCGGCATGATGCGCATGGACTATTGCCACCGCCACAATCTCGTCGATCCCGGCAGTGCCGGGGCCGACCGCCGGTTCGGCATCCGGGTGACTTTGCCGGCGACCGACACTTTCCGCACGGTGATCGGCGACGACTGGGAGCGTTGCCACTGGTACGCGACCGCGTCCGAGAGAGACCGGGCGTACGAAGCCATGGCCCGGCGCCATGGCTATTATCGCAAGACCGACTCGCCTGCGCAGGTACTCGAAAAAGTCGAACGTTAGGTCGAGCCTAGGGCGGCGGCGCCCCGATGACCAGGTAGAAATTGGTCAGGCCACCCTCGCCGGCGCCAATCGCGAAAAACATCGGCCCGATGTAGCTGTCCATGCCGACGAACAGGCTGCCGTGAATGGACGAGGAGCCGAACGACATGTCGCTTCTGCTTGCCCACACATTGCCGGCTTCGAGCGACCCGCCAAGGTAGACCGGTGCGTCGAACAAGCTGCCGGGCGACTCGCCGATACGGCGGTAATACAGCAGTTTCGCGACGGCGGCGTGCGGGCCGCTGATCGCGCCACGCTCGTAGCCTGACAGGCGCTGAAACCCGCCGAGCCGGAACAGGTCCTGCACGGCACCGTCGAAACTCAGCGTGGTCTGGAAGTCCAGGCCGACACCGAACGTCGACTTGCCGCGGGACCGTACGGCTTCCACGGACAGGTCGACGAGGTCGTAGCGATCGTCCGCCCCCAGTGACTTGTGTGACTGCCACCACTCGATATCGGCGCGCACGCCACTGCCCGGAAACCACGGCTTGTCGAGCGTATCGAAACGCAGCAGCGCGCGCAGTCCGCCCGTCTCGAAGTCCGGGCTCGGCAGGGCGGGATCGCCGATCGTGACCCGAGACTCGCCGCCGCCACGGAAGGCGCCCAGCCGGAACTCACCGAAATTGCCGATCTCGGTGCCGGCATCGATACCTGCGGTCGCCTCGGTGATGCGCAATCGCGCGACGATGTCGCGATCGTCGAACACGTTGAAATTCGACTGGTCGAAATCCAGGTAGGGCGCGACGAAAAGGCGCGAGTCCGAGCGCAGGGGCTGGTAGAACTCGGTAAACAACTGCGGTTCGGTGCCGAGCCGCAGGTCGACACGCCACTCGCCGGCGTAGCGGTTGACGGCCGGCCGCGTGAACCGCGCGCGGAGATCGAAATTGGTTGCGCCTTCGAAGTCGTCGGCGAGCGTGAAACCGAAGTTCAGGAAACCCGGACCCCAGGACTTCGCCCTGGCGTCGAACACCACGCCCGTCGCGCCGCCCTCTTCCACGAGGCGATAACTCACCTTTTCGAACACGTCCAGCGCGTGCAGCTGGGCAGCCTCGGCGGCGAGCACATCGCCGTCGATCGGATCCCCCGCCTCGACACCCAGCCGGGACTCGAGAACCTGGGCGGACAGTCGGCTGTCCTGTTCGACGCGCACGAACGCGAGGCGATCGTAAGGCGGTTCCGGGGCATGCCTCTGCGCCTGCCACTGGCTGTAGCGCGCTTCGTCGAGGGCGAGCTTGCGAAGCTGCGCTTCCTCCTTGCGCGCTGCCTCCGCCCCGGGTTCTATCGCCTGCAGGATTTCGCCGAAGTTGGCGGAGCCGAAAGTGCCGAGTTGCGGCGTTACCAGCACATCGTCGCCGCCGAGTTTTTCGATCTGCCGCAGCGTGTCCCGGCGGATGAGGATCGTCAGCATCTGCTCGGAGATGGTGATCGCCGATTGCAGTTCGTCAGGCGCGTACAGCGGGAACTCCACGTCGACGGCGATCACCACGTCGACGCCCATCTCGCGGACGATATCCACGGGCAGGTTACCGACGAGACCGCCGTCGACCAGCAGATGCCCGTCGAGCCTGACGGGTGCCAGCGCCGCAGGCACGGACATGCTGGCGCGAATCGCAAGCGCGAGATCGCCGCCCTCCATGACGTGCATCTCTCCCGTCTCGATGTCCGAGGCAATCGCGCGGAACGGTATCGGCAAATCGTCGAAGTCCCGGATGTGTGATACCGGCAGCGTCAGTTTGCGCAGCAGGAGGTCGAGCTTCTGGCCCTGCACCACGCCGAGGGGCAGGTTGGGCCGGCCGCGTTCGAGGCCGATGTCCAGGTCGATCGGGTAGTCCCTCGCATCCTGCTTGCGGCGGAATCTCAGGTCGCTGCGCTTCGGCTGGTCAGACATCGCGTCCGCCCAGTCCAGTTCCGCCACCAGTTGCTCGAGCTCCGCCGCGTTCATGCCCGACGCGTACAGGCCGCCGACGATTGCCCCCATACTCGTTCCGGCGATTGCATCGATCGGTATGTGCATGCGCTCGAGTTCGCGCAATACGCCGATGTGCGCGGCACCGCGCGCACCGCCCCCGCCAAGTACCAGTCCTACTCGCAGCCGGTCAGATGACGTAACATCATTTGTCCGAAGCGTGTCCCCCGCGTTGGCCGCCACCGAGAACGTCAACGCAGCACACAGGATCGCCAGCCGCCATTGCGGCATTACTTGATTCATCGACAGAGGCCCTCGTTGCTCGTTCCGATCCGACTGGCTGTGATTATAATGCTCGCGGCGCCCGGCGCCTCGCCCGCGGCTGCCGCGGACGATACCCTGAGCGAGATCGTGGTGACCGGGCAGCGCCGCGAGCAACCCGCACTGGCGTATGCCGGCAATATCCAGCAACTGGACGGCGACCTCGTCGACGCCGTCCGGCACCAGCACGTTCATCAGTTGTTGACCCGCGTCGCGGGCGTCTGGATCAGCCGCGGCAGCGGCCAGGAACACCTTACCGCCATTCGCTCGCCCGTGCTGACCGGCGCCGGCTCCTGCGGCGGATTCCTGTTTCTCGAGGACGGCATTCCGATCCGGCCGGCCGGTTTCTGTAACGTCAACCAGATGTTCGAGATCGACACCGAGCAGGCGCAATCGATCGAGGTGATTCGCGGTCCCGGCAACGCGCTGTACGGCTCGAACGCCCTGCACGGCATCATCAACGTCCTCATGCCCAGGCAGGGCGCCCGCGCTCCCGGGAACGGTATCGTCGAAATCGGCGCCAACCGCTTCCTGAGGCTGCAGGCCGAGGTTCCGGCAGATCCCGGGTCGCCGCATTTCGCCGGCATCACATTCAGCGACGACGGCGGCTTTCGTGACGACTCCGGCTATCGCCAGTTCAAGCTGCACCTCAACACGACGAACGAATTCCTGGACGGCGAATTGCGCTCGGCCTTTACCGCCACCGATCTCGACCAGGAGACGGCCGGTTTCATCATCGGCGAAGATGCCTACCTCGACCCGGCGCTGAACCGCAGCAATCCCAACCCCGAGGCTTTCCGTGACGCATCGAGCCAGCGGCTATACGGCATCTGGTCGAGATCGACGTCACGCCTCACTGTGGATGTGCGGCCTTTCCTGCGCCACTCGGACATGCGCTTCCTGCAGCATTTTCTCCCCGGCCAGCCGCTCGAGGAGAACAGCCATGTCAGCGCCGGCGCGATGGCTGCTTTCACCGTCACCGGCGATCGCCATACCACCGTCGCCGGCCTGGATATCGAATGGAGCGAAGTCGCGCTCACCGAGACCCAGTTCGGGCCCGCGGAAGGCTCCGATTTCCTGGTCGAGACCCGGCCGGAAGGCCTGCACTACGACTTCGAGGTCGGCGGCCTGAGCCTTGCGCCCTATGTCCAGGCCGACATCGGGCTCACCGACACGCTCGCGCTCGGTATAGGGCTGCGCGTCGAGTACACGCGGTATGACTATGACAATCGAATGCTGGACGGCAACACTCGCGACGACGGTACTCCCTGCGGCTTCGGCGGCTGCCTGTACACGCGCCCTGCCGACCGGACCGACAGCTTCGTCAATTTCGCCCCGAAGGCGTCGCTGAACTACCGGCTCGCGCCGGCAACCTCCCTCTACCTGGTCGCCGCCCGCGGCTTCCGGGCGCCGCAGATGACGGAGCTTTACCGGTTGCAGAGCGGCCAGCAGGTCGCGGATCTCGACTCGGAGCAGATCGACAGCGCGGAGCTGGGACTGCGGCATGACGGGCGCTCCGTGTCGATCGACGTTGCAGCCTTCGCCATGCGAAAGCGCGACAGCGTGTTTCGCGATGCGCAGGGATTCAACGTGAACGGCGGGCGCACACGCCATGACGGCATCGAGGCCACGGTCGACTGGCAACTCGCACCCGCCTGGACCCTGGACGTCAATGCGACCTACGCCCGTCACCGCTACGATTTCGACACGGTTGCGGCGCGCGGCGAGTCGTTCGTATCCGGCCGCGACGTCGATACGGCGCCGCGCTGGCTGGGCAGCGCGGAACTCGGCTATGACCCCGGCGGACGTTTCCGGGCAGCGCTGCAGTGGGTTTCGATGGGGCGCTATTTCATCGATGCCGAGAACCGGTTCGACTATCCCGGTCACGATATCCTGAACCTGCGCGCCGCTTTCGAGGCAACACGGCAGCTCACGATCGCGGCACGCCTCGACAATCTCGCCGATACCGACATTGCCGATCGTGCCGACTATGCGTTCGGCAACTATCGCTACTTTCCGGGCCGCGGACGCGAGCTGTACGTCGAGTTTCGGTACCGCTTATAGTGATTTTCCGCAATTCCCTTGGGACTGGCGGGCAAATCGCTCATAATATGCGCCCCGCCGCTTCCCGAGCGGCCCGACATAAACAGAAAAAGCGGAGCAAATTATGGCCGACGCAGCACCGACACCGCCCGAAGGCGGTGCGAGCATCACGATTGACAACGGCAACCTGCATGTCCCCGACAACCCGATCGTGCCTTTTATCGAGGGCGACGGCACGGGTCCGGACATCTGGCGCGCGACAGTGCGCGTCCTGGATGCAGCTGTCGAAAAGGCGTACGGCGGTAAACGCAAAATTCACTGGATGGAGGTTTACGCGGGTCAGAAGTCATTCGACCTGGCCGGCAGCTGGCTGCCGGACGAGACGATCGCCGCCTGCCGCGAGTACCTCGTGTCCATCAAGGGCCCGCTGACGACGCCGATCGGCGGCGGCATCCGTTCCCTGAACGTGGCGCTGCGCCAGCTGCTCGATCTCTACGTCTGCCTGCGCCCGGTACGCTGGTTCACCGGCGTGCCGTCGCCCGTGCGCCACCCGGAAAATGTCGACATGGTGATCTTCCGCGAAAACACCGAGGACATTTACGCGGGCATCGAGTTCGAGCGCGGCTCGGATGCGAATACGAAATTCCTCGAGCTCCTCAAGGAGAATTTCCCGGCCGAATACCAGAAGATCCGCTTCCCCGGAAGCTGCGGCGTCGGCCTGAAACCGATATCTCAGGAAGGCACCGAACGCCTGGTCCGCTCGGCACTGGAGTACTGCATCGCGAACGGCCGCAAGAGCCTGACCTTCGTGCACAAGGGCAACATCATGAAGTTCACGGAAGGCGCCTTCCGCAACTGGGGCTACGAGCTTGCCGAGCGCGAATTCGCCGACCAGACCTACACCTGGGATCAATACGATCGCACGATGGTCGACAAAGGCCAGGAAGCGGCAAATGCGGAACAGGAAGCTGCACTCGCTGCCGGCAAAGTCCTGGTCAAGGATGCTATTGCGGACATTACGCTGCAGCAGGTTCTGACGCGGCCGAAGGAATTCGATGTCATCGCAACCATGAATCTCAATGGCGACTACCTGTCCGACGCGCTGGCTGCGCAGGTGGGCGGTATCGGCATTGCGCCCGGCGGCAACGTCAACTACACGACCGGTCACGCCGTGTTCGAGGCAACGCACGGCACTGCGCCCAAGTATGCGAATAAAGATGTCGTGAACCCAGGCTCGCTCATTCTCTCCGGCGAGATGATGCTGCGCTACATGGGATGGGCGGAAGCCGCGGACATCCTGCTGGAGACGATGGACACGACCATCGGCAAAAAGACCGTGACATACGACTTCGCCCGGTTGATGGAAGGCGCGACCAAGGTCAAGTGCAGCGAATTCGGCGACGCGCTGATTTCGAACATGTAAGCCGTTCGGCATGGATGAGCCGGCGCACTCGCCCGCTGCAGTCGACGCGATTGCAGAGCAACTCGTCGACGCGTTTCTCCGCTACAACGCGGATTTCCGCGAGCTGACGCAGCGGGCGGCGCATTGCTTCGAAGAGCGTGACTGGCAGGATGGCCGGAAGAACGCCGTCGCACGCATCGAGCTCTACGACCAGGCGGTCGGCCGCGCGCTCGCCGAGCTCGGCACGACCGTCGACGAGTCGGAAAGTGGCAAGGCGTTCTGGATAACCGTCAAGGAGCGTTACGCGGAGCGCATCCGCGAATACCCCGACAACGCCTTTTTCAAGACGTTCTTCAGCTCGATCTCGCGCCGCCTGTTCAACACCGTGGGCGTCGATCCGCGGCTGGAGTTCATCGCGGAGGACGTTATCCTCGACGAGAAGCCGCTCGACGAGAAAGACGTACGCACCTACTTCAATCGCGGCGCGCTGCAATACCTGATCGACCAGGTTCTCTCGGACTTCAGCTTCGGCGTCCCCTACCGGGACCGCGAACGCACGATCCGCTTCGTGGCGGCGGAAATCGACGCCTATTGCAGGGAGAACAGCACACAGCAGGACCTCGAGGTGGTGGAACTGCTGACGCCGATCTTCTATCGGGCAACACGGGCATTCATTGTCGGGCGAATCGGCGGTGATGACTGGGTATCGCCCCTGGTCATCGCTTTCCGGAACTCCGGTGACGGCATTTTCGCCGATGCGGTGATCCTCTCCGTCAATGACGTGAGCATGCTGTTCGGATTCACGCGGTCGTATTTTCACGTGGACCTCGAACACGTCGGCGCGACCGTCGGATTCCTGCAGCGGCTGGTGCCGCGAAAACCAATGGACGAGATTTACACGGTGCTCGGCCGCGCCAAGCAGGGAAAGACGGAGCGCTATCGCCTGTTCTTCGAGCACCTGCGCAATTCCCACGATCTTTTCGTGAGGGCCCGCGGTGTCAAGGGCATGGTCATGGAGGTTTTTACGCTGCCGTCCTACGACGTGGTATTCAAAGTCATCCGGGACAGGTTCGACTACCCCAAGACCGGCAGCCGCGCCGACGTCATGGAAAAGTACAAGCTCGTCTTCATGCGTGACCGCGCCGGGCGCCTGGTCGATGCCCAGGAGTTTCGACAGTTGCGATTTCCGCGCCGGCGATTCGATCCCGAGCTATTACACGACCTGCTGGATGAGTGTGGTTCGACCTGCCGCGTGGAAGATGACGATCTTGTCGTGGAACACGCCTACATCGAGCGCCGCATGATCCCGCTGGACCTGTACCTCAAAGACGCCACCGACGTACAGGCGGCAGCCGCCGCGATCGAATACGGGCAGGCAATCAAGGACCTCGCTCTCAGCAATATCTTCGCCGGCGACCTGCTGCTAAAGAACTTCGGGGTCTCGCGCCACGGGCGCGTTATTTTCTACGACTACGACGAGCTGTGCCTCGTTACCGACTGCAATTTTCGGCGCATGCCGCAACCGCGGGATGACATCGACGAGATGCGTTCCGGCGCCTGGTTTTACGTCGGGCCGCACGATATTTTCCCCGAACAGTTCGTCGACTTCCTCGGTTTCAAGCCGCATGCCAGGCAGGCGTTCCTCGAGCATCACGCCGACCTGCTTACGCCCGAATACTGGACAGACCTGAAGCATCGACACGAAGCCGGCGAGATATTCGAGGTATTGCCCTACACCGTGGACCACCGCACCGAGCACCGCGGCCACACGATCGTCGCAAAGCCCCGCGGCTGAACTCAGCGCAGCCGCGCGGCGATACCGCCCAACGTTTCAGCAAGCCGTGCCTGGCGTTCGGCGATACTGGCGTCGCCGGTTTTTTTGTCGAGGCGCTTTGCAGAGCGCTCGAGCTCTTTCGCCAATCCACGGTCCCGCGCACCTGAGCCGAGGCGTTCCTCGGCGCGGTCCAGCGACTGCGACACGGCCGTCATGGTGTCACCGTCGAGCGCATCGTCGCGCGCCAGCTGGTCGAGATAGGCACGGGCCACGACCGGCTCGGCCGGCCAGGTCACCCGAAACTGCTGCTGCGGGTTAAAAACCTCACCCTGGTCGGCGATGGTGGCGGCGGCGATCTCGTTCGCAGAGAGGAACTCACCCGGGACGAGTTTCAGCACGTCCAGGCCGCGGACGATTTCGGTTCCGTAGATCCGCCCCTTGTACCAGTAAGCCGACCAGAAACCGCCGGGAATCATGTCCTCGGCATCGATTGGCCCGCGGTCGAAGAAGCCGATCTCGACGGGATTCGCGGAATCGGTGAAATCCACGACCGAGATTCCGCCCTGGTACCAGGCCTGGACTAGGATGTCGCGGCCCGGGACCGGAATGATCGAGCCGTTGTGCGCGACGCAATTCTCCTCGTCCACCTGTGGGGCCGGCATCTTGTAATAGCCGCGCGCCTCGAGCTGGCCGTCGACGATGTCGTAGATGGCGTCGGCGCCCCAGTCGAGCGGGTCGTAGGCGCGGCAACGCGGCCGTCCGCCGCCGCCCCATTCGTCCGTGTAAATGACCTTTGTGCCGTCGTTGTTGAATGTCGCCGAGTGCCAGTACGCGAAGCCCTGGTCGACAACCTCGTCGATCCGCTGCGGCTTCAGCGGGTCGGAAATGTCGAAGAGGATGCCGTTGCCCGAGCAGGCGCCGGCCGCGATATTGCGTTCCGGGAACACCGTGATGTCGTGGCACTGGTCGGTCCGGTAGGTGTCCTGCGTTTCGTCGCCGTGGTCGCCGCCACGCCATAGACCGGCGAGGACGCCCGTATCCGGATCCGCGAAGACGGTCGGGCTGTCGACGATGCGCGACTTCGACGGGTCGTCGACGGGAATTTCGATGACGTCGATGCGAAACAATGCCGTGCGCGTATCGCCGGGTGACTCGTCGATGCAGCCTTCGAGCTCTTCCTCTTCGCGCACCGACGACGTACCGGAGTTGTAGACGATGATCTTCCCGTCGTCGCCGGGCCCCGCGACGACGGAATGCGTGTGCGAGCCGCGGCAGGTCTGCACGGCGCCGACCTGCACGGGACGCGAGAGGTCGCTGATATCGAATATGCGAATGCCGCGGAACCTCTCGGCACTGACGTCCTCGCTGACACCCTCGAGCCCGCAGTCTATTCGTCCGCGTGTCTCCTCCACCGACATGATCAGGAGATCGCCGACGATCGACACGTCGCCCTGCCCGCCCGGGCAGACGATAGAGCTCATCAACGAGGGCACGCCGTCGTCCTTAAGCCGGTATACGTTGAAGCCGTGATAGCTTCCGGCCACCAGGACATCGCCGGCAAACGCCATGTCGGTGTTGGCGAAGCTGAGCAGCGGGTAACGGCCGTATTCCTCTTCGTCTTCTTCAACCGTTTCCTCGGCATCCCCGCCCGGCTCTTCGGCGTCTCGCCCGGCAGTGGGCTCCGGTGTATCCGGGTGCAGCCGGAGCGGTGGCAGTTCGCCGGGATTCTCCGGATCGAAAAATCCCTGCGGCTTTGGTAGCGAAGCAACGAGTTCCAGGTTCGAGATTGCCTGGCCGGCGTCACGGAAACCGGCCGCCAGGCCCGCACGCGGATCGGACGACAGGCCCACCAGCAACACGTTCATACGTTCGATCTCGGTGCTCTGGCTGTTGGTAACGTCGTTCACGAATTCGAACAGCACGGGATCGTAGGCGGCGCCGGGCTGTTCCAGCAGCTCCTCGACCATCGTTACCGCACCCGCGTGGTGCGTGATCATGAGCTTGAGAAACGTCCTGTCGAAGTCCGTGCCGTTTGAGGCAGCAAGCTGCGCCATCTGCTCGGGCGATGCCATGCCGGCCATCGTATGGGTGGTATGCATCGCGTCGTGAGCGGTCGGTTCCGGCACGTGCTCGGCACGCTCGAGCAACCACTGCTGCATGAATTCGATTTCGTCCATTTGTGAGGTGTTGATGCGTCCGGCGACGTCGATCAACTCCTGCCGGTTCGTGCGCTCGGCCGCCAGCGCGGCCATCTCCAGGGCCTGGTGGTGGTGCGGAATCATGTCCTGCATGAAGCGGGCGTCTGCAGGGGAATAGCTCGTGTTGGCAATCGCGATGGCCTCGTCGGCACTGAGTTCGCGCGCCGGAGCACCCGGCGGGCCCGGGTGAATAATAGGCGCATCGGCCACGGCAGCGGCCGGCGCCAGCAGAATCACACCCAGCAAAACACAAAAAGACGATCCGCTCATGTAGTTCTCCGTGATTTGTGTTTTGCGGGGTCGGACCCGCGTAAGTTACTGGTCGAAAACGAATAATGCCTGATTCTGGGCAAGAAAAGAGCCTTAATCAGGGCATTTTGGCATGCAAATCATCCACAGGACATCGGGAGCAAAGCCTCAATGGTATAAGACGCGCCATTTACCATGCAAAATGGCCGAAATAAGCTACAAAAACAGCGTAAAAATGAAAGAAATCTTTTTGAGTTCAGTAAGCTAACTAGGTCCGACCCCAATCGCGGAGCGCATCGGCGTGCGTGCGAAGCGTGCGCAATTCGTCCGCGAGACGGGCGTCATCCCAACCGAATTCGGCGGCTGCG
>Ga0316192_10001794_pt1 | contig 15878 bp, 14 predicted proteins | sample MerIslwburrow_MG_FD_204931 | JGI IMG/M metagenome (GOLD analysis project Ga0316192, IMG submission 204931) | Coastal sediment microbial communities from Maine, United States - Merrow Island worm burrow | ecosystem: Environmental > Aquatic > Marine > Coastal > Sediment | place: USA: Maine...
TTCCGCCCCGCCCGGATCACCGGTTCAGCTGACGGTATGGGCCGTTTCGGTCCCACCACACGTTCATTGGCCGAGCACGGGCTTGTCACCCCCGATCTGATGTGCGGCCTGACCCTGTTCCTGCTGGCCGGCCAGCCGAAACCGGCTGGCAGCAGCGACACCACCGCTGACGACAACAAGGCTTCTCCCATCGCCGGTGGGGTGTGGGTCCGCGAGCAGTTCACAATCCACCGCCCCTTGGGGATCGACGAAGTGTTCACCGTGGCCGGCGAGTCGACGGGGCGATTTGTTCGAAAGGGCCGTCGCTACGGCACCACGAGCTCACAAACCGTCAATGCCGAGGGTCGGCCGGTGGCGACCAACCTCACCACCGGGTTGTTGTCGTACCGGGCCGAGCCTGGGGCCGCCGACTCCTCCGAAGGCCTTGCCCTGGACGAGACGCCCACCCCGCAGCCCGACAGCGGCGCGGCGCCTACCAACCCGCACCTCGGTGAGCTCGCAGCAGCCACCGTCGGACAGTGCTTCGGTGGCGACGAGGTGACCATCTCCCTGCCCATGATGGCCGCCCGCGATACCGCCAACCCCGACAACCCGATCCACAGTGACCTCGAAGCGGCCCGAGCAGCGGGGCTGGAGCGACCAATCGCTGGTGGATCCCACGTGCTGGCCTTCGCCCTGGAACCGCTGCTGGCGGCCTGGGGCCCCGAGTCGCTCAGCCACGGGGCTCATTTCGACATCCGCTGGAAGGCTCCGACCCACTGCGACACCGTCATCGCCACCCGGGCCACCGTCACCGAAGCCGACAACAGCCAAGTGGTGCTGAACCTCGAGGTCACGCTGCGGCCCGACGCCTCAACGGAGCAGGACCAACCACCGAGCAGGACCGGTGCCGGCGAACCAACCACAGCCCTGGTCGGCACCTTGACCGTGCCAATCGCGCAGCAGGATCCCGATCCCGATTCAAATGATGCCCGATGAACCCGAGTGAGATGAACGACCGGCGATGAGTACTGCTTTGCACGGAATCCGGATCCTCGATCTGAGTGATCGGTCGGCCGCCCTGGCGGGACGGATCCTGGCCGACCTCGGGGCCGAGGTGATCATGGTGGAGCCTCCCGGGGGCAACTCGATTCGCCGGCTGGCTCCCTTCCTCGATGACACCCTTGGCCCCGAGGCCTCCCTGGCCCACCAGTACCTGAATGCCAACAAGCGCTCGGTGGTCGTCGATCTCGACCAAGAGATCGACCAGGAGCGTTTCCGGACACTGGTCGCATCGAGCCATGTCGTTATCGACAGCGCGCCACCCGGTCACCTCGACCGCCTGGGACTGGGCCACGAGCGGCTCCGGGCCCTCAACCCGGGCCTTGTCCAGGTGTCGGTGACGCCCTTCGGGCTCGACGGCGCCTGGCGTGACCGCAAGGCCAACGACCTGGTGGCCGGGGCCGCCGGAGGGCTGGTCTGGCTCTCGGGGGAGCCCCGCTCCACCCCGGTCCAGGGTGGGGCCGACCCTTCGTTCGCCATGGCCGGGTTGTCGGCGGCATCGGCGGTCATGATCGCCTTGACCGGACAGTGGCGAGGCAACCATGACCACGGCACCCACATCGACATCTCCCTGCAGGAGGCGACGGCGATGGCGGTCATGCAAACTGCGACCCCGTCGCAGTGGACCTGGCATCAGCGCATTCCCCGCCGCCCGGGACTGTCCAATGCCCTGCGTTGCGCCGACGGCGGCCACGTGGGACTTCTGGTTCGCCCCGACCGTTTCGACGCCTTCCTGACCTGGTGCGACAATGTTGGCATCGACCACACCATGACCAGTGAGGACTGGGAGTGGTCACTGCTGAGCGCACCCCGCAAGAACAACCCGGTGGCCGCCGCCACCCTGGCCTTGGCGGCCGCCCTTGGCCGCGATGAATTCGCCGCCGGGGCCTTGGGGGCCGATCTCGTCTGCCTGCCCGTTCTCGGTTTCGACGACCTGGCCCACTACGAGCAGTTTGTGGTCAACGATCAATTCTTCACCGTGCCCCACCCTGAACTGGGCCGCGACCTCGGATTTGTCCGCTCACCGGCCGACGCCATGGCCGACGGGGTGGAAATCGTGCGCGCTCCCCTACTCGACGAGCACCACACCCTACTCAACTCCCTGCCGGCGCCGAGCACGCCAAGCCAGCCGCAGTCAACCGGGCCGACGCAGGCCAACCCTGATCCCGCTCAGGCTCTGGCCGGGCTCCGCATCGTCGACTTCGGCTGGGTGCTGGCCGCTCCCATCGGTACCCGTTTACTAGCCAGTTTCGGGGCCGAGGTCATCAGGGTCGAGTCATCGGCCAAACCCGATTCGATGCGCAGCCAACTGGGCCCCGATGGTAAACCCGATCTTGATCTCGGCGGTCTGTTCAACAGCGTCAACGCAGGCAAGAAATCGCTGGCCCTCAACGTGAGCACACCCGAGGGACTGGCGGTGATCAAGGATCTCATCGCCGGCTCCGACGCCGTGATCAACAACTTCCGCCCGGGGGCCATGGACCGCATGGGCCTCGGCTACAAGACCCTGCGCACCCTCAACGACGACATCGTGCTGCTGAACCTGCCCGGTGCGCACCGTCACGGACCGTGGGCCGTTCGCTCGTCGATGGGCAACATCTTGATGGCGGCCTCGGGATTCAACCTGCTCACCGGTTTTGAGGGTGAACGGCCCCGGGGCATGGGTGTTGCCTACCCCGATTTCACCTCGCCCCATCTGCTGGTGGCATCGCTGCTGGCGGCCCTGCAACAGCGCGACCGAACCGGCAAGGGCCAGGAACTGCACGCAACCCAGTTGTCGGGGATGGTGTCGCTGCTAGGCGTGGACTGGATGCGCTACATCGAAACCGGGCTCCAGCCACCCCGCCGGGGTAATCGTGATCCCAACTACTGCCCTCACGGCGTCTACCCGGCGCAGGGCTCGGAGCACAGTGACGACGAATGGGTCGCCCTCGCCGTGGCCGACGACCGGGAGTGGGCGGCCCTGTGTCGTCTCATGGGCACCGAGCCGCTGATCGACGACAAACGCTTCGCCACCCGATCCGCTCGCAAGGCCAACGAGGATGCCGTCGACGACGTGGTGAGAGCCTGGACCGCAACCCTCGACAAGTGGGATTGCGCCGAGCAGGCCCAGCAGGCAGGCATCGCCGCCGCCCCGGTTGAACACCTGGCCGACACCTACGACCGTGATCCCCAACTTCAACACCATTACCAGATCGTCAACCAGCCTTCGGCCCCCGCCATTGACATCCCCATCGATCGGGAGGTTGCGCAATGGCGAGGCCGCGACCATCGTCTGGTCAGAGCTCCGGGGCTGGGAGAGCACAACGAATACGTGATTCGAGGCATCCTCGGCTACTCCGAGGAGCGCTACGTACAGCTACTGCTCGACGGTGTCCTGGGCTGAATCCCACAGCACACCGAACCTCACCACCGGCCTCAGCCCGTTGGCTACAGGGTCACCCCACCGTAGGGAACACCGGACAGGTGGGCCATCTCCCGATCGAAGGTCGTCAGATCGCTGAGGCAGAACTGGTTGATGTGGTCGTGACCGCAGGCCCGGGCCAGCACCGCCATCAGATCGACGCTGGCACTGAAGAAGCGCTCGAGTCGACGAGCCGACTCCTCGACGATCAGACGGGTCCGCAGATCCCAACGCTGGGTCGCAATGCCCACGGGACAGTTGCCGGTGTCGCAGGCCCGCATGCCGAGGCAGCCGATGGCCTGCATGGGGGCGTTGGAAAGGGCGATGGCGTCGGCACCGAGGGCCATGGCCTTGGCGAAGTCGGCCGGGGTGCGCAACCCACCGGTGATGACCAGGGTGACGTCGCTGCGGCCGCTGGCATCGAGGTGGCGGCGGGCCCGGGCCAGGGCCGGGATCGTGGGGACCGAGATGTTGTCGCGGAACAGTCGCGGGGCGGAACCGGTCCCGCCCCCTCGGCCGTCGAGGATGATGTAGTCGACGCCAATGCGCAGCGCAGCGTCGATGTCGGCCTCGATGTGTTGGGCCGACAGCTTCGCCCCGATGGGGATACCGCCGCTCTCCTGGCGGACCTCTTCGACCATGTTGGCGTAGTCGACCTCGGTCACCAGGTCGGTGAAGGTGGGGGGTGAGATGGCGTCCTGCCCCTCGGGCAGACCACGGACTTCCGCGATCTCGCCGATGACCTTGGCCGCAGGCAGATGGCCTCCGGTTCCGGTCTTGGCTCCCTGGCCGAACTTGAAGTGGAAGGCCTGGACGTCACGAACCTTGTCGAGCGACCAGCCGAAGCGGGCCGAGGCCAACTCGTAGAAGTAGCGCGTGTTGGATTTCTGTTCCTCGGGCAGCATGCCGCCTTCACCCGAGCAGATACCGGTGCCCGCCATTTCGGCCCCGGCAGCCAACGCCAGCTTGGCCTCCTTCGACAACGATCCGAAGCTCATGTCGGACACAAACAGCGGGATCTCGAGCCGCAGGGGCTTGACCGCGTTGGGCCCGATCGTCACCGAGCGGGACACCTCAACATCTTCCATCAGCGGGCGTCGGGCCAACTGTGAGGTGACGATCTGGATCGAGTCCCACAGCGGCAGGTCCTGGCGGGGCACCCCCATGGAGGCACTTGGACCATGACGGTGGCCGCCCAGGCCGTTGGCGGCCAGGCTCGAGATGAGCCCAACGTGAGGCTCCTCCGGTGCGCCGTGGGGGTCGGCGTAGGCGCCCTGGTAGGCGTCGCGATCATAGGGCTGGGGGTTGTCGCATTCCCACGACTCGACCTCGTCGAGGTCGACGAACACCCCGTCTTCCTCGATCCAGGAGCTGAAGCGATGCAGTCGCTCGTCGTTGTTGTACGACGAGATACCGGTGTCAATGCGGTAGTCCCAGCCGTGCAGACCGCAGATCAGGTCCTTGCCCGAGATCTTGCCGTCGGCCAGGTGGGCCCCACGGTGCAGGCAACGCCCGTAGAGCACGGAGTGGTTATCTGAGCCGTCGTCGTCGCTCCAGCGGATGATGACGAGGTCAACACTGGAAACCAGCACGTCGACGGGCTGGTTCTCGGGGATCTCGCTCCAAGTCGCTACTCGATGGGGGCGGATACTTTGAGATATTCGCACAGACGGACTCCAGGATGCGGTGAACCATGTCAAGTTAGCGAAGCCACCGCTCATTGCCTGGACTCAGTCCAGACTCACCACAATTTGCCACCCTGGTGAGGCTTGGCCCATGCCAGCGTGCTGAGCAAGACTGGGAACCAGCTGCCCGCCGTCGAGTCGGCGGTCGAACGCTCACTGAAGGGGACCAACCATGGCGATCAAAGGCGCGGGGCTCGACGTCACCACCACCGGGAACAGCGAGGCCTCCCAACCAAGCCAAGCTGCCCGTTCGATGGTCAATGACGACCTCATCCCCATTCTCGACCTCGCTCCCCTGATCGCCGACGAGCCGGGGGCCGCCACCAACCTGGGAGGTGAGCTGGCCCGGGCGCTGAGCGATGTCGGCTTCTTTTTTGTCGTCAACCACGGCATCGACTGGAACTTGGTGACTGAGGTGTACGCCCAGACCAAACGGCTGCACCGCCGTCCCGTCGAGGAGTTGGCGGGTATTGCCATGGACCGTGACCACGGCGGCTACCTGACCTACGCCGGCGGCACGTCCTATGCGTCGGAAATCGCGGGCCCGGTGCGAACCCCGAATCTCAATGCCGCCTACTTCATCCACCGTGGCGGCTATCGCCTGGGCAACCGATGGCCCGATCTCGGCGGTTTTCGGCAACCGGTGGAGTCCTACATGGACGCCGTGCTCGGGTTGAGTCATCGTTTGTTGCCGGTACTGGCCGCCGCCCTCGGACTGCCATCGGACCACTTCAACCCGTCGTTCGACGATCCCTCGTGCACGTTACGGCTGTCGCACTACCCCGTCGTCGACTACGGCGAGCACGATTGGGGTCTGGCCCCGCACACTGATTCGTCGATCTTCACCCTGCTACCGGCCAATGAAGTGCCCGGTCTGGAGATCCGGCCCGCGGGCCACGATTGGATCGATCCGCCCGCCTTGGCCCAGTCGTACCTGATCAACAGCGGCGACATGTTGAAGCGGTGGACCAATCACCGGTTCCGTTCAACGGCGCATCGGGCCCGCAATGCCTCGACGATCGACCGCTACGCCATGCCCTTCTTTTTTGGTGCCAACGACGACGCCGTCATCGAGGCCCTTCCCGGTTGTGCCACTATCGACAGCCCGGCCCGTCACGAACCGATCACCTACGGTGACTACCAGCGGTGGTTCCTCAACCGAAACTATGCCGCCATCACCGGCGAGCAGGCACAGGAGACAGCACCTTGAGCACCTCGGACAGCCACCAACGACCAATCCTACAGACCGCAGCCGAACGCCGCCGGGCCGGTATCGATGTGATGGCGACGCTCACCGGAGTGGACGAGCCGGAGCGGGCGGCAACGGCCATGGAACGTCGCCACGGAGCCCTTGGGTCCTTCGCCGTCGATCATGTGCTCGGCACCCTCTGGTCGCGGCCGCAGCTCTCGCGGCGTGACCGCTCACTGATTGTCGTGACCTTCCTGGCCACCATCGGAGCGTCCGATGAGCTGTCGACCCACGTGGAAGGGGCCCTCAACCACGGTCTGAGTCGCACCGAGATCCACGAGATCATCAACCAGGTGGCGGGCTACGGGGGCTTCCCCATGGCCATGCACGCCACCCGGGTGGTCGACGGTGCATTCAATCGCATCGACGGAGTGGAGCGTCAACCGCCCAAGGACCCGGCGCCCCCGCTCGATGACGGTGACCGCTGGATCGCCGCCACCGACGTGCTCGGCACTCTGTTCGCGGGGCGGGCCGCCAACGATCCCGATGAGGCCCGGGCCGGGGTGGTGGAGGCGCTGGGTGGCGTCGGGGAGATGGCCTTCGATTTCGGCTTTGGTGAGCTGTGGGCCCGGACAGAGTTGTCGCGCCGGGACCGCAGCATGGTCACCGTCGCTATCCTCGCCATTGGTCACTACGTCGACGAACTCGCCATCCACGTCCCGGCGGCCCTCAACCACGGCTGCACCCGAACCGAGATCGAGGAGATCATGGTCCAACTCACCGTCTACGGTGGGTTCCCCCGTGCCGTTGAAGGCATTCGGGCGACCAGGGCCGCCTTCGCCAAGATCGACGCTCGGAGCTGATGGCGCGCCGTCAGTCGAATGAGAGCAGTCGAATGAAGGCGCCGGAGTGGGAGCAATCGGATTGAGAGCATGAGCACGATCTGTGTGTACTGCGGATCGAACACGGGCCTCGACCCTGCGTTCGCCCAAGCAGCCGCCGATCTGGGAACCGAGATCGGGGACCGAGGCCACGACCTCGTCTATGGCGGCGGCGACGTCGGGTTGATGAAGATCGTGGCCGACACCGTGATGGCCACCGGTGGGACCGTGACCGGGGTCATCACCGAACAGCTGATGTCGCGTGAGGTGGCCCACCATGGGCTTAGCAAACTTGAGGTGACGCCGACCATGCACGCCCGCAAGGCCCGCATGGCCGAACTGGCCGACGGGGTCATCGTGTTGCCCGGAGGCTTCGGTACCTGGGAGGAGGCGGTGGAGTTGCTGACCTGGAATCAGTTGGGTCTGGTCTCGACGCCGGTGGCCTTCCTTGATATCAACCACTTCTACCAACCACTGTTTGATCTCGTGGCGGGAGCAGCCAAAGCCGGTTTCGTCAGCGTCGATAACGCCGCCCTGGTGCAACGGACCACTAGCGTGGCCGACGCGGTGGAGGTGGCGAGCGGAACCGCTCCCCCCTATCGACCCAAGTGGAACAACTGAGCCCAGCGACCCCGATAACCACCGCCCCCGGAGCAACCAACGACGTCAGGTTGGCTTCGCTGACCATCCGGTCCGAGGTCGGACGTTACCTGTGGCCCCTCTACCTGTTCGGCCTGGCCTGGATCCTGCTCCCGGTCTACGCGGCCGAACTTTCGACCGTAATCACAATCCCCGCCCCCGACATCGACCGGCTCGTCCAGGTCACCGGCGTGGCCGTTGGGCTCATGGCCTGGTGGTCGGGAAGCCGGGGCGGTCCGTTGCTACTTTCCGAGCCCGTCGTGCTGTTCGAGTTGGCCGCTGGCGGTGGCGCCCGACGGGTCCGGTTCGCCGTTGTCCGCCAAGCGCTGTTGATGGGGGCGTTGTTCGGGCTGGTGGCGTCGCTCGCTTCGTCGGTAACCGGTGGCGTGGAGGACATCGACCTCGACGTTTCCAGCCAACGCACACTGGTGGCACTGGCTCTCGGGATCAGCACCGTGTCCCTGGCGGTGTTGTGGACCACCGAACCACCCGACACCCGTGACGCCCCTGACGCCACGACCGCAACCACGACCAGGAACCGAACCCTGACCGGGCGGGCGAGAGCCGCCTCGGCCGCCGCCGACCGGGTGGCGGCGGTCGCCGGTGGGGTCGCCATGGCGACCGCCGCGGTGCTGATCGAGCCGGGATGGGGCCTGGGGCTCGCCACCTTCGCCATCGCCACGATGGCCCTGATGGTGGCATCGGTGCGGGCCAGGAACGTGCCGTTGACGGTGTTGTGGCCTCGGGCCTCGGCCATGACCGATCTGCAGGCCAGCACGGCGTTCCTCGACGCCCCCGGAGCCATGAAAGCGCTGCGGGCGGTGCGCGACGGCTCGCGGGTCGGGCGGATCAGTGGATTCGGGCTGCGGTTCACGCCGGTGGCGTTGTGGCGAACCCAACGATCGCTGGCCGCCTCGACGTGGCCCGTCTTCTTCCGATTGACCGCCGTTCCTGTCGTTGTTGCCCTGACCCTGGTGGCATTCGACGGTGTTGGCACCCGGGTGGCGGTGGCCGCTGTTGCGCTGTTCGTCGGAGCGGTTGACATCACCGGCTCATTGGGTGCGGTCGTGGCCCAGCCCCTGTTGTCCCGTGGCTACCGTTTCAGGTCGGGGGTGTTGTTGGGCTCGCTGGCTCTGACCTCCCTGATCATCACCGTTGCCCTGGCGGCGGCCGGTTGGCTACTGGCCTCGGCGGTCAACGCGTCGGATGAGTTGTCAGCTCAGCTGTCCGGCGGTGTATCTGGCAAGCTGTCGATCGGGTTCGATTCGATACTGGGGGTGGCCGTTGGGGTGGGGGTGGCGGCCAATCTCCAGGCCCGGCTGGGCTCGGCTGACATGGAGCGACTGATCGAGCGGGTCGGGGCGGGTCAACTGTCCCAGATTCTGGCGGCCCGGGCGGCCATGCCAATCCTGGTCGTGCTGGTGACGGTGGTCGCCGTTGCCCGACTGGACCCATTCCTCACCTCCGGCATCGAACTCACCATCCTCGCCTACACCCTGCTGGCTGCGGTGGCCGCCACCGTCCGCCCCCTGGAGCGCTCATCATGATCCATCTCCGCGCCAAGAACGTCATCGTTCGCCACGGCCGCCGGGTCGCCCTCAACGTCGGCCACTGGGAGCAGAACGAACCATCACTGACCAGCCTGGTGGGACCCAACGGAGCGGGCAAGACAACGCTGCTGCAGTTGGTGGCGGGTCTGACCCGCCCGAGCGAGGGCACCGTGACCCTCGACGGCGTTGCGGCCACCGACCACCAGAACCGGGCCCGGGTGGCCTTCGTCCCCGACCGGCCGGTGCTGTTCAACGACCTCTGCATTGCCGACAACATGAACTACGTGGCCCGCCTGGCCGGGTTGAGCGAACCCGATGGCCTGTCGCGGGATCTGGCCGCAGGCTTTGAGTTGGAGCCTCTACTCGATCGATTCCCCGCCCAGCTCAGTCGGGGCCAACGCCAAAAGGCGGGTATTGTCGTTTCCACCAGCCGTCCGGTAGAACTGCTACTACTCGACGAGCCCTCAATCGCCCTCGATGCCGAGGCCCGCACCATCCTGGGCCAGGTCCTGGGTGGCCACGCCTCGGGCCAGGCTGGCGGCAACGGCCGCCAGATCGTGGTCGCCACCCACGACCCTGAGCTGACCACGGTCTGCACCCACAGCATCGAGTTGATCGACGGGGTCCTGGTCACCCACGAGATCGAGGCGGATGCGGAGGCGGCGCCAGAAGGCGCGACCGACGGTCGGACCAGCAAGGGATCACGACAAAGACCCGATTGGGAAGCCTGGCGTCGACCCAAGAACTGACGGGTGAACACCGCTGTCAGGCCAACCCCAGTGCCTCCAGATCGACAGCGGACCCCATGAGGTCCTCAAAGTTGTGGCGGTAGAAGCGCTGGCGGGTGTCCTCTGATAGGTGTTCAACCTCCCGGTCGAACCGACGCAGCGGGTTCCGGCCCCCTTCGACGTGGGGAAAATCGGAGGCGAACATACAGATCTCGGGGCCCGAGTTCTCGATGATCCAGCCCGTGGGCTCAGTGGGGTACGGGGTGACCCGCACCTGACGGTGGATGTAGTCCGACGGCCGAAGGGTGAGCTGTTGCAGCCGTTGTTCGTGCCGCTCGAAAGCGTCCATGGCCGCTTCCAGTTGGCGCAGGAACGATGGCACCCACACCGCCCCCAACTCGATCACACCCACCCGTAGCTGGGGGAAACGTTCGAACACACCGTCGAACACGAACATCGACAGCACCTGCAGCGGGGCGGCGCTGATGGCCATGTACGAGACCGAACGGAAGTTCTCGCTGCCGCCGTGGAAGTCGGGTTCCACCGGCAGGCCGTTGTTGCGGTGCTGGGGCGGCATGACCAGATCGGGGGTGGCCACGTGGAGCACGATGGGGATGCCCGCCTCCTCGGCTTGGGCCCACACCCGGTCGAAGGCAACGTGGCTCTGGGCGTGCCCGGCAGGCATTCGGTTGGGGATCAGCAGTGCAGCGGCTCCTTCGGCGATCGCTTCGCCTGCGCAGGGTCCAGCCCGCTCCAGGTCCTGCAGCGGGATGTAGGCCACCGGAAGCAGGCGCGGATCGTCGGCACAGAAGGCGATCTGGGCCCTGTTGGCCGCCGATGCCGTCTGGTAGGTGAGTTCGGCCGGGGCGGTGTGCTCCATCTCTTCGAGCAAGGTGTTCGGCATCGACGGAAACACCAGTTGGCTGGCGAATCCAAGGTAGTCGAGGGTTTGGCTGCGGTCGGTGGGATCCCAGGCCCCATGAGCCCGGTAGTTCTTGCGAAGCATGACCTCACGCTCGGCGTCGGCCCGGAAACCGGTATCGGTTTGTAGGGCCCGGGCCCGGTCGATCTCGACGAACGCCTGCTCGTTGTCGCCGATGGTGAAGTGTTCACGGGCATAGTCGACGACCGCTCGCGACCCGAACCCCTCCAGCCACTCAGGCGGCTCCATGGTGTGGGCATCGGCGTCGTGGATGATTCGATTCTCGACATAGGGCATGCGACCGAGCGTAGTTTTCCGCCCGGAACCAGAGCCAGAATCTGGCCGCAGGCCAAACGCCAGACCGCACACAAGGCCAAACACAAGGCCAAACACAAGGCCAAACACAAGGCCAAACACAAGGCCAAACGCCAGGCCCTACACGGGGTCAGACACAGGCGAGCTACTCTGCGTCGAACGCCAGCGGTGGGATGACTCCATAAGGGTTGAGCGGCTACAAATGTGTATGGGTCCGTTGTATGACAAAGCTGTTGTTCCGGTTCGCCCCGATCTGATCCAGGCTCACCGGCAAACGGCCCAGGAATGGGCCGCACCGGGGAACTGGTGGTCGGGGGCGGAACGGCTGGCCATGGTGACCGAGGTGCGTCGAGCCCGTGAAGCCGATGAACTGCCGCCGTGGGTTCGGCCGACAACGGTCGAGGGCCTCATCGATCCCGACCACGTGCTGGCTGCGGCCGCCATCGATGCCGTTTGGCGCCTGACCAACCACCCGGGGACCCTCACCCGGCAGTGGTACAACGAGGTCATCGAGTGGGGCCTGTCACCCGAGCAGTACGTCGAACTGGTCGGGGTGGTGGCCACCGCCAATTGTGTGGAGGTCTTCGCCTCAGCCATCGGCTCCGAGCCGATTCCCCTACCCGGTCCGGTCGAGGGGACCGCTGACCACGAGGCGGTGGCCGGGGCCACCCCCAGCACCCATTGGGTACCGACGGTTCCCGGTCGGGGGGCCAACGTCGGCAAGGCCCTCAGCGCCGTTCCGGTGGCCGTTCGTGCCTGGCAGCGGTTGTCGGCCGCCCAGTACGTGCCGCTCGAAGCCCTGCTCGGCGACCTGCAATGGAGCCGGGGCGCGCTCGACCGCATGCAGGTGGAACTGCTGGCGGCTCGAACCTCGCTCCTCAACGAGTGCTTCTATTGAACGACGTCCCACGCCATGCTGCTCGGTCTGAGCAGCGGAGCGGTCGAGGCCGACGTCGAACTCGACTCGGTCACGGGCAGCGAACACGGCGACCGGGGTGTGGCCCACGGGGCCCTCCTGACCCGCTTCGCCGAGCAGGTCCACCAAGGCGACGACCTCGACCAGGTGCGAGCCGAGTTGATCGAGGCCGTCGGGGAGGCCGGGCTGATCGACGCTGCCGCCATCTGCGCCAACTTCAACATGATGGTGCGTATCGCCGATGGCACCGGAACCCCGCTCGACGAGGGAACGGTTTTGGTGTCGGCCGAACTGCGCCAGGACCTCGGCCTCGACGACCTCACCAGCAAACGCCTCACCGAGGTCTGATCACCTCGGCTAATGACAAACAGATTATTCAATAACACACTCGGGGAGTGTTGGACCTCCAGGTGATCGACGAACCGGCGGCGGCGTTGGCCGTGTTGGACCCCGTTCGGGCCAGGGTGTTGGCCGCGTTGAGCGAACCGGCCTCGGCCACCGGGGTGGCCAACGCCTTGGGCGAGCCCCGCCAGAAGGTCAACTACCACCTGCGCACGCTGGAGGGTCATGGCCTGGTCCACCTGGTCGAAGAGCGGCCCCGGCGAGGTCTGACCGAGCGGGTGATGGTGGCCTCGGCCCGATCCTACGTGCTGTCGCCATCAGTTCTTGGGGCCAGTGCCGCCACCCCCGAACGCACCGACCGACTCTCGGCCCGCTACCTGATCGCCGTCGCCGCCCGCATGGTGCGTGAGGTGGCCCAACTGGCCCGACGGGCCGAAAAGGCGGGACAACCGCTGGCCACCCTGGCCATCGACAGCGAGATTCGCTTCGCCTCCGCCGCCGAACGGGCCCAGTTCACCGCAGAACTCAGCCAGGCCGTAACCTCGCTAGCCGCTCACTACCACAACGAGTCTTCCCCTGGCGGCCGCTGGCACCGGCTCATCGTCGCCGCCCACCCCCGTCCTGACCACGATTTGGACCACGACCGGCCCCAACAGACTGCTGACACCCCTCCTCCATCCCCTCCCCCTGCAAAGAAAGGCACTGAACATGTCTGACGATCAACGCGCCATCGAACTCGAAGTCGAGGTTCCTGGGAGCCCCGGTGAGGTTTGGGCGGCCATCGCCACCGGACCGGGCATCTCCTCGTGGTACGTGCCCCACACCGTCGAGGAGCGCACCGGAGGAGCGGCAACGGCCTCGTTCGGTGCTGGCCCTGGCATGGAGGTAACGGGACGGGTCGCGGCCTGGGAGCCGCCGAGTCGAGTGGTTTTCGACGGCGGCGAAGAGGTCGACGGGATGGCGTTCGAATGGACGGTCGAAGCTCGGGACGGCGGAACCTGTGTGGTCCGCCTGGTGAACAGTGGCTTCGGTTCGGGCGACGACTGGGATGCCCAGTTCGACGCCATGACCGAAGGCTGGCGCATGTTCCTGCTCAACCTTGAACTGCACCGCAAACACTTCCCTGGCCAGTGGGCCACGGCCTCGCTTCCCATGGCCTTGTGGACCACGTCACGTGACCAGGCCTGGGCCGACCTCACCGGCGCCCTCGGCCTCCCTGCCGCCCCCGCCGTCGGCGAACGTGTCAAGGTCAGCGCCGGCGAAGCCCCTGCACTGGCCGGCACCGTGGTCGAGACGACCGCCCACCGACTGTCATTGCTGGTCGACGAGCCGGCACCCGGCACCGCCTTCCTGGCGGCGGAGAACAACCGGGAAGGCATCAGCGTGACCGTGTGGTCCTACCTCTACGGCGCCGAGGGCTCCTCCGCCGTCGAGCGTGATGAGCCCCGCTGGCAACAGTGGCTCACCGATCACGCCCCATCAGCCTGACCAGACTTGGCCGTGGACCCCTGTCGAGATTGAGCCCATGTGACGGGCCAGCGGCCACCGCGTAGGCTCGCCTTATGTCACGATCCGGCAACGACATCAAGGTTCGCAGCGCCGGGCTGGAAGCGGCCCAGTTCGACACCACGGCCTTCACCACCCCGCCCCCGCTGGCCGAGGCCACCGTGGCCATCCTCACCTCAGCCTCGCTGCACCACCCCGAACAACCCGACTTCGCTCCCAACGACACCAGCTTTCGCGTGCTCGAAGCCGACCGTCACGACTATGTCCTGGGCCATTGGAGCCAGGACGTCGACCAGACGGGGTTCGGGATCGACTACAACGTGGTGTTCCCCATCGATCGGCTCCAGGAGATGGCGGCCGACGGCCGGATCGGGCGGGTATCCGATGTGCACCTGGCCTATGCAGGCAACCAGTTCGACGTTGCCGGTATTCGCCTCGATTCCGGACCGGAGGGGGCCAAGATGCTACGTGAGGCCGGGGTCGATGTGGTCCTGCTCACGCCCGTTTGACCCCTTTGCACACGTGCCGTGAGCACGCTGGCCCATGTGCTGGAGGAAGAAGGGCTGGCCACCGTCTCGCTCGGCATCGTCGAGGAGCAGTTGTGGGGCACCGCCCCACCCCGCGGCCTCTTTGTCGACTTTCCCCTCGGTCGCCCTCTGGGCCGCCCAGGCGACGCCGAGTTTCAGCAACGGGTACTCGATCACGCCTTTGGCCTGCTGGAGGCCGCGGGGCCGACGATCGAGTCGTTCCCCGAGCAAATCTCCGACGATGGGCAAGTCCTGGCCTGCACCATCCCCCCGATCGACGATCCCGACGCCCACCCTGCGGTGGCCGAGGCCCGGGGACTACGAGCCGCCTACAACCGCACCGTGGCCGCCACCGACGGGCGGGTCGGAGCGCACCGGGTGGTGAAGCCCGACGACATCCCGGCCGCGATCGAAGCCTTCGTTCGTATCGCCGAGGGCACCCCCTGGAAGGAAGCGGGCATTCCCGGCATCCCGGCCCGGGTCACCCAGGACATCCGCGGCTACTACGAAGCGGCGGCCATGGCCCTGGCCGACCACACCCCGGCGGCGTTCGAGGCCACCCGTTGGTTCCTGAGAGAGACCGAGGCGGGCAAGGTGATTCTGGCCGCCCGTGATCGCATGCGCAACGACGGCGTGAAGCAGCCCATCTGGTTCTTCCTCGTCACCGAACAGTACTGAGCGCAGCGACTTCGGGGCCGACGTGCCGGGCGTGCAACCCGGCCGGCGTCGGCCCCGAACCCGAGGTCGGTCAGTCGACCTGGAACTGCAGATAGCCGTTGCAGTGGAGGAACTCCGAGCGCCACCGGCCGGGACGACAGCGGGCGCCATTGTTGTACGATCCGGTGCCGAACACATCGCCACCCTCGGCTTCGTAGCGGGTCTCCCCTACCTCGATAGCGTCGATACGTACGTCACGTCCGACGCCTCCGCTTCTTCCATCGTTGACGAAGACCAGGCGCACCTCGTGACCCGATAGTGGGGTCGGACTGACAAAGGTGAACTCGTCATAGCGCACCGACGAAGAATAGAAACGCGATGAGCCCTCCATGGACCAGATGGCGACCGGTTGACCGTCGACGAACAACCGCAGGCGTTCGCCCCCGGCATGACCAACGGCGTGAACAACCAACGCCGTCCTCTCCGGCTCAGGTCTTGGCAACGGCGGTCCAGGCTCAGGCTCAGGACTTGGCAACGGCGGTCCAGGCTCAGGCTCAGGACTTGGCAACGGCGGTC
>Ga0316192_10001796_pt1 | contig 15864 bp, 13 predicted proteins | sample MerIslwburrow_MG_FD_204931 | JGI IMG/M metagenome (GOLD analysis project Ga0316192, IMG submission 204931) | Coastal sediment microbial communities from Maine, United States - Merrow Island worm burrow | ecosystem: Environmental > Aquatic > Marine > Coastal > Sediment | place: USA: Maine...
CTTCATAAAAGAGTCTCGCCCTAGAGGGCGAAACACGCAAGAAAATTCAACAAGAAAAGTTGAAAAAGAAATTCGCCCAGATAGGGCAAAACCAATCAGCAGTGCGCCAGCACAAAAAGAAATCAAACCACTATTCTTCACTGCCCTCCCATACGGGCTTGACGGTATTCCAGCGCTTGCATCCAGGACATTGCCAGTGCATGGCCTTGCCACGAAAACCACAGTGCTCACAAAGATAGGTCTTTCTTGATGTTAAAACACGCTCAATCATTGCCTGCAATGTCTCAAGATCAGATTTTGACTGGCCGGAAGCCTGTATTGCAGACAAATGAATCATGCGAGATAGCCCATGCAGTGAAGGTTGCTGCCGTAATTCTTCTATAACGAACTCACGGGCAGCGTTCGCTCCCTGCTGTGATTCAATCTCCTCTGCCAGTTTCAGCATTACCGGAATTGCGCGGTCTTTTTTCAGAGTGCTATTTAATAACTCGAACCAGCCCGCCTGGTTGTCAGTTTCTTTATAGCACTCGGCAAGCTGATCCAGTACTTCTGGTATATACCTTCGATCCTGAGTTTCAATTTTTTTCCAGTATTGTATGGCTTTATCACAATCGCCGGTGTCGTGTGCAATTTGCCCGCGCAGAATATTCGAACGTACTGATGATGGGTCCTTGGCCAAGGCCTTTTTCAGCAACACAGATGCCTGCTCAACATGCCCTTTGCCTATTTCCTCTTCTGCCTGTTCACAGAGAAAATGGGCAGTCATTTCATCAGTACTCTCTCCACTGGCCCTGGCAAGGCGTTTCGCCGTAGCAATCGCCTGATCCCATTCTTTTTCCTGCTGATAGACATAGAGCAACTGACGCAAGGCAGGCTCAGGGTCTTTTTCCACTTCAGCATATTCCAGCAGCAGGTTCTCGGCCCGATCCAGCAAGCCGGCCTTCAAATAATCCTGTGCCAGTTCAAATAACGCCTGGCTGCGTTGATAGCGATCAAGCTTCGGCCGTGCAATCAGGTTCTGATGTATTCTTGTAGCACGTTCGATTTCTCCTCGGCGGCGAAACAGATTACCAAGCATCAGGTGTGTTTCCACCGTCTCAGTATCCACCTCCAGCACTTTGATAAAGACTTCGATAGCTTTGTCTGGCTGTTCATTTAGCAGCAAATTCAGGCCCTTGAAATAATCAGAAGGGATATCTGCTCCACATTTCCGCGACTTGATTCGCTGATCCTGGCGTGCCGCAAACCAGCCTGAGATAGCAGCCAGCGGTAACAGCAATAACAGCCAGATTGAATCTAACACTTCAGACTGAGTCCTTTATTGGCAACGCACGGAGGTTTTGCACCTCTTCAGTCAGTTTTAGAATTTCTTTCTTTGCTCTCGACAGTTGCCGGCGTTTGCGCAACTGAGACATTAACATCACAAGCACCCCGATCAGCACACCCAGCAGCAGGGTCACCAGAAGTACAACAACCAGCGGTGCAGCAATAACGATATCAGGATAATAATTGATCTCTACCAGCTGCGGGTTTTTCAGGGAGAATGTCAGGCCAAAGGCCACAACTGCGACGAACAACAGTAAATAGAAAAACAGCTTCATATTCTCTCCCTTGAAGAATGTGCAGAAAATGTTGTAACCATTCTACCGCTACACTAAAAAAATGGTAGCCATGATAGGCATAAAAAAACCCGCCATATTGCGAATAGGCGGGTTCCTGATTGGTTCAACTATTAGTCAGCAGACTTTACGGCAAGTCCACACGTTGTCGCAATTCCTTTCCAGGCTTAAAATGCGGCACGTGCTTGTCAGGCACGGTCACCGAATTACCGGTCTTGGGATTGCGTCCTACTCGTGCCTGGCGATGATGAAGGGTAAAACTTCCAAAACCTCTTACCTCAATTCGTTCGCCGCTGGACAAAGCGCTGGTCAGGCTTTCAAGTATTACCTTGACAGCCAGCTCAACATCACGATAGCCAAGCTGGTTTTGTTCAGCCGAGAGCAAATCAATTAGTTCAGATTTTGTCATCGTCGTTCCTGTCCCCTACCGCTACACTGCGTAGTTGCTGATAATGCTACTATTTTTTTGATAACTGTTCTTTCAGCTTATCACCAAGTGATGTCATACCGCCAGTTGATTTGGCTGAATATTCACGTACGGCCTCACTTTCCACTTCAGCTTCCAGCGCCTTGATGGACAAAGATATCCTGTGAGACTTGCGATCAATACTGGTGATTTTTGATTCAATAACATCACCTTCATTCAACACGCTGCGCGCATCTTCTATGCGATCCTGGGAAATCTCAGAAACTCGCAGGTAACCGCTGACCATTTCTCCAAGCTTGACCACAGCGCCCTTTGCATCAACACTTTCAATGGTACCAGAGACACTCGCGCCTTTTCCATGCTCAGCAATATAGTCTGAGAATGGATCACCATGGACCTGTTTCAGACCCAGTGAAATACGCTCGCGTTCTGCATCAATAGCAAGAATAACAGTTTCTACTTCATCACCTTTCTTGAAATCCATCACCACTTCTTCGCCAGGACGATCCCACGACAGGTCGCTAAGATGAATCAGACCGTCAATATAACCATCGAGACCAACAAAGATGCCGAAGTCGGTAATGGATTTAATCTTACCTGTAACTTTATCATTCTTGTTGTGAGTGGCAGCAAAGGCTTCCCATGGGTTTGTAGAACATTGTTTCATACCAAGTGATATACGGCGGCGTTCTGGATCTATGTCCAGAACCATCACTTCCACTTCGTCGCCAACCTGCACAACCTTTGAAGGATGGATGTTCTTGTTGGTCCAGTCCATTTCTGAAACATGCACCAGGCCTTCAACACCTTCTTCAATTTCTACGAACGAACCGTAATCGGTGACATTGGTGACCTTGCCGATAATACGTGTGTCACGTGGATAGCGGCGTGGCAGATCGCCCCATGGATCTTCCTCAGTCTGCTTCAGTCCAAGAGAAACACGGTTACGCTCCTTGTCGAATTTCAATACACGAGCTTCGATTTCATCGCCTACAGTTAATACTTCTGAAGGATGCTTCACACGCTTCCAGGAAATATCAGTGATATGCAACAGGCCATCAATACCGCCAAGGTTCACAAATGCACCATAATCGGTCAAATTCTTAATGATACCCTTGACGATCTGGCCTTCTTCCATATTCTCCAGTAATGCATCGCGTTCAGCGGTCATTTCCTTCTCTACCACTGCCCTGCGGGATACCACGACATTGTTGCGCGGACGATCAATTTTGATGATCTTGAATTCCAGGTCCTTTCCTTCAAGGTAGGTAGCATCCTTAACAGGACGAACGTCAACCAGTGAACCTGGCAGGAAGGCGCGGATTGATCCGAGTCCTACAGTAAAGCCGCCTTTAACCTTGCCGGTAATGCGACCGATAACGATGGCGTTCTCTTCATGGTCTTTCTCAAGATCTTCCCAGGCACGGGCACGGATGGCTTTTTCACGAGACAGGCGAGTTGCGCCTGTACCGTCTTCAATTGATTCGATTGCAACTTCTACATTGTCGCCTACTTTTACTGTCAGAACGCCATCGGCATCTTTAAATTCAACTGCAGGGATTTCGCCTTCAGTCTTCAGGCCGGCATTAACGATTACGTAGTCATCATTGACATCAACGACCTGTCCGATCGTTACTTCTCCAGAACGCATCTCAGCCTTGGAAAGGCTCTGTTCCAGTAATTCAGCAAATGTTTCACTCATGGTATAAATACAACTCGGTTTGTCTATGTCGGGTACAGCCCCAAAATATTGGCGGGCATTGGTGAATTTATCCGCTGAAGGCATCTGCACTGCTGGCAGATGTGCTCTTCGATTACAGACCTTGGTACCCGACTTGCTGCCTGACTTGTCCAATCACCTGTTCGAGGCTCATATCGGACGTATCCAGCACAATCGCGTCTGCTGCGGGAGTTAATGGTGAATTCGAACGACTTGCATCTCGTGCATCGCGTTCTGAAATCACCGTAAAAAGACGCGGGATGCTATCATTAATCCCACTTTCCTTCAACTGCTGATATCTTCGTTCTGCACGAACCTGCGCAGAAGCCGTCAGAAAAATCTTCTGTGTGGCATCCGGAAACACCACCGTGCCCATATCTCGTCCATCTGCAACCAGCCCCGGCAACTGGCGAAAATCCCGCTGACGTTGTAACAGCGCTGCACGTATGTCACCGTCTGCGGCGAGTACTGATGCCATCGCCCCGCACTCCTCGGTACGTATAGATGATGTAATATTCACATTGTCCAGCAACACTTCCGCACCGCCATCTGCAGATGGTTGAAAGCTTAGTTTTAACTCACGGGCCAGTTCCTCAATCTGTTGCTTATTATCGTCAACAGTGAAGCCTGCCTGGTCTACAGCATAGGCCAGGGCGCGATAAATAGCACCAGAATCAAGGTAATGCCAGCCGAGACTGCTGGCCAATCGCTGGCTAATAGTGCCTTTGCCAGAACCGCTAGGTCCGTCAATGGTAATGACCGGTATATCTGTCATGTATTAATCACCCTGATACCCAGCCCGCAGCTACCAGCCAGAGCCTGGAAATCTGGAAATGAGGTGGCGACATTATCGCAGTCATCAATTTGGATTTCTGCGTTGCTCTGCAATGCAGCCATGGCAAATGCCATGGCAATGCGATGATCACCGTGGCTGTCGACAGCCCCACCCTGTATCTGACCACCTTGCACACGCATACCATCAGGTGTCTCTATAACATCAATACCGATATTCGCCAGGCCTCTGGCCATAACCGCGATCCGGTCTGACTCTTTTACTCTCAGTTCTTCTGCTCCGCTCAGCACAGTCTCACCGCTGGCACATGCCGCGGCCACCAGGATCGCAGGAAATTCATCAATAGCGAGCGGTACATGCTTTTCATCAATATGAATACCATGCAGTGGTGCTGACTGAACAACCAGGTCAGCGACCGGTTCACCACCGATGGTACGTTCATTTTTTAGCTCAATGTCCGCACCCATCTGTTTGAGTATAAAGAGGATTCCCGTTCTTGTCGGGTTAATCCCGACGTTCTTTATCTCAACTCTGGAATCCTTTGAAATCGTTGCACCAACGATGAAAAAGGCTGCTGACGAGATATCTCCAGGGACCATCATGTCAGTAGCTGCCAGCCGAAAACCCGGCTCAAGGCAGACCCTGGCGCCATCACTGGTCACTGGATAGCCAAACCCTCGTAGCATTCGTTCGGTATGGTCTCTGGTCGGCGCGGGCTCGGTCACACAGGTTTTGCCTTCCGCATAGAGACCTGCAAGCAACAGGCAGGATTTCACCTGGGCACTGGCCATCGGCATCTGGTAATTAATCGCATGTAGACTGTCTGTGGGTTCGATCTGCAATGGCGGCGTACCACCTTCTGCTGTTGATATCTTTGCGCCCATCTCGCTCAGTGGATCAACGACACGGCGCATTGGCCTTGCCGACAGTGATTTATCACCGATCAGCCGAGTAGCAAAGGACTGGCCTGATAAAAGGCCTGACAGCAGGCGCATGGCAGTTCCTGAGTTTCCCATATCAAGGTCATGTTGAGGTTTCTTTAATCCGTGCAGTCCTGCTCCGTGAATCACCAGGCGACCTTCATCAGGACCTTCGATATTGACGCCCATGGCACGAAAGGCAGCGATGGTCGCCAGTACATCTTCACCCTCCAGTAGCCCGCTAACATGGGTAGTACCTTCAGCCAGTGCACCAAAGATGACTGAACGATGTGACATGGATTTGTCACCCGGCACCTGCATAGACCCGGACAGTTTGCCTCCCGGACTAACGATGAAACGCTTGCTCACTTATAACTCCAGTTCAACCATGATTAGTTTTGTAGTTTCACACATTCAGTGATCGTCGCCAGACTTATTGATTTTCGGGAGTTTATCCCGTGCGGCCTTGGCGCGCTGAAATGCCTGCTCCAGCTGATCTCCCTCTGAATCCTGCAGCATTGACCTGTAGCTGGCTAACTGTTTTTCCATCGAACCAAGCAGCGGAATCAGTTCATCTTTGTTCGCCAGGCAGATATCTCGCCACATAACAGGGCTGCTGGCCGCAATACGGGTAAAATCGCGGAAGCCGCCGGCTGTATTGGCAAATATTTCTTCATGACGCTGTTGCTGGGAGAGAAAATCTACCAGCGAAAAAGCCAGTAAATGCGGCAGATGGCTGGTTGCCGCCAGCATCGCATCATGGTCATCAACGGACATTCTAACTACCCTGGCACCGCACACTTCCCACATTGCCTGCACCAGGCTGATGTCGGTTTCACTGTTTTCATCAAGTGGCGTCAGAATGACGCGGTGGTCAATGAATAATTCTGCAAATGAAGCGGCAACACCGGAATTCTCCGTACCTGCTATCGGGTGCCCGGGCACGAAGCAATCTATCTTCTCACCCAGTGCCTGGCGCGCGGCATTGGCAACACTGCCTTTAACGCTACCAGCATCTGTGATGACACAATGTGCGGGTATATGGTCTGCGATAGATGCTAGCAGTGGTCCAATCGTCGAAACAGGAGTAGCGATAACGACTAAATCTGCATCTTTCATGGCCATCACCGGGTCGCTTTCTGCGTTGTCTATAACGCCCAGTTCCAGCGCCAGATCAAGAGTTTCTCTGCTGCGCGCGACGCCGGTAATCTGGCTTACGGCATCATGCTCTTTGAGTGCACGTGCGAGTGAACCGCCAATCAGGCCGACACCCATAATCACTACGTGTCCAAAACTGCATTCAGACATCAGTTTCCATCACCCGGTCGAGAACCTCGATAAATCGTCTGTTTTCATCCTCTGTCCCAATCGTCACACGAAGGAAATCCGGCATGCCGTAATTACTAATAGGCCTGACTATGACTCCCTGCTGCATCATCGACTTGAAAATCCCTTCTGCAGGCCTGGAAAAATCAATAGCGAGGAAATTACCAGCGGATGGAATAAAGCCCAAACCCCGCGTTTTGCATGCATCGGCTAAATAAACCATTCCAGCCTGGTTCATCTCTCTGCTGCGCTTGACGTGATGATCGTCATCAAGTGCCGCTTCAGCGGCTATCAGGGCGAGAGAATTTACATTAAAAGGCTGCCGCACCCGATTAAGAAAGTCAGCCAGTTCAGGCGAAGAAATACCGTAACCTACACGAAGCCCTGCGAGTCCAAAAATCTTGGAAAAGGTCCGGGTCACCAGCAGGTTGGGGTAATCGGATAACCACTGTGTGCAATCCGGGTAACCGGGATAGGCATCCTCAGTGGCGTACTCTGCATAAGCCTCATCGATCACTACGATCACCTGCTGCGGAACCTGGCCCATAAATGACTTTAATTCTGCTCCGGTAAGCCAGGTACCCGTGGGATTATTCGGATTGGCAATGAAAATTACTTTGCTGCGATCCGTTACAGCCTCAACAATCGCCTGCAGATCGTTGCCCCAGTTCAGTGCCGGTGTTTCAACGGGTTTGCCGCTTACTGCCAGCGTCGCCAGCGAGTATACGGCGAAAGCATGCTGACTAAATATCACCTCATCACCAGGGTTGACGAAGGCGCGGGTAATAAATTCGAGGATGTCATTGGAACCATTACCCAATGTGATGCAACCAACATCTAGCTGGTGACGCACCGCTATTTTATTTTTTAACGCGGCCCCGCTGCCGTCAGGGTAACGCGCGAGGTCATGCACAGCCTGCATGGCGTTAATCGCCAGAGGGGATGGACCTAACGGATTCTCATTGGATGCCAGCTTGACAGGTTTGTCTATACCAAATTCAGCCGCTACCTCTTCAGCCGGCCTGCCGGGCTGGTAGGGGCTTATTTTCTGGACACCCGGGGTCGCCAGATCAAAAAGGTTTACACTCATTTCTTAATCCAGCGCGCTCAAAAGTCCAGCACAGACTTCGGGTAGGATCCAAGCAGTTTCAGCATCACCGCCTGCTGGCTAATTTCTTCCAGCACCTCAGAAATCGCAGGCTCGGAGACATGCCCATCGAGATCAAGAAAAAAAACATATTCCCACATACCACGGGGTGAGGGTCGGGACTCAATTTTACTCATGCTGACCTTGTGTCGCGCCAGTGGTGCCAGCAATTCATATAATGCACCGGCTTCATTCCGGCTTGTAACCATAATGCTGGTTTTGTCTTCTCCGGTGGCATGGGTGTCGATATCACCTATCACCAGGAAACGTGTTGTATTGTTTGGGTCATCTTCAATGTTTGAAACCAGCGATGTCAGTTTATACAGCTCACCCGCCTGCTCTCCGGCAATCGCCGCCGCTGTTGCATCTTCTGCAGCACGCCTGGCCGCCTCGGCATTACTGCTGACATTTACCTGCTCCACCTGGGGAAGATTTGCCGCCAGCCATCGCCGACATTGTGCCAGCGACTGCTGGTGCGAATAGATCCGTTTAATTGACTGCAGTGAATCTGATTTTGTCAGCAAGTGATGATGAATACGCAGCGAAACTTCACCACATACTTTAAGCGGCGAACCGACAAAGTTATCCAGGGTATTGCTAATCACACCTTCGGTTGAGTTCTCAATAGGAACAACCCCAAAGTTTGCAGCCCCCGCTTCCACCTCACGAAAAACATCATCAATAGATGCTAATGGATTGATTTTTATAGCGTAGCCAAAGTGCTTCAGTGCGGCTGCATGCGAGTAGGTACCTTCAGGACCGAGAAAACCGACGGTCAGTGGTGCCTCGGCAGACAGACAGGCTGACATCAGTGCACGAAACAAATGAGCAACGTCGTTGTCTTTTAGCGGGCCCTTGTTGTTGTCAACAACGTGACGAAGGACATCGGCTTCACGTTCGGGACGATAGAAGCTTCCTGTCTCGCCCTGTGATCGTTTGGCGTCCGCAACATCAATGGCAATCGCAGCCCGTTCATTGAAGAGGCTGAGAATTTTCTCATCCAGCGCATCAATGCGATCACGCAGCTGCTTCAAATCTTTTGCCGATGTAGTCATAATTCCAGGGGTCTCATTACTTAAACAACGCGGACCTTTTTCACTCCCTCAATCTCGCAAACCGCTTTTTTCGCATTGTCAGGAATTACACTGTCGGTATCGACAAGGGTATAGGCGATATCACCATGGCTCTGATTAATCATGTCACGGATATTGATATCATTTGCTGCCATTGCAGTCGAAATCTGGCCGAGCATATTAGGAATGTTTGCATGCGTAACTATCAGCCGGTTGACGGCTTCTTTAGACATTTTAACGTCAGGGAAATTAACTGAATTTGTAATATTGCCGTTCTCAATGAAATCACGCAGCTGATTTGCCACCATGATTGCACAATTGTCTTCTGCTTCAGCCGTCGATGCACCGAGGTGAGGCAGTGCAATGACCTTGTCACAACCAGCCAGTTCAGGGCTGGGGAAATCACAGACATAAGCCTGTATGCGTCCTGCATCAAGAGCGCGGACAACAGCAACATCATCGACGATGCCATCTCTGGCAAAATTAAGTATCACTGCACCCGGTTTCATCAGCGCCACGCGCTCTTCATTGATCATGTTGCGTGTGATATCGATCAGAGGCACATGAAAAGTCACTACATCAACCTTATTCAGCAATACTTCGAGACTATTGGCACGCTCTACTTCCGAGGACAGCTTCCAGGCGCCCTCGACGGTCAGGCTGGGATCATAACCAACAACATTCATACCAAGGTTCAGGCAAACATTTGCAACTGAGCGGCCGATTGCACCGAGACCGACAACACCGATAGTGCGCCCTGGCAGTTCGTAGCCGGCATACCTCTTTTTTCCCTCTTCTACCGATTTCGACATCGCGGCCGCATCGCTGCTATCCAGATTTCGCACATAATCCCAGGCCTCGCAGATGTTGCGAAATGCCAGCAGCAATCCTGCAACCACAAGTTCCTTAACGGCATTGGCATTGGCACCCGGCGCATTGAAAACCGGGATCCCCATCTCAGTCAACTTGTCGACAGGAATATTATTAACACCCGCACCCGCACGACCAACAGCGAGCAGGGATTCTGGAATTTCCATATCATGCATCTTGAAAGAACGTAGAATAATAGCTTCAGGATCCTCAATCTCCGGGCCAAAGTTATAAAGCGTCTTCGGCAGTTTTTCCAGTCCAACCGGGGAGATGTTGTTCAACGTAAGTATTTTGTGCATTATGTTCTCTAACTATTTGATGATATTTCAAAAAAAACAGGCCTTAGACTTTCGCCCTGGCTCTTTAGTCTTCTCTTGTTTACCTTTATCCGTTCTTTGCCTGGAAGTCCTGCATAAAGCCGATCAGTGCATCAACCCCTTCTTCAGGCATCGCATTATAGATACTCGCTCGCATACCCCCAACTGAACGATGGCCTTTGAGCTGTACCAGGCCGGCTTCAGCAGCGCCAGCAAGAAACTGTCCGTCCAGACTACTGTCTGCCATTACAAACGGTACATTCATCCATGACCGATATGGCTTGTCGATCGGGTTAGTGTAAAACCCCCCGGAGTTGTCGATGCAATCGTAAAGAGCTGTTGCTTTGCGTTCATTGACCTCAGCCATTGCAGTGAGGCCTCCATTCTTCAGTAGCCATTCAAATACCAGGCCGGCGACGTACCAGGAATAGGTTGGTGGCGTGTTGTACATCGACTCTGCCTTTTCATGGACGGCATAATCCATCATCGCAGGCGTATTGCTTCCTGCCAATCCGACCAGGTCCTCGCGCACGATGACAATCGTCAGACCGGCTGGACCGATATTTTTCTGCGCGCCTGCGTAGATGATGCCATAGCGGCTAACATCGACTGGACGCGAAAGAATGGTTGATGACATGTCTGCCACCAGAGGAGTATCACCTGTCTCAGGTATCGCATCAAACTCCAGTCCGCCAATGGTTTCATTCGGCGTGTAGTGTACGTAAGCCGCATTTTCAGTGTACTCACACAGTGCCGGATCCGGAATGGTCGTATAGGACTGCTCTTTGCTGCTCGCAACAATATTCACATGGCCATACCTGGCCGCCTCTTTAATGGCCTTGGCCGACCAGGCACCGGTATCAAAATAGTCGGCCTTTCGGCTTTTTCCCATCAAATTCAGGGGTACCATGGCAAACTGGCTGGAAGCACCGCCCTGCAGGAATAGCACCTTGTAATGATCAGGAATTTCCATCACTTCCCGCAGGTCCGCCTCCGCCTTTTCTGCTATAGAAATGAACTCCTTGCCACGATGGCTCATTTCCATCACTGACATCCCGCAACCGTGCCAGTCGGTCATCTCCTGTTGCGCCTGTTCCAGTACGCTCAGAGGCAAGGTCGCCGGGCCGGCACTAAAATTATAAATTCTGCTCATAATCGTTGTTCTCTTAATGTCAGTTCTGGTGCTAGTTCTCGTTTTAGTCTGATGAAGTACTATCTGGTTCTTCCTCCGAAGCATTTTCATCATCTGTTTTGTCATCTTCTGATTCACATACCCTGGCGAGACTGACCAGGTCTTCATTTTTTCCAAGCCCAATCAGTCGAACACCCTGAGTGTTTCGACTCATAATGGATATCTCAACGATGCGAGTACGAATCAAGGTGCCGCCACTGGTGATCAGCATCGCCTCGTCGCTTTCTTCGACCAGTTCAGCAGCAACCACATCACCGTTCCTGTCTGATGTCTGGATAGAGATGACACCCTTGGTGGCGCGCCCTTTCCGAGGATAATTTTCCAACAATGTTCGCTTACCATAACCACGAATTGTTGACGTCAGAACAGACTTCGATGCATCGCTTTCAGGATCGACGATAATCAGCGATATTACAGAATCACCTTCCGCCATTTTGATACCACGCACACCCCTGGCTGTACGGCCCATGGCCCGCACAGCAGCTTCATCAAACCTTACCGCCTTGCCAGAGTTTGAAAATAGCAGTATGTCTTTGTTGCCATCAGTGATGCCAACACCAACCAGACGCCTGTCGCCATCCAGGTCAACGGCACGAATACCGCTGTTTCTTGGGCGTGAAAAATCCACTAACGGTGTCTTTTTCACCAGGCCATCTGCCATTGCCATGAAGACATACTTGTCTTCCTCGTATTCACGAATTGGCAATACTGCTGTGATCTGCTCATCCTCATCCAGAGGAAGAAGGTTATTCAATGGCCGACCGCGGGCCATTCGACCTGCCTGTGGCAGCATGTAGACCTTTTTCCAGTAGACCTTACCGGAAGTTGAAAAACACAGAATCGTATCGTGCGTGTTGGCAACAAACATGGTTTCGACAAAGTCTTCTTCTTTAACTTTTGTCGCGCTCTTGCCGCGACCGCCCCTGCGTTGGGCACTATAATCTTCCAATGGCTGTGACTTGGCATAGCCGCTATGAGAGATAGTTACCACCATATCCTCTTCTGCAATCAGATCTTCATCAGTGAGGTCTTCGTAGCTCTGAACAATCTCGGTTCGACGCTCATCACCGTACTTGTCGCGGATTTCAATCAGTTCTTCTGTGATGACTTCCATCAGCCGTTCGAAATTGTTCAATATATCCAGCAGTTCGGCGATACGGTCGAGTACCGTCTCGTACTCAGCGATAATCTTTTCCTGTTCGAGCCCGGTCAGCCGGTGCAGGCGCAAATCCAAAATCGCCTGTGCCTGTTTCTCCGACAGGCGATACCTGCCTTCAAGCATGCCGACATCTGCAGGCAGATCATCCGGGCGTGACATTGCCGCGCCTGCTCGTTCCAGCATGCCGGAGACGATACCCGCTTCCCAGTCCTTCGCCTGCAACTGCACTTTCGCCTCAGCAGGACTAGGTGCAGCTTTGATCAAGGCGATTATCGGATCAATATTATTCAGCGCTATCGCCAGGCCTTCGAGCAGATGGGCCCGTTCTCTTGCTTTGCGCAAATCATAAATAGTACGCCGGGTCACAACTTCGCGACGGTGCTTGATGAATTCCTCGAGCATTTCGCGCAGTGAAAACAGGCGTGGCTGGTTGTTGACCAGGGCCACCATATTGATGCCAATCACCAACTGCATGCTGGTCATCTGGTACAAATTATTCAATACGACTTCAGGTACTTCTCCGCGCTTAAGCTCAATCACTGCGCGCATGCCGTCCTTATCGGATTCATCACGCAGATCTGAAATACTGGTAATCTTCTTGTCGCGAACCAGCAGAGCTATTTTTTCCAGCAGGCGTGCTTTATTAACAGTGTAGGGCAGTTCAGTAATGATCAGTGCATGTCGATCTTCATGCTTACCCAGCGGCTCGATGTCTATTTTTGCACGGACATGAATCCGCCCACGGCCAGTCTTATAAGCCTGTAAAATCCCTGTCGCCCCATTGATGATTCCGCCTGTAGGGAAATCCGGACCGGAGATATGCTGCATCAGCCCGTCAAGAGCGATGTCTTCATCGTTAATCATTGCCAGGCAGGCATTGACTACTTCGCGTAAATTATGTGGCGGGATAGTGGTCGCCATACCAACGGCAATACCGGCAGATCCATTGACGAGTAAATTGGGTACCCGCGTGGGCATGACCAGCGGCTGGGTCTCTGTCTCATCGTAGTTGGGCCCAAAATCAACCGTTTCGCGATCAAGATCAGCCAGCAATTCATGGGCGATGCGCGATAGCCTGATTTCGGTATAACGCATAGCTGCCGGCGAATCGCCATCAACCGAGCCAAAGTTACCCTGGCCATCAACCAGCATATGGCGCATGGAAAAAGGCTGGGCCATACGCACAATAGTGTCGTACACCGCCGTATCGCCATGCGGGTGATATTTACCAATCACATCACCGACGACACGTGCTGATTTCTTGTAGGGTTTGTTCCAGTCGTTATTGAGCTCATGCATGGCATAGAGCACGCGTCGATGAACGGGCTTCAAGCCGTCCCGCACATCGGGTAAAGCACGCCCGACAATGACACTCATCGCATAGTCCAGATAGGACTGACGCATCTCCTGATCAAGGTTACTGGGGATTGTTTCCCTGGCGAATGATTCCATTTATTTTCCGCTTATTATTAGCCGACAAACCGGCAAGATCAGGTATCCGTGGCCCCTTAAATCGCACCCTGCAGGACTCTTATCTGAATACCCTTATAAACTCAGAGATTCTAGCACGAGCGAGCAGACATATGCACACCTTCAGACGATTGAAATATCGACAGATTTTTCTTGTTTTACTGGTTATCCTGTTTGTGCTGGGTTATGTGCTTCACTGTCAGTATCCCAGCAAAAATTTGTTTAATTTGTTTTTTGATTTTTTTCTGGATTGTTCGCTATTTCTTGTGTGTAATTTTTAATGTTATATCTTGTTTACTTAGGTGTTTCGCCCTTTATGGGCGAGTATCTTTTCTTTGAGTGGCCAAAGAAAAGGGTCCAAAAGAAAGGCCACCCTACTGTGTTGGCCTTCGGCTGCTCTGTGCGCTTCAGCTTAGAGAGGGCGCTGCGGAACTCGCTCCGCTCAGACAGTCCTCGCGCAATTCCACTCTAAGCCTACAGTGCTCGACAAAACAAAAGGGATATAAAGATCAAAAACAAGGTCAAAACCGGACTGGAGGAGCCTGACACGAAAGTACAACTCTTCCGACCACGCAACCATCATACCGGCGCAGGCCGGTATCGAGAGCCTTTAAAAGAATGGATTCCGGCTAAAGACATGCCGGAATGACGGAAATATTAGTGTTTTGACTAAAATCTTTGACCCTTTGTCTTTAGTCCTTTGTCCTTGACCTTAAACCTCCCGTTCAGGCTCGCCGAGAAGCACAGGATGAGCCGGAGGGTTCGGGATGTGACTGTCTGAGCGCAGCGAGTTTCACATCCCGCCGAGTCATTCGAGCATCGCAGGGCACCCGCAGGGCGAGCATGTTGGGTATCCTTTCTTTTGGTGACTTTTCTTTGGATAAGCAAAGAAAAGCCACTCGCCCATAAAGGGCGAAAAACACGACAGTGCTTTAGCACAAGAAAACTAAAGAAAACCAATCAGCCGTGCGCCAGCACAAACAAATCACCTAGTTACTCGAGTGACTACAATCCGCTGGAAGCGGCAGTTCTACCGATAATGGACTTGATTTCCAGACATAGATTTCGGTAGCAGCAGTATCGCACTGCGAGCAGCTGGTACCGCAGGAACCGGTGGCAGAACGACGTTGCAGCTTTCCTTTTTTGATCCAGATATCCAGCATGCCGCGCGCCGCATCCGGCTCGATGTCAAAATGCAGGGCGATATCTGCCAGGGTCGACTGGCCGCGATCCTGCAGGTAGTCGCGAATGTCAGAAAGAATCATGCCTCGGCTCTTACCGTTCTTAATTTTGGGTCTTTATTTCTTCGCCCCCACTGCCTCAGGCCAATAATGAGTACTGTGAATGCCAGCCACATACTTGCAAGCAAAATAAATGAGGACAGGGGATGTTCAGCCCATCTTGCTATCTGGTAGAAACTGGATGCGGTTATATAGGCAACAGCGGTAGTCCAGGCCGCTACAAACAATGCCCAGGGTCGACCTGCCTCACGTTTAATAGCTCCAATAGTGGCAATACAGGGAAAGTACAGCAGGATAAACAACAGGTAGGAAAAAGCACCAGCTGCACCATCAAAACGGCTATTCATAGCGCCGAATACGCCTTGCCTGACACCCTGTTCTTCGGCCGCCGTTTCTGAATCAGTTGTACTGACGACGCTAATGCCTAGTGGATCGAGCAGGTCATCTCCAAGGTCAGCGAGATTAGCCGGTACTGTTGCCGCTGCAGCACCCAGTTGCTGCCAGAGGCTAAAGACCTGTTCTTTCCCTGCCCCATCTTCTGCAAGACTTGTGTAGAGGTTGTCGAGCGTTCCGACCACCACTTCTTTGGC
>Ga0316192_10001797_pt1 | contig 15860 bp, 16 predicted proteins | sample MerIslwburrow_MG_FD_204931 | JGI IMG/M metagenome (GOLD analysis project Ga0316192, IMG submission 204931) | Coastal sediment microbial communities from Maine, United States - Merrow Island worm burrow | ecosystem: Environmental > Aquatic > Marine > Coastal > Sediment | place: USA: Maine...
CGCCTTCAAGTGCTTCGCGCGGGGCAAAGGCAACTGAGTGGATAATGATGTCGACATGATCCCAGAAGTCATCCAGGCGTTCAAAGACACGCTCGATATCAGTGTCGCTAGCGACATCGCAGGGTAGGGCGATATCGGATTCGAATTCGGCAGCCATCTTCTCAACCCGGCCCTGGAGTTTGTCATTTTGATAGGTGAAGGCGAGTTCTGCTCCTTGGTCTTTCATTGCCTTGGCGCAGCCCCAGGCGATAGAGCGGTTACTGGCCAGACCGACGATTAGTGCGCGTTTTCCTTCTAGAAATCCCATAGATCACCTGTGTTGTTTGCTTGTCAAATTCAGTAAGGCCAATTTTAGCAGGTTTTGCCAAATTGGAATGCTGTATACCTTACCTGATAAATTCATGTTGTTGAAGTTACAGTAATTAAGTAACGGAATTATGTGTTTTAGGTGATGATTTTTGGTAACTTATAGGCTGTTGTTTGGGAGTTGAAATAGTGTCAGGGAAGGGAGCGGCTCAATGGCAGTGATTAAGCACATCAGCAGCTGGACTTGTCTGGTTTGTGCATTATTGTTGCTGGGCTGTGGTGAGCAGAGTTGGAACAATCCCTACCCCCAAAAAGATGCTAACAAAAATATTCTCTATTCATCTTTTTCCGAACGGCCCAAACATCTTGATCCGGTGCGATCTTACAGTGCCAATGAATATACCTTCATTGCACAGATTTATGAGCCGCCGCTGCAATATCATTATTTGAAACGTCCTTATGAACTGGCTCCGTTAGCAGCAACCGAGGTGCCAAAGCCTCGTTTTTTTGATGCGGCGGATCGTGAATTGTCGAGTGATGCGGCTGTCGACGAGATTGCCTACACGCTCTATGATATTAGCATTCAAGCAGGCATCAAATATCAGCCGCACCCTGCCTTTGCCCGTGATGGTCAGGGCCAACTGCTGTATCACAAGCTGACGTTGGCGGATCTGGATAAAGTTCACACGCTAGATGATTTTCCCCAGGTAGACAGTCGAGAAGTGATTGCAGAGGATTACGTTTACCAGATCAAACGTATGGCTCATCCGAAACTGCATTCCCCCATCCTTGGCATCATGAATGACTATATCGTTGGTCTTAAAGACTATTCGAAAACACTTGCCGATGCCTATAAAGCCATCCCCAAAGAAGAGGGTAAACCTGCTTATTTAGATCTGCATCAATATCCGCTTGAGGGTGTTACGGTGCTGGATCGCTATAGCTACCGCATCAAGATCAACGGCAAGTATCCGCAGTTGCTCTATTGGCTGGCGATGTCCTTCTTTGCGCCGATGCCAGCTGAGGTCGACCAATTTTATACCCAGCCGGGTATGACTGAGCGCAACATCAGTCTCGACTGGTATCCGGTCGGTAGCGGCCCGTATATGTTGACGGTTAATAATCCCAATCTACGGATGGTGCTCGAGCGTAATCCAAACTTTCACGGCGAACTTTATCCTACTGAAGGGATGCCCGGTGATGCAGAGGTGGGCCTGTTACGCGATGCCGGCAAGCCACTGCCTTTTGTCGATAAAGTTGTTTTTAACCTCGAAAAAGAAACGATTCCGTACTGGAATAAATTTCTGCAAGGTTATTACGATGCCTCGGGTATCAGCTCCGACAGTTTTGATCAGGCGGTCAGGATTGGTGGCGGTGGCGAGGTGGGTCTAACCGAAGAGATGGAGGCCAAGGGACTTAAACTTTCCACTGCTGTTGAGACCTCATCTTTTTATAATGGCTTTAATATGCTTGATCCAGTCTTTGGTGGTTACAGTGAGAGGGCGCAAAAACTGCGTCGGGCAGTTTCTATTGCAGTTGATTACGAAGAGTTCATTTCCATTTTTCTTAATGGCCGTGGCATAGCAGGGCAAGGTCCGCTGCCGCCAGGTATCTTTGGTAACCGTGAGGGTGAGGTAGGCATCAATCCCTATGTCTATGACTGGGTCAATGGCGCGCCGCAGCGCAAGTCGATTGCAGAGGCTAAACGCCTGCTGGCCGAGGCAGGTTATGCCAACGGTGTTGATAATGAAACCGGCAAGCCACTGGTCTTGAATTACGATATTACCTCGGCCAATAAGGCCATGCTTGACTGGTTTCGCAAACAATTAAAAAAGCTGGATATTCAGTTGATGGTGCGCGATACCGATTACAATCGTTTTCAGGAAAAGATACGCGAAGGTAACACTCAATTATTCTTTATGGGATGGAACGCAGATTATCCTGATCCTGAAAATTTCATGTTTCTGTTGCATGGGCCGAATGGCAAAGTCAAACACGGCGGTGAAAATGCTGTCAATTATGACAACCCCGAATTCAACCGGCTGTTTGATCAAATGAAAAATATGGACAACAGTCCGCAGCGTCAGTTTATTATCGATCAAATGATTGATATTGTACGTCGCGACTCGCCCTGGCTGTGGGGCTTTCACCCCAAGGCATTTTCGCTGTATCACGCCTGGTATCAAAATGCGAAGCCGAACCTGATGGCCAATAATTCACTCAAGTACAAACGTATCGATCCAGCCATGCGCGAAGCCAGACGTAGTGAATGGAATGCCCCCATCTTTTGGCCCTTGTGGTTGATAGGTGCTGTGTTGTTATTGGCTACCTTGCCAGCGATCATCAGCTATGTGCGTAAAGAGCATCGGCCGCGTCACAAACGGACGGGGTCGGTTTAGTTATGTTTGCTTATATTATCCGCCGCGTCCTTTATGGCATCCCGATCCTGATCGGCGTTAATCTGATCACCTTTGTGCTGTTCTTTGTTGTTAACAGCCCGGACGACATGGCGCGGATGCAGTTAGGCATGAAACATGTCACACAAGAGGGCATAGAAAAATGGAAGGTTGAGCGCGGTTATGACAAACCTTTGCTGGTTAACACGCAGTCAGATGGCGTAGCAGTGCTAACCGACACCATCTTTTATGAAAAATCAGTAAAGTTGTTTGTATTCGATTTTGGCCGTTCCGATAGCGGTCGTGACATCGCCTACGACATTGGCCAGCGGATGTGGCCGAGCCTGGCAATTGCGGTGCCTAATCTGATTATTGGCCTGCTGGCATACATTACCTTTGCACTACTGGTGGCCTTTTTCCGCGGCACCTATCTCGATGTCTGGGGGGTGGTGTTATGTGTGGTGCTGATGTCGGTCTCGGGTATGTTTTATATTATTGGTGGTCAGTATCTGGTTGGCAAGCTGTTGCATCTGGTGCCGGTCTCCGGTTATGACGTTGGTTATGATGCGATAAAGTTTTTGATTCTGCCTGTACTAATCGGTGTTGTCGGTGGTATCGGCGGCAGTACCCGTTGGTATCGAACAATCTTTCTTGAAGAGATGGGTAAGGACTATGTCCGTACCGCGCGAGCCAAGGGTATGGCTGAGTTGTCGGTGTTGTTTAAACATGTGCTTAAAAACGCCATGATACCGATACTCACCGGCGTAGTGGTGGTGCTGCCCTTGTTGTTTATGGGCAGCCTGATTACAGAATCATTTTTCGGCATCCCCGGCCTGGGCAGTTACACCATTGATGCCATTCAACGGCAAGACTTCGCCATCGTTCGGGCGATGGTGTTTCTCGGTTCGGTGCTTTATATCCTGGGTTTGATTCTGACTGATCTTTCCTACACCCTGGTTGATCCACGGATACGCCTGTCATGATAAAGCCTATCCTGCTCTGGACCGACGCACTGGTGTTTATACTGGTCACCACGATTATTCTCTCGGCGCTTTATGCGCGTAAAAAAGAACATCTGCGAGCGCCGTGGCGGCAGGTTATCCGTAGCCGTATTGGTATGGCAACAATGATTGTCTTGATGGTCTATGTCTGTATTGGCCTGCTTGATTCAATGCATTATCAGCGGGAGATTAATAACAATGGCAATGGCGGTGAGATTCATTACTCTGCCGAAGTGCCGAGCCTGCTTGATTATTTTATGACGCCAATCAGAGAGACAGAGGAGAAGACCTACTCGGCCCCCTTTGCCTCTCATGCCTATTCCCGCGAGACAGTTCAGCTTGATAATGGCGAACAGGCACGCATTTATCCACGCCTGAAACATGGTGGCGCCCATCTTGCTGATCCTGAGAGGGATTGGTTTACCGATGTTATTGGTAAAAGTGCCAGTGCGATTATGCAAGGGCTGTTGTTGTGGACTGTTGTCGTTTTGCTATTGGTGGCCTGGATTGCGGCCCGCCAATCAAGAAGCTTTGCCGAAATGCTGCAGATGATTATCAAAGGCCGCAGCGACATCCCGTGGCGAACGATGTTTGTGACCTTGGGCCTGGTGATAGTGTTGGTTGTCTGGTGTGCCACGCTGGGATCGAAATATCATATTCTCGGCACCGATAAGGTTGGCCAGGATGTCTTTTATCAGGCCCTTAAAAGTGTTCGGACGGGCTTGATTATCGGTACCCTGACTACGCTGGTGATGCTGCCGTTTGCGGTGATGCTCGGCATCATGGCCGGTTACCTGCGCGGCTGGGTCGATGACGTGGTGCAATATCTCTACACCACGCTGAATTCGATTCCAGGCGTATTGCTGATTGCGGCCGCCGTATTGATGATGCAGGTCTACATCGCCACCCACCCGGAACTGTTTAATAATAATGCCGCTGCCGCCGATTTACGGCTGCTGTTTTTGTGTCTGATTTTAGGTATTACCAGCTGGACCGGACTGTGCCGAATGTTGCGCGGCGAGGCAATGAAGCTAAGAGAAATGGATTACATCGAAGCGGCGGTGGCCTTTGGTGTGAAGAAGAATAAAATCATCACCCGCCACATCCTGCCGAATGTGATGCATATTGTGATGATTTCAATTGTGCTGGATTTTAGTGGTCTGGTGTTGGCCGAGGCGGTGCTCTCTTATGTTGGGGTCGGGGTTGATCCGACGATGTATTCCTGGGGCAATATGATTAATGGTGCGCGCCTGGAAATGGCGCGTGAGCCGATGGTATGGTGGTCGCTGTTAGCGGCCTTTATCTTTATGTTTGTATTGGTGCTGGCCGCCAATCTTTTTTCCGATGCAGTGCGCGATGCTTTTGATCCGCGTCTGAGAAAATAGAGTAGAAGCAGGGCATGAGTGAAACATTATTAAGCGTTCGAAATCTTAAGACCTGGTTCTCGGTCGGCAAAGATACTGCTCGTGCAGTGGACGGCGTCAGCTTTGACATCGCCCGCGGTGAAACCTTTGCCCTGTTGGGTGAGTCTGGTTGCGGCAAGTCCATGACCTCGCTGTCTATCATGCAGTTGGTGCCACAGCCGGCGGGCAGGATTGTTGAAGGTGAGATCCAGCTTGATGGGCATGACCTGCTCAACCTGCCTGAGTCGGGCATGCGCAATGTCCGTGGCAATCGCATTGCCATGATCTTTCAGGAACCCATGACCTCTCTCAATCCAGTGTTGACGGTTGGTCAGCAGATTGGTGAGAGCTTGTTGCGGCACAAGGGTTTAAAGGGCAATGCCGCCCGTAAACGTATTGTTGAACTGTTGTCTGCTGTTGGCATTCCAGCGCCAGAGAGTCGCATCGATGAATATCCGCATCAGCTCTCAGGGGGCATGAAACAGCGTGTCATGATCGCCATGGCGCTGGCAGGTGATCCTGATCTATTGATCGCTGATGAACCGACCACGGCGCTGGATGTGACCATTCAGGCGCAGGTGTTGCGGCTGTTGCGTGATCTGCAAAAAGAGACCGGCATGGCAATCCTGCTGATCACTCATGATCTGGGAGTGGTATCTGAGATGGCTGATCGGGTGGCGGTAATGTATGCCGGCCAGATAGTGGAGCAGACCAGTCGTGAGCAGTTCTTCTCCGATCCAAAACATCCCTATAGTCGCAAACTGTTTGATTCACTGCCGGACATGCAAAAGCGGGATCAGCCCTTAGAGGTGATCAAGGGCTCGGTGCCATCCTTGTCGCAGCAGTTCACTGGCTGTCGCTTTGAGGGGCGTTGTGATTATGCCTGGACACCTTGTCGTGATCAGGTCCCGCAGTGGTTGCAGGCTGACGTTGATCATCAGGTGCGTTGCCATCGCGCCGATGCTGAACTGTTGGCCCAGTGGCCCGAGTTTGTAAAAGCTGTGCCACAAATGAACCAGCCACACCAGGCAAAAACTACTGATAAACCATTGTTACGGGTGAACGGGCTTAAAGTTCACTTTCCTATCCGCAAGGGCTTGCTGAAGCGGGTGGCAGGTTATGTCTATGCGGTTGATGATATTGATCTGCAGATTGAGCCGGGCAAGACCCTGGCGCTGGTGGGTGAGTCAGGCTGTGGCAAGACAACTGCAGGCAAGGCCATCCTGCAACTGAATCGGCCCACTGCCGGTGAGGTGTTGTTTGAAGGTGAAGATCTGGTGCATCTCAGTGGCGAGACGCTGCGTAAACGGCGGCGTGATTTTCAAGTTATTTTTCAGGATCCATTTTCATCCATGAATCCACGCATGATGATTGGTGACATCATCGAAGAGGGCATGATTGCCCAGGGCGTGGGTGGCAATTCCCAGCAGCGCAGTGTCAGGGTTGCTACCCTGCTGGAACAGGTTGGCCTGTCGGCGGATATGCGTAATCGTTATCCGCATGAGTTCTCCGGTGGTCAGCGCCAGCGTGTTTGCATCGCTCGCGCCCTGGCGGTGGAACCGAAACTGATTGTCTGTGATGAACCTACCAGTGCCCTAGATGTGTCGGTGCAGGCACAGATTTTGAATCTATTAAAAGACCTGCAGGTCGAATACGATCTGTCTTACCTGTTTATTACGCACAACATTTCGGTGGTGGCCTATTTGGCCCATGAAGTAGTGGTGATGTATCTCGGTCGTATAGTCGAACGTGGCAAGGTGGAGGATGTGCTGAAATCCCCCTCGCATCCTTATACCCAGGCTTTATTGGCCGCAGTGCCAACCATTGATCAGGAAACCAAGCAGGAGGTGGTGCGCCTGGAAGGTGATATTCCATCACCGATTTCACCGCCGAGTGGTTGTTATTTTCATCCTCGTTGTTTGCATGTGATGCCCGTCTGTCGTCAGCAGTATCCTGATTCGAACAATATTTCAGAAGGACATTCTGCTCACTGTCATCTACTCAACAAGCATTAGACTTATTCTATGTTTAAACCTTCCGTATTACTTGCTGATTTATAGATCAATCTTTTTATTGCCGGAACATGCGTAAAACGTTCAGGTTTTACTTTAATTGTTAATAATATATTAAGACGACAAAAAGGTAATTTTGATTCTCTTCTTGTTAGCGGAATTGTTTTTAAAATTGAGTTTTGTCTTGTACTATAGGCCCCAATAATAAAAACACGCAATTTAAACGCGTGTATTCGGGAAGAGAGTGAGTGCGAGAAATGACCAGTTTGTATGCCTTTGGGCTGCCTGGTGAAAAGTTGTGTGTCAATGAATCTGACGCAGGGCTTCTTGACTACGGTAGTGTGGATCTAGCTTTTGTCGATAGGCAATGGCATGGATGGTATGCGCGCATGCCTACCGCACTGGCGGAACATGCCATTGAACACCTGAGTCATAAGGTTAGTCGATCTCCCAAGGACCTTAAGGTTCACCTGCATAGAATTATTGCCAGTTATCACTCTAAACAGGGCGAGGCTTTATACGGTGCCTTACTTGATCTGTTCATTGTTTTAGATAAAAAGGGTTTTCTGTTACGTCAGCGTCTGTTCAATAAATTCGCTGTCTTATTGCCTGATTATCAAGCAACAGCATTGAAACAGGCGCTGATGCTTGGCGCTGCTAAACTTGAATTCCTGCCCCATAGTGCCTGTTCTCGTTTTAACAAAGGTGTGGTTGGTAGCACCAATCTGGTTATAAAAACCGGTGAGCCATCGCAGCATCAATTCAGTATCTTAGACGAGGCATGTGACCTGATTGATTCCGGCCTGATTGATGAAGCCCGCATGATTCTCGAACGGGCGATTGTCGAGCAACCTGATGATGAGCATATTAGCCGCGAGTTGCTCGAGCTATATAAATGCACAAAAAATAAAGCTGCGTTCGCGGCAATATATGAACAGCTGGATGGCCTGCCTGTGGCTTTTGCCGATGAGTGGCAGGCACTGGCTGAGATGCTTCTAGATAAAGAGGCGACTGGATAATGGTAACAATAAACAGCAAACTATTACGCCTGGCAGCCTATGGTTTTGACGAAAGATCAGAGCAGGGTTTTCGCATGGCCTTCAAAGGGGCAGGGCAAGGTAAGGCGCTGCTGGTCGATGAGGGCAGTGCTGATTTTGGCATTATTAACCTTGATGCGGCCAATTCACGTAGTCTGCTGGAAGAATACGCGAAACGTTATCCTGGCAAACCAGCTATCAAATTTTCGGTAAAGCCTTCTGAAAACACGGATGCTCTGTATGTAAAAAAACCGGCCAGTATCGACGACATGTTGGCCGCAATTGATAATCTGGCCAGTGAGATTGAAAAGCATGCAAAGGTTGCCGTTGATACAAAGCCTTTGTCTGACAGCCAAAAAGCAGAGACTAAGCCAATAGCAAAAAAGGTTAATCTCAAGAAAAAGACCGGGCTCTACTACAATCCTAAGGATTACCTGCAGGGCGAGATTCATTCGGCGATGGAATATGCCAAAACCCGCGAGCTGGCGGTTGAGCTGTGGCTGATTGGTGATGACGCTGACTGGAAGAAGATAATCATTCTGCCTGGGATTAAAAAGGTGCTGACCTCTGTGGATAACAAGCAGTTGCGTACTTTTTGTTCGCTACCCATGTCACTTATCAATAGCCGTTTGTACAAACGCAATGAAAAAGAGACAAACATTATCCAGGATAAAATCGAAAAAGAAGGTCGAGGCATGAGTTTTGATGCCTTTCTATGGAAGGTCGCGTTGTGTACCAGTCAGGGCCGTTTACCTCTTGGCACCAAATTAGAAGATGCTGCTTATTTGAAACACTGGCCTAACCTGACACGCTTATATCCGGTTGTCGGTTCTATGCGTATGACAACTTTGATGGTAAACCAGCCGCGTAGCTTGCCGCTGATTGCCAAGGTTTTAAAAATCCCGCTGGGTAGGGTGTTCGCATTTTACAGCGCTGCCTACGCCATTGGTATTGCCAGTGGCAATGCCAATGTTATAGAGGCAGATAGTCAGTGCATGCCGCAACGGCATCGTGATCATAGTTTGTTAGGCAGCATTCTCAAACGCCTTAAAAAGAACACTGATCCGGATATCGAAGCCTTTGCCTAGTCGATCTATAACAACTATAAAAAACTGTGTTGGTTTATGAGTAATTACAAAATAATTTTTACCGGTCCGGTTGGGGCAGGTAAGACAACTGCAATTACATCTTTAAGTGACATACCTGTTATTGCCACAGATGAGACCGCCAGTGACATGACGGTTAATCGTAAGCTGACTACTACAGTGGCAATGGATTACGGTTTGATGAAGCTGGATGCCGGTGAACGGATCCATCTCTATGGCACCCCGGGGCAGGAACGCTTTAACTTTATGTGGGAGATTCTGACCAAGGGGGGGATTGGACTGGTGTTGATGTTGGATAATACGCGTGCTGACCCTTTTCAGGACATGCGGTTTTTTCTCAATTCGTTTGAGGACTTCATTGCCAAAACTAATCTTGCCATCGGTATTACACGCATGGATCTGGATCAGACGCCAACCATGGCTGAATATCACGGTGAATTGAGTAAGCTTGGTATCAAACCGCCGATATTTGAAGTGGATGCACGTAAACGTAATGATATAAATCAGCTGGTAGAGGCACTGCTGTTTTCATTAGATCCATGGTTAGGGGAATAGGGAAAATGGCAGCATATCAATTTGCTCAAGATGCTCACATCTTGCCGACACCGGCGGGGATTTTTTATGCGGTCTCAACTGAGGCGGCGGACAAGACTCGTTACTTTTTGTTGAGCCTGTTAGCGCAGGCAGACAGTCAAGTGCTGGATGAGGAATTCTTGATTCGTGCGACTGGTTCCAAAGATGCTGAAGAGGCGATGGAATTGCTTTACCGCGCCCAGGGTTTGGGCTGGGTGCAAGCAGAGCAGCAACCGCGTGAAGCACCCGTGGGAATCATGGAAGAGGTTTTGCCTGGTATTTTGGGTAAATTATCCAGCACTAGAAAGGTGTTGCTGGTTGATAATCAGGGGTTGTTTCTGTCGGCGCACGGTTTTTCCTATGAGCTGGCCGAAGAACTGTCAGTTCTAAGTGCTGATTTGACCTCTCTGTATGTGCGTCATCAACGGCTGTTAAAAAATAATATAAATATAGCTTCATCAGCGTGGGCATTGGTAAATTCACACGGTGATAGTGAATTGGGAATCTGGCCGTTGCATGTCGGTGGCTGTCAGTTCAACCTTGTCCTGATGGGCGCGCCGCAGTTTAACCAGCAGGCCTTTGTTGATTTGATCTGGGTTTTGAGTAAGCGTTATCTGGATCTGCCAGATAGTTATTAGTGTTTGGGCTGACATTTAAAAACCAGGAGTGAGTTTTTGAATGGCGGTTATTGATTTTAATCTTAGTTACAGTGGGGGTACGCAATGCGTTCTGATTTACTAGGTTCTATTCTGAGTGACTTGAATGGTGGTTCTACCGATATTGAAGCATCGGCAGTTATTTCAACCGATGGTTTGATTATGGCGGCCATGTTGCCTGCCAGCATGGATGAGGACAGAGTTGGTGCCATGGCAGCAGCCATGTTGTCACTGGGTGACCGTACCGCTCAGGAACTTGCCCGTGGCCATCTGGAGCAGGTTTTGATCAAAGGTGATAACGGTTATGTATTGATGACCCATGCTGGAGATGAATCAGTGTTATCGGTAATGGCAAAATCATCTGCACGTTTAGGTTTGATCTTTCTTGATGTAAAACGTGCTGCGGAGGCTATCGCCAAGGTTATCTGATTATGGATGACATGAAGCTGACAGATGTTGTTGGTGACTGCCGCGAAGTGTTGATGCAATATTTTGATGGCAGTAGTCGCACGGTTTTGGTTAGTGATATCGAAACCCCCTTACCTGATGGTCGCCTGATTGTGTCGCGTACTGATCCGGAAGGAATTATCACACATGTCAACGATTCGTTTGTTGAGATGTCTGGCTTTAGCAGCGAAGAGTTGATTGGCAAACCACACTATATTTTGCGTCACCCTGACATGCCTGCCGTGGCCTTTAAAGGGCTATGGCAGACCTTGTTGGAAGAAGGTAACAAATGGCATGGCTATGTCAAAAACTTGCGCAAGGATGGTGGTTTTTATTGGGTCTATGCAACAGTGATAGCCAATGTCAGAAATAATGAAGTGGTTGGTTTTACCTCGGTGAGACGCAAACCATCAAGACGCAAGGTCGAGGAGGCCGAGGCGCTCTACAAAACGTTGCTGTAGTGTCGCAGGTAATGAGCAGGATGTGGTATGACCTATAATTTCACAGTAAGTCCTGATTTTAATCCCAGTTATCTTTCCGGCTGGTTTATCTTTAATACCTGGTTGCAGCGCCAGACAGGTGAGGCGTTCCACCTCGATCTATACGATGATTTTGATCTGCAGCGTCGTGCCATTGCCGAAGACAAGTTTGATCTGATTTATGCTAATCCTTATGACGCTGCAGTTTTGGTGCGGGAAAAGGGTTTTGTCCCCATTGCCTGTCCGGCAGGAAAATCGGATGAGGCTATGGTTGTTGTCTCTGTAGATAATGAAATTGATGAAATCGAGGGCCTGTCTGCCGGGCTGCGTATTTCCGCTACCAAAGATCCCGACGTCAATCTGATGTGCATGATCATGCTTGAGCCCGCCGACCTGAGTCGTGACAACACGGTAACCAAACACTGTGATAGTTATGTGCTGGTGGCCAAGGACCTGATTCGAGGTCAGGCTGATGTTGGATTTTTTCTGCAAGAAACCTACGACAAGTTGTCGCGTATGGTTAAAATGCAATTAAAGCCCTTGGTGCAAAGCCAGATTCAGGTGATCAATCATGTATTGTTGCTTGGTCCCGCCTTGCAACACCGACAGCTAGAACTTCAGCAAGCGTTGCTGGCTATGACAGCAACAGCTGCCGGACAATCGCTGCTTGAATCACTGAGTTTTACTGCCTGGGCCAGAGTAGAACCGGAAGATACCGAATTCATGATTGATCTGATGGATACCCTGGAAACATAGCCGGGCAGGTTTACTCTTTCTTGCTCCATACCTTTTCTAAAAACTGATCCCGGCCTGAATTGTTGCGATAAAATTTGTAACGGCTTGGATTGAGTTGATAATAATCCTGGTGGTAATCCTCGGCTGGATAAAAGGCTGTCATGGCTTTTATTTCAGTAACGATAGGTTTTGAAAATACACCGCTGTCCTGTAGTTGTTGTTTAGATTGTTCGGCAATCAGGCGCTGTTCCTCATTATGGTAAAAAATGGCGCTGCGGTACTGCGGTCCGACATCAACGAACTGACGATTAGCCGTGGTTGGGTCGACCTGTTGCCAATAGACATCGAGTATTTCTTTGTAGCTCAGTTTGCGCCGGTCATAACTGATCTGGATGACTTCGGCATGGCCGGTTTGGCCTGATGCAACCTGCTCGTAGCTGGGATCTTTTTCCACGCCGCCAGCGTAGCCGGAAATGGTCGATAGCACGCCATCCAGGGCATCAAAGGGCGGCTGCATACACCAGAAACAGCCGCCTGCCAGGGTGGCCTTTTCAATATAGTCTGCGTTGCTCATAATTATTTCCTCATGCGCTAAGGTGACTGCAAAGGATAAGGCCGGCTAGAACTTGAAGCTGTTTTTTCATACGGCCCCACTTTTGTTGTTATCTCTTCGACACTATTAATTCCACTAATATCCCAAATCTTAGCGCTGCTTGTGAATTTCTTCAGGCGATAAAAAAGGAGGCATAGCCTCCTTTAATAATATCTTGTAGCAGAACAACGTTTAGTGCTGGTGACCACCTGGACCATGGACATGGCCGTGATCAAGTTCTTCTTCTGTAGGATCGCGAACCTCAAGCACATCAACCTCAAAATTCAGGGTTACGCCAGCCAATGGGTGATTGCCATCGACGGTGACATTATCATCTTCAACCGCTGTGACGGTGACAACACTCATGCCTTCGCCGGTCTGGGCATGAAACTGCATGCCAGGTATTACATCGTCAACACCTTCAAACATATTCTTCGGCATGACCTGAATCATGCTGTCATCACGATCACCGTAGCCTTCAGCAGGCTCGATGGTGATGTTGATGTTATCGCCTGCGCTTTTGCCTTCCAGCGCGGTTTCAAGGCCAGGGATGATGCTGCCAACGCCGAGGATGAAGGCAAAGGGTGCTTCTTTATCAGCCTGATCGATCAGGACACCATCGTTATCTTTGAGGATGTAGGTAATGGTGGCTACTTTGTTTGCTGCAATCTGCATGGCAATGACTCTTTGAGTTTTCCGAAAAAAGGCAATTTTACGCACCTCACCCGCTAGTTTCAAGCTGGGCGCATCCTGATTGCCTGTTTTGCCGCAATGGACGTAAGATTGCATAACCGTGATTAGTATGGATTTCAGCGATAAAAATATGAATGAACAAGCAGATAGGGCCATAACCCTCTCTATAGGAGTGGTGGTAAACCATTTTGCTAGCATCTTGTTGGTCAAGCCTGATGTTGATGGTGAGTGGCAGTTTCCAAGGCTGAAACAGGGCTGGCATGAAACCATGCTTGATGCCATTGAGCGGGCTGTCTATGAGCAGACGGCGATCAGGGTTGAGGCGGGTGGGATTGTTCAGGCCTATGACCTGATTGAGGCAGAGGCGGATAGTCACACTGTAATGCTGGATTTTGAGGCGACCTATGTCAGTGGTGACTTGTGCTGTGGTGAGCCGATTGCCGATGTCGCCTGGGCCAGCGGCCTGGCACTGCGCTCAATGGCGGTTGAGGAAAACACTCTTGAGTTGCTGACAGATATGGGATTTATGTAGTTATGTCTAAACCGTATTTAAGCCACTACGCTGAGGTTGAGCCGTTTGTTACCAAAGATGGTTCGGTGATCCGGGAATTAATGCATCCACTTCATCACACCAGTCAGGCGCAAAGCCTGGCGGAGGCACGGTTGGCGGTGGGCCAAAAAACGCTTTTGCATCGCCATCGACGGACAGAGGAATTGTATTACATCAGCCATGGCAAGGGCATGATGACTATCGATGAGCAGCTGTTTGAAGTGCAGGCAGGGGATACGATTTGTATTTCACCTGGGCAGGCGCATTGTATTGAAAATATTAGCGTGGATGAGTTACGCCTGCTTTGTTGCTGTAGCCCGGCCTATAGCCATGAAGATACGGAAATTATTGAAGCTGAATGAAGTTGCCCCGGGCCAAATAAAACAGGCTTCGGGGCAGGGGGATTATTGCATCGCCATTTCCATCAGCAGGTCACGCATATCCCTTTTCAGTTTGTATTCGGTTTTTTCGTAAACGCGGCGGATGGCTGCATTGCCATCAAGGCCGGGCACTTCAATTTCCCAGGTCTTGGTGCCGCGCACCTCACTGGTTACCTTGTCGGCCAACACCAGTTTTAACTGCCCATGTCCTATCGCCCAGCCGTTACGTTCACCAATAATGGCGGTCTCCAGGGTGCCGCTCATGATGTAGTCAGAATTAACATTGGTAGGGCGTAGGCCGGCAGTGGCCAGGCCTCCCCTTATCATTGTTGTTACTCGTGCGGCATTCATTTCACCGGCCAGGCCAGAGGGTTCTATCTGTAACGTCGTGATGAGATTGATGGCATCCTTTTTCATCAGGTTCAGTTTGTATTCTGCCGCTATGCCGCGAGCGGTTAGATCAACCACATGCATTGCATCTTGCATCTTGCCGCGCAACTGTTGGCAGCGCCAGGCCATGGCTATTTTTCCTGCCTGAATAAACGGGTCAGGGTTGCTGCGTGCCGCTTGCATGTACTCGCGAGTTTTTTCATCAAGGGCCTTGATCTGGCTATCTAGATAACCGCGTCCGGCATTGCGGGGCAGGGCAGCGAGAGTGTGATAGTGGTTGTTAGTGCTATCAAACCATTGCGCCACAATTTTAATCTTTGCCAGTACACGCCTAACCTCAGGTGAAGCGACTGTAAGTGCCGTATCGGGCAGGTTGGTTGTGATCAATTCATAGTCGGCACCAACCACGGCCTGTTCAACGGGCATTTCATATTCAGTGGTGTCGATGAGAAAGTGGCGACTGATATTGGCAAGTGCCTGTTGTGATGCTTGTTCGATAGTTGCTGCCTGAGTGCGGCTAGTGATGTAATCGGCTCGAGGGTAATCGCTACTTTCGCCCGTCACCCATGTAGGCTGAGGCCCTGATGGAATCGCTGGTTGCGCTACCGCCTGTTGAGTCGTTTGTGTGGCAGGTGGTAGGTTTGATTCGCTGGTTGGTGTCGAAGCACAGCCGCTACAGATAATGGCGATGGCAAACGTGGTTGTTGCGATATTTCGGGCCATTATTTTCCTCTCTAATTCCGTTTATTTATATGGAGAATAACTTAAATTCATTGCTGTTGTCGGTCAATGCTTAATTGCCCGCAGAGTCAGGCTTTTGTTCTTCTTCGAGAAGTTCAAGTTTGAGACGATCCAGTTGTGCCTTGATCCGTTCAGTTTGGAAGGATGAATTGTCTGCTTGTTTGAGAGCGACTTCCAATTGTTCGATGGCTGTGCGTGTTTGGCCAATCATGTAGTAATAGTCGGCCATAGCCATATGTGCATTGCTGTCTCTTTTTGCCGCGCTCTCGGCCTTGGCCAACAACTGATAATAGCTGGGCAGGATGAATTTCTGTTGTTGCTGAATCAGAGCCCTGATGTTGTCGGCGGCCATTTCCGGCTTGC
>Ga0316192_10001798_pt1 | contig 15859 bp, 9 predicted proteins | sample MerIslwburrow_MG_FD_204931 | JGI IMG/M metagenome (GOLD analysis project Ga0316192, IMG submission 204931) | Coastal sediment microbial communities from Maine, United States - Merrow Island worm burrow | ecosystem: Environmental > Aquatic > Marine > Coastal > Sediment | place: USA: Maine...
TGATGAAGATCGTGCGCGCTTGATGAAGCCCAGCAGCGTGGTAATAGCCACCCACAACGCAGCCGCAAGTCCAAGCCCCGCGCTGATATGGAGTGCGCCATCGATAACGAAGGGCAACACCAGGCCGAGGGCGAGCGATATCACAAACACGGTTTGCAATGACTTGCGCACCCGCGCGGGATCATCACTCTTCCAGCGCATCGATGGGCCGAAACCCAGCAACAGCAACAGCGGCGCACCGATCAGCACAAACATGCTGTCGAAATAAGGCCGCCCAACGGAAATCTTGCCCAGGCCAAATGCATCCACCACCAGTGGGTACAGCGTACCGACAAATACAGCAATCGCCGCGGTCACCAGCACCACGTTATTCAGCAGCAGCGCGGTTTCACGTGAGAACCACTTGAAGTTGCCCGTGGTTGAAACCGTTTCCGATCGCCATGCGTACAATGCCAGCGAGCCACCAACAACAATGCAGAGGAAAATAAGAATGAATACACCGCGTGCAGGATCAGTAGCGAACGCATGCACGGAAACCAGCACACCCGAACGCACGATGAATGTACCCAGCAGGCTCAAGGAGAATGCAACAATGGCAAGCAGTACGGTCCAGCTCTTGAAAACACCGCGCTTCTCGGTCACTGCAAGTGAATGCATCAATGCCGTACCAACCAGCCAGGGCATAAATGAGGCATTTTCCACCGGGTCCCAGAACCACCAGCCACCCCAGCCAAGTTCGTTATAGGCCCACCAGCTGCCCAGGGCGATACCCAGGGTCAGGAAACTCCAGGCAATGGTGGTCCACGGGCGTGACCAGCGCGCCCAGGTTGCATCGAGTCGGCCACCCATCAGTGCCGCGACGGCGAAAGCAAACGCAACCGAGAAACCCACATAACCCATGTAGAGCATGGGTGGATGAATCGCCAGGCCGGGGTCCTGCAATAACGGGTTTAAAGAAGCGCCATCCATCGGTGCCGGAAAGATGCGCTCGAACGGATTCGAAGTCATCAGCATGAACAGTAAAAAGCCGATGCTGATCATACCCATCACCGAGATCACCCGCGCCATCAGCACATCCGGCAGATGCTTGCTGTAAAGCGCAACAGCGGCTGTCCAGACCGACAGCGTCAGGGCCCACAACAATAATGAGCCCTCGTGCGAGCCCCAGACACCGGATATGCGGTACATCAACGGCTGCAGCAGATTGGAGTGCTGCGACACATAAAGCACGGAGAAGTCGTGCACGATAAAGGCGTAGGTCAATGCCAGGTATGACAGAAACACAAACAACAGTTGTGCGTAAGCGGCCGGCCTTGCCACGGCAATCATCGCCGCATCATTTCTCGCCGCACCGAACAGGGGCACCAGGCTTTGAATGATGGTGATAGCCAGTGCAACAATCAACGCAAAATGCCCGAGTTCTGGAATCATAGTTATAAGGTCTCAATCCGTATATTGTATGAGAATGCAGAATTTTGGGGGAATTTCAGTGAGTCAATTTGTTCGATTGGCCGAAAAGCATAGCCATAGCTATGGTTACAGGTCAATCGGGCAAAGTGGCCGCTGAAATTTTCCCAAAAACTGCATAGCGTTGCTGGGTACATAGTGTACTTTTCTAATAGACGAAAAATTTCAATCCCGTTCATGTGCTTAAGTGGATTTGTGAGCGTTCTCATGCAATATGCGGGTTTAATAGGTGGCTGGCTGGCCGGATTTACCCGCTTCATGTGCAGCATTCAGTGCATCGGCGACTTCAGGCGGCATGTAGTTTTCATCGTGCTTGGCCAGTACTTCGTCAGCGACAAACAGACCGCTGGCGTCGAGCCTGCCCATGGCAACGATGCCCTGACCTTCGCGAAACAGGTCCGGCAGAATACCGGTGTAGGTGACCGGCACAACCGCGGCATTGTCGGTCAAATCGAACTGCACGGCGAGGCTGTTTTCTTCACGTCTGACGCTGCCATCGACCACCAGGCCGCCGATGCGGAAGGAGCGGTTTTGCGGAGCTTCACCGGCATGGATCTGTGTCGGACTGTAGAAGTAAAGCAGGTTTTCTTCGAAGGCCGTCAAGGCCAGTACTGTGGCGATGCTGACACCAAAGATCACCATGGCCACAAGCATTTTTCTGCGACTGCGTTTGTTCATTGTTGAAGCTGCTCCCGACGAATTGCGCGTTTGACCCGGCTTATCACTTTCTTGCGCTCTATCATGGGCATGACAATATTAAGCAGGATAACTACTAAGGCGATGCCGTATGAAGTCCACACAAAAAAGGCGTAACCGCCCATTGCAAAAAATTCTGACCAGCTGAATTCCGATCCGTTCATATTTTTTCGCCATTCATATTTTTTCAATCAGCTCCCGTACCCAGCGCCGATTTCGATCACGGTAGAGCGCCTCGTTTCTCGCCCTGACCAGAACAACAGCAGCATAGAACAACTTGAATGCCAGTGCCATCAGCAACAAGGGTATCAACATATCAATATGCATCGAAGGCTTGTCAAACTTGGCAACCGTGGCGCCCTGGTGCAGCGTGTTCCACCATTCAACCGAGTAATGAATGATCGGTATATTCACCACGCCGACGATGGCCAGCAGGCCGCTGGCCTTGTCCGCCTGGCGCTGGTCCTCGATCGACGATTGCAGTGCCATGTAGCCAAAATAAAGAAACAGCAGGATCAGCTCAGAAGTCAGCCTCGCGTCCCACACCCAGTAGGTGCCCCACATGGGCTTGCCCCACAGCGAACCGGTAACCAGCGCGAGGAAGGTAAATGAAGCACCGATCGGCGCGCTGGCTGCCGCAACCACGTCGGCCAGGCGAATCTGCCAGATCAGCCCGATAGCTGCCGAAGTGGCCATCACCATATAGATAAACAGCGACATCCAGGCAGCAGGCACGTGGATAAAGATGATGCGGTAGCTTTCGCCCTGCTGGTAATCCGTCGGCGCCACGAACAGCCCCAGGTAGAGGCCATAGACTCCAATCAGCAAGGCCGGGATCGCGAACCACGGCACCAGCTTCGCCGACATGTCGTAGAAGTATTTAGGTGATGAAAATTTATGTATCCAGTTCCACATTTTAATACAGGGACGAGGTTCGAGTGGCGAGGGACGAGGATTTAATAGTAGGCATATTCATAAATATTAACAGTTTATCTTGAAGCGGTTATTCTCAGGGCTATTGCTGTGGCCAAAGGTGCTAATGATAGCGCTAATACCAGCACTGCGCCAAGGAAGTATAGCTGGCCGCGTACGCTCATGCCGTCACTGGCGACGTCGATGGCATTGGCGCCGAAAATCAGTACCGGTATATACAGTGGCAGCACAATAAGGGACAACAATACACCACCGCGGTTCACCGCCACGGTCAGAGAGACGCCGATGGCCCCGATCAGGCTCAATACCGGCGTTCCCAGCAACAGGCTCCAGATCAGCACATTCAGCGATTCCGTCTGCAGTTGCATGAACACACCGAGCAGGGGCGCGATAATCACCAGCGGCAGTCCTGTCAGCAGCCAGTGCGCAAAAACCTTGGCCAGCACCAGGATCACCAGCGGGTTGGGACTCAGCATCAGCTGATCCAGCGAGCCGTCCTCGTAGTCCAGTTTGAACAGGCGATCCAGCGAGAGCAATACCGACAGCAGCGCAGCCACCCAGATCACGCCCGGCGCCATTTCCTGTAAACGCTCCGGTGTTGGCATCACCGCCAGCGGGAACAGGGTCACCACCAGCACGAAAAATATCAGCGGGTTGGCCAGCTCATGGCGCGAGCGCAACGCCAGGCGCATGTCGCGCAGCAATAAATAATAGAACGCCTTTATCATTTGCCCAGGCCCACGCTTTTCATCTCACAGGGCAGCTGCATACCGTGATGGGTAGTGAAGATCACGCTGCCACCGGTCTCGCGGTGCTTGAGTATCATCGATTCCATTAAATCGACACCTTTTATATCCAGTGCGGTCAGCGGTTCATCCAGGATCCACAGCCTGGCATTGGCCAGCAGCAGAAACGCCAGCAGCACACGGCGACGCTGCCCGGACGACAGCGCCTTGCCAGCTACATCCTCAAAGCCCGCCAGACCGACGCCGGCCAGCGCCTGTTCGACCTCAGCCGAAGACACGGACTGCGAACGCGTATCCAGCAGCACGCGTATATTTTCCAACGTGGTCAGATCGTTCTTGATACAGGGCAGATGGCCGATATAAACCATGCTGGAATAATAGTCGTCCCGCGCATGCCGGATATCAACACCCTGCCATTTCACGCTGCCTTCATCGGCACGGCGCAAGCCACTGAGAATGCGCAGCAGGCTGGTTTTGCCACTGCCATTGGGGCCTTCGATCTGCAGCACTTCACCGCTGGCCAGGCTGAACGAGAGCCCGTTGAACAGCAGACGGTCATCGCGTGTGCATTCAAGGTCTTCGGTGGTTAGAAGGGATGGTGTTGTTTCAGACATGTTGTGATCAGGCCAATCGAGGCTGCATTCTATCTGCTCGCTTGTATTCGCGTCTAGCACAGCCGCGGTCCGCTCAGCAGAACAAGCGGATTTTTGAATCGCCTGCAACGCTATAACAACCGATCACCCTGAGCCTTTCGAAGGGTTATGCAGGCCTACGAAGTTAATACATATACCGACGCAGGAGAGAGAGGCCTTAGCCACGTACGTTTATTTTGTCATTTCGACCAAAGGGAGAAATCTCCATGAATTCAGGATATCTCTCACATTACTACGGGCATCCTGCCCTACGCCCTTTGGGCCAGCTATAGCTGTTCAAATTTGTTCCTGACAAATTTGTCGTTCGAGATGACAATACCTTGTTATAAGTTCGCGGCTAAAGCCGCTTCTACGAAAGCATTAATAATGTCTCGGTCTCGGAGTTATTTCACGATCAGCTTGTTGTGCGCCATAAAAAATGGAGGGGAAAACCGCTCCCCTCCATTGTTTTCAGACTCACCCGTTCCTCGATCAGAGCGGGCCTCCTGTATTACCAGCCGCAACCGCCGATCGAAACAGAGACGTCCTCCCATACGACCTGGGACACGCGACCCTCGATCAAATGCTCTCTCCATTCTTCATCGCAGCTTTGCTCTCCAAGCTTGTTCTCGCCATGACAGGTACTGCATAGCTGGCCACGCTGGGCACCCGGAATCTCACCAAACACCTGGCCGCCATTAACGACGCGCTCGGCAGCGTCCATGGCGATGCGCGAGACGCGGTTGACCATGGCGTGCTCGAGATAATCCTCGTCGTTTACCGAGATTTCGTCACTTTCGTCGCCGTGGCAGTTCTGGCATACATCCTGGGTCGGATCCGCCTCGGCCGTATAGGTGTGCATCCAGCTGACCGCCCGGTCGAAGTTACCGGCGACAGGCAGGTTGTCATTGCCTGGTGTAGTTGGATCGTTGTACTCGAGCTCATCCACCCAGGTCGGGATACCATCGCCATCCACGTGGGTATGGCAGGTGGCACACTTCAACGGACCGTGCGAGCCGTCGTTGTTCAACGCCGCGGCCTGCGCATAGGTCGTGGTGTCGATGGTCGGGGTCACCGGATAGAGACCGTGGATCGATTCGTGACAGCCCTGGCAGCTGACATCCTGGTGGCCACGGGTGTAGCGCATCAGGCTGGCCTTGGCCGGGTAGTTGAACGGCGGGTAGGCACTGAAGTTGCCGCTCTGCTCGGTGAACGGCGCCTGGTGGCAGTCCGCGCAGTGGGGCTCGCCCGGAGCCAGCCAGTGATCGCGACCGTCGGTGGCGGCACTGAACGGTACCGCCGCACCCGAGTTGTTCACCGGATCGATGAACGCATTGGCCGCATAGCGCCACTGGCTCTGGTCGCCCTTGTTGGCGTTGATGCGAGCCACACAGTCATCCGTGGTGCAGAAGCTGAGGATGTTGACACTGATGTCACCATCGGCGTCCGTGGTCACCACTGGATTGCCACCGCCATCGACTTCGATGGTGGCCACGTTGGCGTCCGCATTCGCAGGATCCCAGATCGCGTGGGTCAGGTCCTCGGTGCGGTCAAAGCCGTCGACCTTCGGATCCAGACTGTCGATAACCTGCTGCTCCGTCCAGCCAATTGCGGCGGCAACATCAGTCAGCGTAGCTGCACCACGCGGGTTGACCAGGCAGTCGCCGCGGATCAGGTCGTTGCAGTCCTCTGCTTTCCAGATTTCCTGGCTCAGCTGGCTGTGGCAGTTGGTGCACCAGATACCGCGGTCCTCGTCACCCACCTGTGCAACTTCAGTATTCAGCCAGCTACCCAATGCTGTCAGGTGGCTCGGGGTTTCTGCGCCGTCGACATCCTTCATCGGGTTGGAGTGCACGTCGCGACCGACGAAGCAGCCACCGGGGTTGAGCCGGTTGTCGCCGTCGGCATTGATGTTGTCACCGCCCAGCGTGATTGGATATTCATCCATCACACCATCGGAACGGTGCGCCGGGTGGCAGCCCTGGCAACCGCCGTCACGGCCGAGGCTGTCGTTGAACACGATCACGCCGCCTTCAGATTTATTGCGGTGCTGGTTGTGGATCGCCTCGGTGATCGGCGGAATCGGGAACTGGCCTTCGGGATCAAACGTGGCCGATTTCACGTTCGCGATCACGTTGTCGGCGTGGCAACGCTGACAGATCACCGACTCGTTGCCGAGGCGCGTGTTCTGCGGGATGTTGCTCGCATTGGTCAGATCGGCCAGGCCGTTGGTGAACGAACACGCATAGCTCTGCGCATCGATGTTCGGATCGGTCGGATCCGGCATGGACGTACATTCGACGCCGGCGTAGTTAGCAGTGAAGCTGGTGCCGATATCGTAGTCATGCAGCGTCAGCATGTTGATTGCCGCACCCTTCAGGCGCGCGTACCAGTCCGAGTCCACGCCCGGCACGATGTCGTAGTAGGCCAGCCAGAAGTTGTACTCCAGGTTGGTCATGTCTTCCAGCCCCAGGCCGGCCAAATCGCCGCCGAACGGGTAGGAGTAGTCGGGCCGGTTGTAGTTCGGGCTGTTCACGTTCGGATTACCCGTCTCTGGATTGATAGACGGTGCCGAGTGGCAGCGCTCGCAGTTCGGGATGTCGATCGGTGCGGTACCGAAACCGATCACCGGCTCGTTATTGCTGCCAATGACCGCATCACCCGACGGGTATTCGTGTAGCGAAGCCTTCATCGCGACATACGGCCGCACCGCGTCTTCATCCACCGCGCCCGGGTCACCGAAGAAGTTGATGGTGTCCTCGAACGGCGTCAGCGGCAGGCCCAGGGCCTCCCAGATGCGCGGCGAGGTCAGCATAATCGGCAGGTCTTCCAGCACCTTGGCCTGGGTGTAGACCACGGTGCCGGTGTCGGCCGAGAACGTCAGCAGGTTCTCGAACGCGCCGTTGCCGGTCGGGCCCATCGGCTGCAGCGCCGCACCGGAGTTGGCCGGGTATTCCACCTGGCCGGCGACACCGAGACGGATCTTTTCGCCTTCCAAGCCGGTATTACCCTTGCCTTCAAGGTTGGGCGCACCGGTTACCGGGTCCACGTAAATGTAGAAGTGATTCAGCCAGGCGTTGGCATAGTTATCCGTACCGGGATTGTCTCCGATAGCGCCGCTGCCCTGGACCACATTCTGGTAGCCGTTGTAGGGCCCGTAGACCAGCGCATTGCCGCCGTCCGGCTGGGCTGAATCGAACACCGTGTTGAAGTACTGCAGCGAATTGCCCTCCACCGCACTGATCAGCGTACTGGTGTTCGGCTTGCTGGTGTTGCCCTCCTGGCGCGGCTGCGCATCGTGGTAGTAGCGCAGCTGGTACTTTTTGAAGCTGTTGGTGTTGTGATCCCAGTCGCGCACCACGGTTTCGCGGTTCAGGCCATCGAGGCCGGCATTAGGGTCACCCTCGAGCAGGCGCGGGAAGCCGTCGACGAAGTCATCTTCGGTTGATGTCGGATCCCCCTGTGCCGGCTTGATCACCTGAGCCAGGATCGAGTTGTATGGCGGCAGTACGCAGCAGTAGGCAAACTCGAAACCGGTGCAGTGCATGCCCAGCTCGTAGTTCATGAAGATCTTGAAGTCGACCTGCTTGGACAACGTCTGCAGCACGACCGTAGCCGGAGCCGAGGTAACACCGTTTGCATCCACAGCGACGTAAGTGAACTGATCGGTTTCGTTGTCGACCATTCCAGTACCCGGTGTGTAGGTGAATGAACCGTCCGCACCGAAGGAGCTATTCAGGCTGCCACGGGTTGGGCCACTGACCAGCTGCGCGGTCAGCGGCGGCACACCACCGAAGTCGTTATAGAGCACACCGGAGAGGCGTGAGGCTGTGACCGCAATCGGATCACCAACCGGGGTGGCGTAGAGGTCTCCGCGCGCGGTCAGTGGCTGCGGCAGTGCCGACGGTCCCGGCTCGCCGAAGAACCGGGTCTTCAGGATAGCCAGATCTGCCGCGTTGACGGTAGCATCGCCATTGAGATCGGCATCCGGGTCCGAACTGAAGAAATTGCCTTTCATGTAAGCCAGATCCGCGGCATTGACAACCAGGTCGCCATTGAAATCGGGATCGCAGATGTTGCCGTAACCGTCGCCGTCCGTGTCCAGCTGAATGTTGCCGCCCGCATCCGGAATCAGTGGACCGTTCGGGTCCAGAATGCAGTTATCCAGACTATCCGGCGTGCCATCTAAATCCTGATCGGTGTCAGCATAGGTCTGTGACGACGCAAACACGGCCAGCACGGCAAGTCCTGACGTCAACAGACAGCGAAATCGTGGTAATTTGTTGGAGCTTTTGTTCATTTCTGTCCCCTTGGCTTGTTTTTCGTAAATTCAAATGCGGTGGGTTGTCCGAATAAAATATTCAGCAATCCCCGGCTCCCCCACGTATTCCCGGCTTTGAGTAGTTGCCGTTGTTTTACAATCCACATTAGCATTTTTGGTCAATTATTCCCATATATAATAATGCTGCAAATATAATGCCAATTAATATGAAAACAACAACTCATTGAAATTATTGAATTAAGGACAGCGCGAGCATTGAAGCACCTGACAGGTTTTAACAAATATTGCAATTTTGTCATGACGGTATTGTCATGTTGTCATGCCAAACTGGCGGCGGTGAACCATCTGGCACTCGCTTGAGCAAAACAAGATCAAAGTGGTGTGGATTGCGAGGGGCGGCATGAATCCAAACGGCTGATTCAACACAGGCGCGGCTTCAGCAGCGAATTGCCCGAAGACACTGGACTCCTGCCTCCGCAGAAGTGACGTCGAACTGTTCGCGGCTAAAACCGCTCCGATGAAAGTTCTAATTAAATATCGGGCTCAGTGTCACTCCCCGATCAGCTTGTTCAGCTCCTCGACGCGTTGCTCGGTTACAGAACCGGGTTTGGCTGCCTCTTCGCTCAAGCGTGCGACCATATCGGCCTCCTTCTGACCCAGCCGCACAAGGTTGTTCTCGTAGACCTCCACCGTGAAATCGTTCTTGCGCAGGTTCATCACATACTGGTCCAGCTTGTCGTGGATGTAACGCCGACGCGTCAGCTGGCGGGTTTCGATCCAATCTGACAGACAATGTCAGATAAATTCACACTTCGACCTTGATTATTTATCAGTACAGTCGAGATTGGCTGCATGAAAAACGACTATTGATATTTACTCTCGCAGAGAACGCAAAGGAAGATGAATATAACGATATTGTCTTTGTTATAAACACTTGTCATATCTGCGTTCTCCGCGCCTCTGAGAGAAAACAGGATGTTAAACCTCCAGCATAGGCTGGTTTGACACTTATACGAGAATCGACAGCAACTGTCAGATCAAGCCTGACCTACCACAAGTCATTTTATTAACGCAGGTGCTTCTTTGTATTTGTCCAGCTCATGAATTTTCGCTATCGAATAACCGCCGAACAACAGCTTTTGTGCTTTAAGTTCAGTTTTTATCGTATAACCCCGGTTACGCAGTTCATCAAGATTTGATGGCCACAAAATCTTATGATCGCGCTCTGATACATACCATATGCTTTCATCGTCCAACCGAACTAAACGATTACCCATAACCAGCTCTTCAAATAACTGGCGATTTGTACCCGTATTGTCGTTAAGCCTGTAGAGCACGTGGCCCTCGAAATACGCTGGCTCATCTGCTGCAGGGATGCGATAAATCACCAAACACACAACAAGATAAATGCTGATAATCCCGACTGTTAATAGCGCAACCCATTTGAGACGATTTTTCATAGTAGGCATATAGATCTTTCCGGAGTTAAAGAACGCGAAGCGAGCTGTGGTTGTAACGCGTACATTCGTGAATTTTGCAGGTGAGCAGGCATGGCGTGATCAGATCGATTAAGGCTGCAATGTAGCTGTTCATCGAAGATGCCTGCAGCTGCCCTCGAGCCAGTGTAGCCCGGATGAAGCGCAGCGTAATCCGGGACTTTTGCCATTCGAAACAACCCCGGATTACGCTGCGCTTCATCCGGGCTACGTCCGCTCCTGCGTAGTCATGTCATTGCGTGGCGTCACTCCCCGATCAGCTTGTTGAGCTCCTCGATGCGCTGCTCGGTCCTGGAACCGGGCTCGGCCGCCTGTTCCATCAGCCGTGCGACCATGTCCGCCTCCTTCTGCCCCAGCCGCACCAGGTTGTTCTCGTAAACCTCCACCGTGAAATCGTTCTTGCGCAGGTCCATCACATACTGGTCCAGCTTGTCGTGGATGTAACGCCGACGCGTCAGCTTGCGTGTTTCTGCATCCGTGAAGTCGTCGAACTGGGCATCGCTCACATCCAGCACCTTGAACAAATGCCAGCCTTCGGAGGATTCCACCGGCCCGCCGATCTCACCGGGTTCAAGCTTGAAAATGACTTCGTCCAGTGCAGGCTGTGCACGCCCTTGCGCTATCCAGCCCACCTCGCCGAGGTTCTGCTTGGCGCCGGGTGCGATGGAATGGTCAGCGGCGGCCTGGAACATGGTCAACTGACCGGAATCGATTTTAGCCTTCATCGCCTCGGCCTCGATCTGGCTTTCAAGCAAGACTTCCTGCAGCTTGCGCATCTCCACTTGCATGATGCTGTTGCGGTTCTCGTCGTAGTAGGTTTTCAGCTGTTCCTCGGTCGGCTCCATCTGCTGTGCCAGCCTTGCCCGGTGCAGGTTCACCAGCCGGGTCTTCTGGTATTCATTCAAACGCGCATTGTAGATGGCGTCCTGCTCCAGCCCGGCCTCGCGGCCCTTGTCGGCCATGATGCGTTTGTCGATCACCATCTGCAGCGCGGCGAGCTGGGCATCGACCTCCATCGCCGTTGGGTCCAGTTCGGCTGCGCCCCTGCCTGCTGCCAGCAGCGTATCCTTGACCTCACCCCAGGTGATGAGCTTGTCGCCGTACTTCGCCACCGGCGCATCATCCGCCTTCGCCTCATCCTCTGACGCGGCCAGGTTGTCCGGGTAGACTTCAACCTCGATACCCTTGCGCAGCTCTTCGCGCTGCGCCGCCACGCGCTCGTGCAGCTTGCGCTTGCGCAGCGTGGCCTCGATCTGGGTGTGCAGTTCGTCGGTCATTTCGGTGCCCGACTTCATGGTCTCGTTGAAAAACGCCTGGATCTCAGTTTCCGACACCGGGATATCGCCCGCCATGATATTGCGGTAATACTGGCTGCCCAGCATGCCATCGGTAAATTCCTGCATCGCCTTTACATAGGTCGGGTCCTTGTCCAGGCCCAGGCGTAGCGCATCGAGATAGAGCAGGTTGGCGCTGACCACCTTGTCCAGCACCACGATCCTGGCCGTGTCGCGTTCCGGCGTACCCAGTGCCGGCACCGATACCCCGACCACCGCGGAGCTGTTGAGCATGGTATTGATCTGGTTGAAGGTGATGGCCTGGTCGCCCACGCGGGCGATGACATCGCCCAGCGCAGCGATCTCTTCTGCGCTCATCGTACTGGGCCGTTCTGCGGCTGTTTCTGTGACTTTAGCTGCGGGCTCTTCACCACCGCTGCAGCCAAGCAATGGCAGGCTAGCGCAAAGGATCAGGACGTTGATGAATTTAAAAACAGGTTGTTGCTGCATAAGACTTCTCGATAAAAATTCTGTGAAATGACTGAATTGAAAGATTCGCACAAAAAGCGCGTCGCTTCTACAACTATCTGATCGCCATAAAAAATGGAGAGGAAAACTACTCCCCTCCATTGCTTTCAGACTGGCCCGCTCCGTACGGAGCGGGCACTTTCCTGATTACCAGCCACAACCGCCCAGCGGTGCGGACACGTCTTCCCATACCACCACGGAGACACGCCCCAGGATCAGGTGATCATTCCAGGTTGGATTGCAGCTGACGTCCGGCAGCAGGTTGTTGCCACCGTGACAGCTACTGCACAGTTGACCACGCTGGGCACCTGGCGCCTCACCAAACACCTGGCCGTTGTTGACGACACGCTCGGCATTGTCCATGGCGACACGCGAGACGCGGGAAGTCATGGCGTGCTCGAGATAATCCTCGTCATTCACCGAGATTTCGTCACTTTCGTCGCCGTGGCAGTTCTGGCACACATCCTGGGTCGGATCGGCCTCGGCCGTGTAAGTGTGCATCCATTTGACCGCAGTGTCGTAGCTACCGGCGACCGGGATGTTGTCCTGACCCGGCGTGGTCGGATCGTTATAGGTCAGGTTATCCACCCAGGTCGGGATCTGGTTGCCATCCACGTAGGTGTGACAGGTGGCGCACTTCAGCGGACCATGCGTACCGTCGTTGTTCAACGCAGCCGCCTGCGCATAACTCGTGGTATCGATGGTCGGGGTCACCGGATAGAGGCCGTGAATCGACTCGTGACAGCCCTGGCAGCTGACATCCTGGTGGCCACGGGTGTAGCGCATCAGGCTCGCCTTGGCCGGGTAGTTGAACGGCGAGTAGGGACTGAAGTTGCCGCTCTGCTCGGTAAACGGCGCCTGGTGGCAGTCCGCGCAGTGCGGCTCGCCGGGGGCCAGCCAGTGATCCCGACCGTCGGTGGCGGCACTGAACGGTACCGGGAAACCCGAGTTGTTCACCGGGTCGATGAACTCATTGGCCGGGTAGCGCCACTGGGTCTGGTCGCTCTTGTTAGCGTTGATCAGGCTCACGCAGTCATCCGTGGTGCAGAGGCTGAGGATATTGACGCTGATATCACCATCCGCATCCGTGGTCACCACCGGGTTACCGCCGCTATCGACCTCGATGGTCGCGATGTTGGCATCCGGATTCGCAGGATCCCAGACCGCGTGGGTCAAATCCTCAGTGCGGTCAAAGCCGTCGACCTTGGGATCCAGACTGTTGATCGCCTGCTCCAGCGTCCAGCCGACCGAAGTCGCAACAGCTTCCAGTGTTGGCTCGCCGCGCGGGTTGACCAGGCAGTCGCCGCGGATCAGGTCGTTGCAGTCCTCGGTGCGCCAGATTTCCTGGCTCAGCTGGCTGTGGCAGTTGGTGCACCAGATACCGCGGTCCTCACCCTGGTCCTCCGTAACGTTGGCGCTATCAAGCCAGGCACCGACCGCGGTCAGGTAACTCGGGGTCTCGGCACCGTCGATATCCTTCATCGGGTTGGAGTGAACGTCGCGGCCGACGAAGCAGCCACCGGGGTTAAGCCGGTTGTCGCCATCGGCATTGACGTTGTTGCCGCCCAGTGTGATCGGATATTCGTCCATCACACCATCGGAACGGTGTGCCGGGTGGCAGCCCTGGCAGCCGCCGTCACGGCCGAGGCTGTCGTTGAACACGATCACGCCGCCTTCACTCGCATTACGGTGCTGGTTGTGAATGGCCTCGGTGATCGGCGGAATGGGGAATCCACCACTCGTTCCCGAGCGCACGTTGGCAATCACGTTGTCGGCATGGCAGCGTTGGCAGATCACCGACTCGTTGCCAAGGCGCGTGTTCTGCGGGATGTTGCTCTGGTCGGTCAGATCGGCCAGGCCGTTGGTCGACGAGCACGCATAGCTCTGCGGATCAATGTTCGGATCGGTCGGATCCGGATTGTTGCTGCATTCCACACCGGCGTAGTTCGCCGTGAAGCTGGTGCCGATATCATAGTCGTGCAGCGTCAGCATGTTGATCGCCGCACCCTTGAGCCGCGGGTACCAGGTCGAATCCACACCCGGCACGATATCGTAGTAGGCCAGCCAGAAGTTGATCTCCAGGTTGGTCATGTCTTCCAGGCCGAGCCCGGTCAGCGGACCGCCGTGCGGGTAGCTGTAGTCGGGCCGGTTCCAGTTCGGGCTGTTGACATTCGGTGCGCCCGTGTCCGGATCGACCGAGGGAGATGAGTGGCAGCGCTCGCAGTTGGGGATATCGATCGGTGCGGTACCGAAACCGATCACCGGCTGGCCGTTGCTGCCCATGACCGGCTGTTGGGTATCGAAATCGATCAGCGCTGCTTTCATGGCCACATAGGGTCTAACCGCATCTTCGTCCACCGCGCCCGGATCGCCGAAGAAGCCGATGGTATCCTCGAACGGCGTCAGCGGCAGGCCGAGGCCTTCCCAGATGCGCGGCGAGGTCAGCATGATCGGCAGGTCTTCCAGTACCTTGGCCTGGGTGTAGACCACGGTGCCGGTGTTGGCCGAGAAGGTCAGCAGGTTTTCAAACGCGCCGTTGCCGGTCGGCCCCATCGGCTGCAGGCCGGCGCCGGAGTTCGGTGGATACATAACCTGATCCTGTACACCCAGGCGGATCTTGTCACCCTCCAGACCGGTGTTGCCCTTGCCTTCGAGGTTAGGCGCGCCTGTATCAGGATCGATGTAGATATAGAAGTGGTTCAGCCAGGCATTGGCATAGTTGTCAGTGAATGCATCCCCGATAACACCGCTGCCCTGGATCACGCCATCAAAGCCATTGTAGGAACCGTATACCAGCGCATTATTGCCATCCGGCTGGGCCGAATCAAACACCGTGTTGAAGTACTGCAACGAGTTGCCCTCGACATCACTGATCAGCGTAGTCAGGTTGGGCTTGCCGGTGTTGCCTTCCTGGCGCGGCTGGGCGTCGTGAGAATACCTCAGCTGGTATTTCTTGAACGAGCTGGTGGTGTGATCCCAGTCGCGCACCACGGTTTCGCGGTTGAGCCCATCGAGGCCGGCATTGGGATCGCCCTCGAGCAGGCGTGGGAAGCCATCGACGAAGCTGTCGTTGGCCGTGGCCGGGTCACCCTGTGCGGGCTTGATCACTTGCGCCACGATCGAGTTGTACGGCGGCAGTACGCAGCAGTAGGCAAACTCGAAACCGGTGCAGTGCATGCCCAGCTCGTAGTTCATGAACATCTTGAAATCGACCTGCTTCGACAGTGTTTGCAACACGACTGTTGCAGGAGCCGAGGCAACACCGTTGTCATCCACCGCCTGGTAGGTGAACTGGTCAACCGAATTATCAACCATCGTGACATCCGGGGTGTAGGTGAAGCCACCGTCCCCACCGAGAGCCAGCGTGCCGGCCGTCGGGCCGCTGACCAGGGTCGCGGTCAGCGGAGGTACACCGCCGAAGTCATTGTAGAGCACGCCGGAGAGCCGTGAGGCCGTGACCGTGATCGGGTTGCCAACCGGGGTGGCATACAGGTCACCACGGGCGGTGGGTGCTGGCCCGGGCGGAGCTGTCGGAGCACAGTCGGACGGTGCATTGCTTACGTCCGCCTGGCCGCACAACTGCACGTCGGGCTGGTTAACTTCGACACGGCAGGGCACAGGGCTGAGGTTTTTGCCATTGACCTTGAAGTTGATCTTGCCGTTTTTGCCGTTCTTGGTGGCGATGACCTGGTTCGGATCGTAGGCGTTCGACAGTATAAAGCTGCCGTCAGGTACGCCGTTACCCGAAACCGTGAGTCGACCGTTGCCTTTAGTGCTCCAACTAGCATCGAGATTGTCGATGCCG
>Ga0316192_10001799_pt1 | contig 15852 bp, 3 predicted proteins | sample MerIslwburrow_MG_FD_204931 | JGI IMG/M metagenome (GOLD analysis project Ga0316192, IMG submission 204931) | Coastal sediment microbial communities from Maine, United States - Merrow Island worm burrow | ecosystem: Environmental > Aquatic > Marine > Coastal > Sediment | place: USA: Maine...
TGTCTTCAACAATCGTCACGGTATGGCTGTTATTCGCACCAGACACAGCGTTAACCAAGGTACCCATGGTAAAGATGACTGTTTCATCTGCATCACCCAGCCCATCATCAACCACATTAAAACTCAATGAAGCAGTTTTACCCGATGGAATCACTATCGTGCCACTTGCGGCATCATGGTCAGCCGGATTAACTGCCGTACCGGTAACGGTATAAGGGATTGAAACCGGATAGGTCACTGGATCTACAGCAGGCAAATCCAGAAAGACATTCACAGCGACAGTGGAGCCATCACCCACACTCTGATCAAGCGCAAAGTTGGCAACCGGCAATTGCAGTTGATCATCATCATCAATAATCACTGTCGCGGTATTGGCTTGAGCAACGATGTAGCCACTGCCACTCAGCAACGAAACCACTACAGATTCATCACCTTCAATCGCAGCATCATCGATTGCAACCACTGCGATATCAACACTACTACTACCCACAGGAATCACCACTGCCGTACCGATGACATAGTAATCGGCTTCACTTGTTGCCGTTGATGAGGAGGTAGAAAAATTCACCGTCAATGCCGCAGCGGTAGAACCGGTACGACTAACCCTGATAGCGCCCGTACCACCTGACTCAGAGATATTGGCTGTTGTTGCTGCGATTGAAATGTTTGGCAGGACATCATCATCGGCATTAGTCAGGGCAACATCACTGGCATTAACACCGTTATAGTTGCCGTCGGCACTGGTTGCCGCTGCAGTAATGATGTTATAAGCCACATCACCATCGATAACCGCATCATTTTGACCAATCACAGTCACTGTTTGTGGCACATTCCAATTGCCAGGTGTAAAAGTCAGACTATCAATTGATGGTAAGCCTTCTGCTGTTGTATCACTGCTCAAGGCAATACTGACATCAAAACCTGGAGCCGTATTCAGCACCACGGTAAATGTGGCACTACCACCGGCCTCATTAGTAACAAGCCCAGTAACAGGTGAGACCGTGATGCCGGCCGCATCATTATCGACAATAGTCATGGCCGCAGTAATATTCGAACCCAAAAGATAATTAGCATGAGACAAAACTGTCACGCTGACGGTTTCACCCGGATCAATAAAAGCATCATCGGCGGGCGTAATAACCACATCAACCGAACTCTGCCCAGCCGGTATCACCGCGACACCTGAAAGACCTGAATAATCAATGCTATTGACTGCCGTTCCACCGACGGCGTAGATAACATTCATCAAAGCCGAAAGACCACCGGTGCGACTAAATGTAAAGGTACCGGTATCCGCCCCCGTCTCAGAAATAGTCATATCAGTGGCTGCAACATTGACAGAAAAATCGTCATTGCTATTCATGACAGTGACAGTATCAACAGCTAAGCCATCATAGTTGCTATCCGTACTGCGGGCGAGACTGACTATATTATAAAAGACATCGCCATCATCAATATCATCATTCACACTGGTGATAAAAATGGTCTGAGGAACATTCCAGTTAACCGGCGTAAACGTCATCAAGGCGCTTGATGCAATATTACCTTCGCTTGCATCACCAACAAAAGATTCAACAACCACATTTGCGCTTGGTGGGGCATCAAGCACAACAGTAAACGAAGTCGAACCCCAAGCTTCAGATGTCTGCAAACCGCTGGTCGGTGTTACCGTTATTCCAAAGGCCTGAGGTGGTGCGCGATACACAAAGGCGCGCCCTTCATCGATCTGAGTAGCATCATATAAATCTGCACCGGCAATCAAGTCAGCATAGGGATCACCATTAAAATAACCACCACCTGAAACCGAAACACCAAGATTGGCATCAGCCTGATCACTTTCAAAACTCAGACCAATCGTTGAATTAATCCCGTTAGCGGAACCATAATAGACAATCGCACGACCTTCATTGGCCTCACCATTATCGTAGGAAGGCGCACCGACAATCACATCGTCATAACCATCATTATTCACATCACCGGCATAGCCAACTGCGTAGCCGTAGAAGGCTCCAATCTGGTTGGACTCAATCGCCACATTGGCGCTGGTCAACAAACCAGACGCCGAACCAAGATAACCATAAATACGGCCTTCATCGGTATGGCCATTGTCATAACCATAAGCACCAATCAGCACATCACCATAACCATCTTTATTGACGTCACCAACACCGGCAACAGAATGACCGAAATAGGCATTATCCTGATCAACATCCATGCTCCACTCAACAGCTGCCGCAATGCCAGATGCACTGCCATGAAATGCGAACGCACGGCCTTCATCCGTATTACCGTTGTCATATAGACTGGCGCCAACAATCACATCATCGTAGTTGTCACCATTAACATCCACCGCACCCGATACGGAAATACCAAATTGAGACCCAACCTGATCACCCGTCAAGGTTTGTGCCGCAACAGCGCCGATACCGCTGGCCGAACCGTGATAAATATAGACCTTGTCTTCACCATAGGCACCGATGATCACATCACTATAAGTATCATTATTAACATCACCGGCAGAGGCGACTGAATAGCCAAACAAGGCACTTCCAACTGCACTACTCAATGTTCGAGCTGGCGTTGCCTCAAGCCCTGACGCAGAACCATGATAGATATAGACCTGGCCTTCATCCACACCACCGTTATCGTGGCCATAGGCGCCAACAATAATGTCGTCATAGCCGTCATTGTTCACATCACCGGCATTGGCAACAGCATGGCCAAAGAAGGCATCTAACTGATCACCCTCGGCACTCCATGACGGCGAGTAGAAACCAGCAGAAGACGAGCCATGATAGACAACCACCTGACCACCATTGGCAAAACTGCCATCATAGTTAGGTGCACCAACTACAGCATCATCATAGCCATCGCCATTGACATCGGCATAAGCAACAGAGCGACCGGCATTGGCACCCGCCTGACCCAGGTCAATATATTTGGCATTGGTACTGATATTGGTCAAAGAGACATCGGTCGGATCAATACCATTGAAATTGGGATCCGCACTCACTGCCACGCCGGTAACGATGGTATAGGGCTGATCAGTATCTACAATATTGTCATCAATCCCGGTAACCCTAACTGATCGGCCACGCCAGGTAATATCATCCGGTTTAAGCACAACGTAGTCTTGAACAAAACCTTCGCCCGGATCTGAGCTGGTCAGACTAATAATGACATCAGCACTAGGCGCTGATGAAAGCGTGACATTAAAGATTGAAAATCCGCCATCTTCAGATGTTGACAGCCCAGTAACCGGGGAAACCGTGATGCTAAAGACGCCATCATTATCCTCATTTGTGGCCGTGTAATCTGGTGGATTTATGCCGTTGAAATTTGAATCCGAACTGATAAATGCTGAGGTGACAATATTAAAGTCCACATCACCATCGATAACATTATCTTCCACACCAAACACTGTACCCAACTGCGGCACATTCCAATTAGTAGAGGTAAATGTCATCGGCATAAATGGCAGCACCGAACCTTCAGTCAGATCAGATGAAGACAGACTAAATCTCACACTGGTGCCTGGCTGAGGCTGACTAGCCAAAGTAATGCCAAAGGTTCTTGCACCACCATTCTCATTCACAGTCAGACCATTCACAGCATCATCTGCCGTGATAGTCACCTCAGCGGCTTCATTATCAGTATTGGTCACCGAGACATCAGGCACAGCCAGACCACTGTAGTTCGGGTCAGTACTGGCAGTCACACTGGTGACAATGGTGTAAGCCACATTTTGATCAAACAGGGTGTCATTCTGACCGGTCACCGTTACCGTATGAGCTCCGGCATTATTCCAGTCACCCGTGGTAAAGGTAAGAATAGAAGGCGTGGCAACACCTTCAGTCTCATCATCACTGGAGACGACAATGGTCACATTCTGGGTAGGCGCACTATTCAGCACAATGCTAAAGGTATCTGTTCCACCAGCCTCAGTAGTCACTAGCCCGGTTACAGGCGTTACTGTGACACCACCGGCACTAAGGTCATCATCAACATTCGTCACCGAAATATCACTGACAACCAGATTATTGTAATTGGCATCATCACTGATTGTTGCTGAGGTAAAGACTGTATAGGCTATATCCAGATCATGAGCCGCATCATCCACTGAAGTAACAGTGACTGTTTTTGGTCCGATATCACCTGCCGAGAATGTCAGCATCGATGGTGACACTGTGCCTTCAGTCAAATCACCACTGTTGAAATAAACATCCACTGCCGAGGCTGGATCAGCATTCAACGAAACGTCAAAAGTGGCCGTTGGTGTAATACCAGCATCTTCGGTGGTATTTAATGTCGTTGTACTTAAAACAACCTTGGCCCCGGCTGCCGCGCCGGTATCATAATAAACACTGAGATCAGAGAGTACGGCCTGATTAAAACCCGTTGAAACCAGTGTCACCTTGTATTGCAGCCACTGATTGGCTTCGCCATTTCTCAGCACGGCAGGAATAACGGCACAGCTGATCGCCCCCGTTCCTGTACAACCGCCGGCATAGGTATTAACCGAGTTCCAATAGCTGCTGGATGCACCATCAGGCCCGACCCAATCACTCCAGGTACCAGGTGCTCCGGCGTTATCAGCCGCAGCACGCATTTGTATCCGAACATCCGTATCTGCCGCCAGAGTTTCACTCCAGGCAAGCCCACTAATCAAGTTGCTGACAACAGTCGTATCGTAAGGGTTTGAAATCAGCGACTCATCCAAAGACACAGCACTGTAATTAAAGCCAATACTATAAAAACTCGGAGCAGTGTCGTTGCCACCATTCGAAGTCATATTGACGCGATACTGAACATAACGATTAGTAGCAAAAGCGGAAATATCTGCACCATCGGCATAGGTCTGCCAAGCCGCCCAGCCACCCGGATCAGCGGTATTACCAGAACGAATTTCTACTGTAAGTGTTGTACCAGTACGAATGGTGGCGTCATAGTCAACCGTAGTAAAACCTAGGTGACTGCCTATATCGAGCACATCCGATGTATAGGTGCCAGATGCCGCATAGGTGGTTACACCAGTATTGCGGTAACCAGCAACAAGGAACCCACCACCATTCTGCAGCAAATCAATATCACCATCATCATCCAGATCGACCAATTCATAATGAAAAGGATAAACGCCAGCTGGATCCCAGTCGGTATAACGTTCCCATTGCGGTGTAAATCTATCGCCAACATTTCTATACGCATGCGGCAGAAAATCACCCGCCCTGTTCGCAAGAATGAGATCAAAATCACCATCGCCATCAAGATCAGCAAATTCAGGATCCGGCGCATACCAACTACAATTCAGACACTGTGATTCATATAAATTCCAGTCACTGTTCAGACTCCAGGCCGGGCTGGTTTTGGTACCTATATTTTCAAAACCCCAGACCACACTGCTGCCGGCACTATCACCAACCATGGCATCCAGATCACCATCACCATCCAGATCGGCCAGATCAATACGTGAATTACCATCACCACCTTTAATAATATTCCAGGCGATGCGCTGATCAGCCGGGGTACTTGAATCCCAAACAGGCCCGCTAGCATCGCCGATATTTTCAAAGGCCACCACTGTCGACGATGTTGAAGCCAACATCACATCCAGGTCACCGTCGTTATCCATATCTACCAACACAGGGTCGGTGTTACCCCAACCACCACAACAATAGAGATTCCAATCTGGCCTATAGGTCCAGGTATTGGTGCCGTCGTTCTCATAAAAACCAAGTTGCTGTGACCAGGCATCACCACGCAGCAAGTCCAAATCACCGTCACCATCTATATCACCCAATGTGGGCGAGGCTGAACTATCGTTGCCATCGGGACGACCACCATTGAGCGTCGGATCATGATCCCAGGCATTCTCAGCGGTCCAGACGTTGGTTCTAGAGAGTATTTCAAGGCTCAGCGCATCATTCGCTGCGACAACGTTTTCGCCATATGGGTAGGTAATGTAGTTGATCGTGAGATCTGTCAACACCGGTGTAACAGCCGTATCTGTGGTATCAAAATTGGCTCGGTATTGAAAATAACGACGACTACCAAGCGCAGCGGAAACATCTGCGCCATTGGCCACATCTAAAATCCAGCCTGTTGCATTGGTCGTTACCAGGTCTGCCGAATCTGCGGCACGCACATCAATCGTCAAAGTGGTATTGGCAGGGATTACAGCCGTGTAATCCAGCGTGGTAAAGCCATCATGACTGCCCGTATCAATTGATGGCGAAGTGTAGATACCCGAAGCGTTATAGGTGGTGCCGTTGTTTTCATAACCAAGCATGGTGGCTGAACCCGATTGCCCCATCATGATATCGAGGTCACCGTCACCATCTAAATCGGCCAGAGCAGGATAATCATACCAAGTGCTATTGCTTATCGCGGCACCAGTAAAACCATTATCGGTCCAGGTATTCGGCGTGCTCGGCAGACCGGCATTATTATTGGTAATCAGCTGCAGACTGGTTTTGTTACTCCAACCCACGGTGATATCAGGATCGCCATCACCATCAAGATCACCAATAGCTGCCTTTGGTCCCCCAGTGTTGATGCCAGGTGGCGTCCAGGTGGCCTGATATACCCAGGTAGTACCATTAAAACTATAGGCAACCATCTTGCCGCTTGAATACAAACCACCAACAACCAGATCAGGAACACCATTACCCGTCAGATCGCCCAGCGCTATTTTGTATGGGTCACCCAAACCAGTGGCTGATGCCAAATCCCAATCTGACTTACGGGTCCAGACGGCATTGCTTGCATCACCGGTATTCTCAAAGGCATGCACTGCTTTACCGGCGTAAGACAACAACAGGTCTTGGTCGCCATCCTGATCAAGGTCACCCAAGGCCGTAATAAGCGGATTTACATAACTAAGTGTTACCCGACCTATGTTCCAACCCTGGACTTGGGACCAGACAGGGTTAGCATCAGTGCCGGTATTACGATAGCCATACACATTCTGACTACTCGCCGAGATCATATCCAGATCAGAGTCGCCATCCAGATCAGCAAAAGAGGCATTCGCGCCAGTGTTAGGGATCGTATGATCCCAAGCCGCATTAGTGGCCCATGAGGCAGACAAGGCTGTGGGGGTAAGACCAACCGCACCGTTATTAATCTGCACAGTACTCAAGCTTGCGCCCGTCGAAAACTCATCATGAGTTGTAAAGACTTTAGAGCTGGCAGCAATGGCAAAATCAGCATTGCTGGTATGTCTCAAGGTCTTGCTGGCAATTGCAGAACGCAAATCAGCACCTGCATTAATGACCTCAACACCATCTTCTTTACTGTAATAGGCCAACCAACCTGACTGGTTATCAGGGTCTACAAGCGTACACTGGGCATCGACCCAGACACCGTTCATGGCCGTACAAGCGGCTGAGTTTCCTGCCGTACCCGCAGACCAGTTACTTTGTGAGAAGGCATTACCACTCACGCCTGCGCCATCATCATCGACATTGGTTAGTGAAACGTCAACTGGCGCCACAGCGTTATAGCTCACGTCACCACCCGGCACCACCGAAACAGTTACGCTATAAACCACATCACCGTCATCACCAGGATCATCAACCCCAACAACAGTTACGGGCTGCGGCTGGCCCCAGTTACCAGAGTCAAACACAATAGATGTAACGGGTATTGAACCTTCGCCTGCATCGTTACTGTTAATACTCAAGGTCACCAAAGCAGTTGGCAGACTACTCAACCTAACAGTGAAAGCTGCTACGCCACCCGCCTCGGTTGTCACCAGACCAGAACCAGGCGCCACCAGAATCCCGGGGCTATCGTCGTCAGCATTAACCGCCGTAAGATGCGACAAAACATAACCATCATAGGTAGGGTCGGCACTGCTGGCATTGCCTAGAAAGATTGTGTAATAGATATCGCCGTCATCATTACCATCATCACGACCAGTAACAGTCATCGTCTGTGGCACATTCCAGTTGCCGCTGCCAAAGGTCAGCTCCACTGGCGAGACAGCTCCCTCAGTACCATTTGAACTGGCGGCTGCGATGGTGACATTAGAGAGCGGCTCACTCCCCAGGACAACGGTAAAAGAATCAGTACCACCCGCCTCAGTTGTAGTTAGGGTGGAAAGAGGGTTAACAATGATAGCAACCGTATCATCATCAATCGCAGTCACACTGACGTCATCAGGATTCAAACCGTGATAGTTACCATCACCCGCACTTGTCGTTACTGCAGTGACAGCATTAAAGACAATATCACCATCATCTACACCATCATTGATAGCTGTCACTGTTACCGTCTGCGCAGTAAACCAGTTGGCCGGAGTAAAGACTAACGAAGAGGGAGAAACCGTCGCCTCAGTAGCATCATCAATGGATAGACCGACAACCACATCAGCAAGCGGCTCACTATCAAGCACTACAGTAAAGGTATCGTTAGTCGCACCCGCCTCACTCACAGTCAGGCCAGATGTCGGTGTCACAGTTACACCAGCAGTATCATCATCTGTGTTGGTACCGGTCACGGTCAGGGTGGCCAGGGCATCGTAAGTTGCATCGCCAGCACTGCTGGGATTAACCGAAATAATAAAACCAATATCGCCATCATCAATCAAGTCACCCACACCGGTAATGGTCACCAGCTGTGGCGTACTCCAGATACCGGCGCCAGAGGGTGTAAATGTCAGGCTGCCTACGGTTGGTGCCGCCTCTGAGGTGATATCACTGCTAAGCGTTATCGTTACATCAGCCGTTGGTGCACTATCTAGAACAACAGTAAAGGTATCGGTGCCCAAAGCTTCTGTCGTCACCAGTCCGGTGGTTTTACTCAGAGTAATACCCGGCGGCAGAACTGGGACATATTCCACTGTGACATCAGAAAAGGTCGGAGTGCTCGCACCATTGGCCACCAAAGTTACTTTATATTGGAACCACTGATCATCTGTACCATCCTTAAGCATGGACGCCATTGTTGAACAGGTTATGGTGCCCGTACCTGAACAACCACCACCATGATTATTGGCCGAATTCCAGTAGGTGGCGTTAGTGCCATCCGGGCCAACCCAGGCAGTCCAGGTGGCATTATCGGGCGAAGTGCGCAGTTGAATCTGAACAGCAGAACTGGCAACCAGGGTCTCAGTCCAGCTCAGACCAATCACAAAGTTGCCTGCATCACCCGTGTCATAGGCAGATGAAATCAGCGCGCTAGGTGAAGGCAAACCAGTGTAATTGATACTAACATCAGCCACTTCAGGCGAGAGGCTGTCACCAGTATTGGCGCTCATCACCACCTTATACTGCATATAACGGTAGCCGTTATAGCCAGAAATATCGCCGCCATCGGCGACAGCTGTCCAGCCAGTCCAGTTGGCTCCATCTGGCGTTGTGGTAGTACCAGCCCGAACCGAAACAGTCACAGAAGAGTCGCCACGGATTTTCGAGGTGTAATCTAGCGTGGTAAAGGTGGCATCACCGAAATCCATAATGGCTGATTCAAACGTGCCTGATGCGGCATAAGTAGTCACATTGTCATTTGTGTAACCAACTATGCTTCCAAGACCGACTATCACATCCATATCACCGTCATCATCTACATCAGCCGCCGCAGGTTTGGCGTCAGAGCCGGTCGCAATATCCCAACCGCTATTACGCGCCCAGCTCGGGGCATAGATAGTGCCAACATTTTCAGCGAAGAAGGTATTGGCGTTACCGATGATCAGATCGTAGTCACCGTCCCCATCCACATCAGCAAGGTCATTGCTCGGTCCATAGCCATGATTGGTTGTATAGTCCCAGGCACTGTGTCGTGTCCAGACCGGCACCCCGTCACCTATATCATCGTTTCTATAGCCCTGATTGGGATAAGGGGAAGCAGTCTTTATGGCGACCATCAGATCCAGGTCACCATCATTATCCAAATCCGCCAGAGCGGGTTCACCACTCACCGCAAGCTCCCAGGCCTGATTATGCGTCCATGAGGGCACAGCGGCGCTGCCCGTATTTTCATAAGCATGAATTGGGGATGCACCGCCATTGGTAATCAAGGCATCCAGATCGCCGTCACCATCCAGATCGCCCAGCTCCGGCCGAGCAGGATTGTATGGAGTTGCAGCACTGGCATGATCGGTGAACGCTACGTCGAAACCAGCTTCAGCCGTCCAGCCAGTGCTGCAATCGCCAGAATACTCAACTGAGTTGAAGGCATATCCCGTGCCGCTGACCATATCAACACAACCGTCATTATTCAGGTCGCCAAGTGCTGGAGAAGTACCTGTGGTATTCCAGGTGGCATTTGCTGTCCAACTAATAGTTCTACTCAAAACATCAAGTGATAGCTTGTTTTGTGTGTAGTTGATATTTGTTGCCAACGGATAGGCAGTGTAGTTAACAGTGATATTGGTTAACAACGGTGTTACTGATGTATCGGAGGTAGACATATTGGCACGATATTGAAAATAACGACCACTGCCCATGGCTGAGATATCACCACCATTGGCAATGCCAGTATTATCAGCCCAGTCAGTCCAGGCCGCATCGGGCGAAGCGGTTGGGCCGGAACGAACATCCATGGTCAGGGTGGTGCCAGCCGGGGTGATAATAGTGTAGTCAAGCGTGGTGTAACCCACATTACCCGAGCCAGTATCGATTACCGCCGAGGTGTAAGTGCCTGAAGTGTTATAGACGGTGCTAGTGTTTTCATAGAAGGTCAGATTGGGATCACTTGATGCGCCCACCATGATATCTAGATCACCATCACTATCCAGATCCACCATAACGGGATAGTCATACCAACTTCCATTATCTAATGCGTCACCTGCTGCGTCACCGGCGCCGGTAAAACCATCATCGCGCCAGACCGGTGCGCTCGCTGTGCCAGTATTGGTCACCAGCTGCAGATTGGTTTTAGTACCCCAGCCAACCGTCAAATCCAGATCACCATCACCATCGAAATCACCAGCCGTTGTCTTCGGCATCGCACCAAAACCAGCACCACCAGGCGGCTCCCATGCTGCCTGCCGCACCCAGGGTGTAGAACCGTCAAACTTGTACACATTCGTCACACCGGATGAATATTTACCACCAATTAAAGCCTCTGGGACACCATCACCATCCAGGTCAGCCAAACTTAACTTCGAGGGCGCCGATGCTGTCGCCGCTGCTGCTAGGTCCCATGCAGTTTTGCGGGTCCAGGCAGGAGCGCTGCTATCACCAGTATTTTCAAAGGCATGAATAGCTCTAGCTGAATGAGACAACAGCAAGTCGTAATCACCATCACCATCCATATCACCCAGAGCTGCTTGCGTACTATTAACCCAACCATCAATCGGCCCAGGAATATCCCAACCAGACACCGCAGTCCAGACCGGAATGTCATCAGTACCAGTATTTCGATAACCACGCACATGCTGAGAAGTGCCGGCAATCATATCCAGATCACCATCACCATCCAGATCGGCAAACGAGGCATTAGCCCCATACTGAGGAAGCGTTAGATCCCAGGCAGTACCGGCCTTATCAGCCCAGGCCGGAACCAAGTTAGCGGGCTTGATACCTACCGCCCCATTATTCACCTGGGTGTCGGTCAGCAATGCACTGGCATTGGAGAAATCAACCTTAGTGTCATGCGTTTGGAAGTTGGTTGCAGTACCAAACTCTGTGCTATCGGTACGGGTATGAATAACGCTGCTGGCAGCAGGTGAGATGGTCAGATCGGTGCTGTTATTTACACCCGTATCTTTGCTGGATAATTCGGTCCAACCGGTTTGATTGGTTGGATCAACAGCGGTATTGGCCGTAACGCCACCACTCCAGTCGGTTTGATTAAAGGTGGCAGCAGAAACAACAGACGAGACGAGCAACAACGGCAACAGCTGCCAGCCAACGATATTCATCGCTGCCCTGCGCTGCTTATTGATACCCTTTGTCTTCACATCCAGCTTCATGATTCAACCTACTATTTAAAGTTCACCAACGACTAAGGCGACTTTGCACTTTCAAAACTCCACGGATTGGCTTCCAGTGGATCCATATAATTTCCCCAGGGAATTGAGTTTTGATCAAAGCCCCCATCGGTATAACTGTATATGCCATTAGAACCACCAAAATCCTTACCATCGGCATCATCAGTGGTGTCATCCGTACCTTCGGCATATGAGTACATACCACCGGTCACATACGGGTTTTGTGCTTCAGTGGCATGATCAAACGTGGCCGATACATTCGGCGCACCCTCACCCCATAGGCTAATGGTGCTGGTCATTAGGCCAGGTGTTAAAGCATCGTCATAAGCGCTGTTACGCATGTCAAAATCAAAAAACGCCGTAATATCCGGCGCAATTATCATCATGGAAATACGCGGTTTGTAGGCATATTTATCTTTCAAAAACTCTATCATCACCTCACCATCATTCAGGATCTGGCGCATAATCACGCGGGTGGGGTTACCCGTACCGTTACCGGAAGTAAATGAGTCTGAAGTAGAATTTTTATGCAAATCCAGTGGGTCATAACCATTACCTAAGGCAGCAGCAGTTCTATCAAATGTCATCGCACCATTAACTGTCACCCCACCGCCAGAGGCCGAGGCAACCGATTGCCCAGACACCGTAGGCACACAGCAATTGGCTGTATAGGTACCAAAACCCATCTGCACATAACTTTCCTGGATAAACCCGCTAGCTAAATCACCCACAATCATGTGGTAATACCAGTTGCCATTGTCTGGATCCTGAACAATCTCTGGAAACTGATACCCCCCCCCGACATCCAGGTAAGGCGTCTGATCTGACTGCACACCATTATCCTTAGCTAGGCCACTATGAATTGCCGAAGTCTTCATCGTACCGGTGCTATCAGGCAGGAAATTCAGGGTGAACTCGGCCTTCGCACTACCAACAAGTAGCACTACACTCAATAACAACAGAGCTTTATAGCGAGCCTGATTCAAATCCCATTCCTAAAAACTGCCTACACTAATGTATATAACGGCAATTCAACCTCCTTAATTAAGGGATTGATTAAGTATCATGAAGAGTTATTAAGAAACTCCTCTAACCTTTATGATTTTTAAATAAAATCAGTTAGTTAAAGAAATAAAAAAATAGCCAGCAAAAAATAAAGCAGAGGCAATACTCGCTGCAAAATACCCTCAAAGCAGAAGGGATATTAACATTTTTCACCAGCCATTTCAGCGTGTTAACGAAACACAAATAATTCAAAATAATGATATGGTTTCGATAATAATTAGTCTAAATATAGACGCTAATAGAGCACGAGGTGGGTCATGCGTTTTTTCGACACAGCAAGCCTGTCATTCAGCGCCATCAGTCACTACCCAATGCGTAGCGGCCTTACCGCTTTGGGCATTGCCATTGGCATTAGCGCAGTCATCCTGCTGACCTCAATCAGCACCGGGCTACAGCGCTTTGTGCTGGCTGAATTCACCCAGTTTGGTACCAATCTGATTGGCATCACGCCGGGTAAAACCACAACGGCTGGCATTTCCGGTGCGGTTATCAGCAATATTCGCCCACTGAGCCTCGATGATGCCGATGCCTTACGCCAACTGCCCCAGGTCATCGATACGGTGGCGGTAACACAAGGCAGCGCTGCGGTTGAATATCAAAAACACAGCCGCCATACCACGGTATTTGGCACCACCCATGCGGCGCCCAAGGTGTGGCAGTTCAATGTCGCGCTGGGTAAATTTTTTCCCGATGATGATCCGCTCACCGCCAGACCCTACGCGGTTCTGGGCCACAAGCTCTATAGAGAATTATTCAAGAATATCAACCCATTAGGAAAAACCGTCCGCATTGGTGGCTTTCGTTATCATGTGGTTGGCGTCATGGAGTCAAAAGGACAATTGCTCGGTTTTGATCTGGACGACGCTGTCTATATTCCCGCAGGCCGTGCCCTGGAGATGTTTAATCGCGATAGCCTGATGGAGGTTGATGTGCTTTACCGTGCCGGCACCGACGCCGGCAAACTCAGCCAGCGCATTCACAAGCTATTGCAGACTCGCCACGGCAGCGAAGATTTCAGCATTGTCACCCAGGAACAAATGCTCGACACGCTGGCCAATATTCTCGGCATTCTAACCATGGCCATCGCCGCTGTCGGAGGTATTTCGCTACTGGTCGGTGGTATTGGCATACTCACCATCATGACTATTGCGGTCAATGAACGCAGTAATGAAATTGGTTTGCTACGGGCGCTGGGATCTAGCCAGAAACAGATATCTTTTCTATTTTTGAGCGAAGCCATTTGTTTAAGTTTGATTGGTGGTGTTTTTGGGCTAATCCTCGGTGCCGGAGCGGCCGTAATATTACAATGGGCAATACCTGCGCTTCCGACTCAGCTTTCGCTAAACTATATTTTATTGGCTGAGCTGATTGCTGTATCCATTGGCCTGATTGCAGGTGTCGTGCCGGCCCGCCGAGCCGCCAGGCTTGACCCGGTCGAGGCTTTAAGAGCAGAGTAGGCCTGAGGGCATTTTGATTTACAGGAGTGAATATGGACAGGGCTGAACTAGAAAGCAAACTTGAAGAACTGAAGAAAAAACAAGTTGTTATTGAAAACACCTGGAAAAAGGCAGGCAACCGCGCCCTGCTGCAGTTTTTCGTCGAAATAATCCCCAAGGTGCTCAATTGCGAACGCCTGAGTATTTTTATCCATGACCCAATTGACGCCAATCTCTGGGTTCAATCCGGCACTGGTGTTCAGGAACGACAGATCGAAGTACCACAAAAAGGATCGGTGGTAGGTCGTGCGATTGAAACAGGTAAAGCCGTTTTCGAAAAAGATATGCAACGGCAAATGGGGCCGCACGATAATGTGGCGCTAAAGACCGGCTACGTCACCTACAACACTCTCTGCATCCCCGTACACGCTGTCACCAGCGACAAAATCACTGGTGCCATTCAGGCCGTCAATAAAAAGGCCTCGTCAGAGTTCAATCAGGATGATCTGGAAGTGCTGAATAAGATGGCTTTTAACATCCAGATGCATCTGGAAAACATGTATCTGCGCCAGGAGATGGCCAAGATATCGACCCAGATGAGTAGACAGATCTATTTGCTGGAAAAGAAACTACGAGAAGGATAAGGCTGATAGCAGCCTATTTCTGGGGCAGAAAACAATTCCGACCCTGCTGCTTGGCCCGATAAAGCGCCTTGTCGGCACGCACGTAAACTTCATCTACCTTATCGCCTGCGGCAAATTCTGCAATACCACCAGAGATGGTAATTGGCACAGACTTGCCCTCATAAACAAAGACACAAGCTTCAACCCCCTTACGCAGCTTCTCGGCCACAATCTCAGCCTGTTGCAAACTGGTTTCCGGCAGTAACACCACAAACTCTTCACCGCCAACACGAGCTAGATAGTCTGTTTCACGAATATGCTGACCCATCGATTTGGCGATGGCTATCAAGGCTCGGTCACCAGCCTTATGGCCATAGGTATCGTTAATTTTCTTAAAAAAATCTATATCGCAGACCAACATGCTCAGAGGACTTTTATAACGCTGCCAACGGGAAAACTCCTGTGCCACCTGCTTATCGTAACCCAAGCGGTTAGGCACATTAGTAAGCGGGTCTTTCATCGCCTGCACACGTTCTTCTGCAAGGCGAGCACGCAGGCGATCTGACTCGCCCTCCATCTGGAGCAAACGCTGATTGACAGCCTTAAGCTGTTGCTCAAGCTCACCCTGGCGCTGATCTTCCTGCTGCCGCTGCTCGGCCAGGTGCTGACGGATATTTTCAATGCTGCCCTGAATCGTGCCTTTCATCTGCACAACATCGGTCGCATTTTGAACTGTATGCTCAATGTCATTGACCTGAGCCTTGACCATTTCATCCAGCTTAAGGCCACTCAC
>Ga0316192_10001801_pt1 | contig 15837 bp, 12 predicted proteins | sample MerIslwburrow_MG_FD_204931 | JGI IMG/M metagenome (GOLD analysis project Ga0316192, IMG submission 204931) | Coastal sediment microbial communities from Maine, United States - Merrow Island worm burrow | ecosystem: Environmental > Aquatic > Marine > Coastal > Sediment | place: USA: Maine...
GCACATACTCGGTGAACGAGCCATGGTCAATGGCCTCACCCACCTCGACTGGCTCACGACCCGGCCCACCACGATCGAACACATCGGCGATACCCTCACGGTCGTCTCCCCCGCCTGGTTCAGCAGGGAGTCCAACACGTCAGCCTCCTGACCGCGGGCGCCGTGTTGCCCGGGATTGCAACCTTGAACACGCCGCCGTAGAACTGCCGAGCAGCCTCGAACCCGTCGATCACCGTCGCCATGTTCTGAGAGAACGATAGCTGGTCCCTTCTCTTCACGCTGCGGGCGTTGGAGATCGACCGTCTTGCAGCCCGGACATCCGGTCGGGGTCGGAAAAACCTTCCTCGCTGGCCACGGCTTACAGCGACGCTGACGCCAACATCGCTCTTCATCGACCTCCGATCGCCCTGGCAGAACGTCAAGACAGCGGACGCTGCGGCGCGACGTCAGATGCAACACATTATTTCAACGCAGTCCTAGCGGAAGAGGTCGTCGACGGCGTCGCGCACGATGTCGTCGCGGACGGACCCGTCTCCGAACCAGGCGGGGTCGACCCCGCGGATCATGCCGACGGCGACGTTCTCGGTCTTGCCCATCACCAGTTCTGCGGCGCCGGCGAGCTCGTCGATGATGGCTACCTCGGTGACCTGCATCTCCCGGCCGAGCGCGTCCTGCGCACCGCGGAGGTCCAGGATCGGCCTGATCCCGGCACTTCCGATGGCCACATCGGTGAGACCTTTGCGCCAAGGTCGGCCGAACGTGTCGGAGATGATAACGCCGACCTCCACGCCGGCTCGGGCTCGCAATCCGTCCCGGATTCGGCGGGCCGAGCGGTCGGAGTCCTCGGGCAGGAGAGCCGCCTGGCCCCGCTCGACGTTGGACAGGTCGATGCCGGCGTTGGCGCAGACGAACCCGTGCTTGGTCTCGCTGATGATCAGATCGCCTCTCCGGCGAAGGATCCGCACCGACTCCTGTTCGACCAGCGGCTTGTGGCTGAGAGGGTCGGATGGGTCGATGGCGACGAGCTGGTTCTCCGCTTTGGAGACGACCTTCTGGGTCACCACGAGGACATCGTGATCGGCGAGGGGTTCCTCGCGGGCGGCGGCTTCCGCGATCAGCCCGGCGAGGTCGTCGCCGGGCCGGACCTCGGGAATGGATGCGATTCCAAAGATGTCGAGTCTCACGTCACCGATTCCATCACGATCTGGGCGAGGTTCGCCGCTTCGGTCAGCCCGGACATGATCGTGGGGGCCACGACACACCTCAGCCCTTCGGCTTCAACCGCGGCGGCCAGGTCACGATCGACGTCGTCGATGACCAGGACCGAGGCAATCTCTCGGTAGAAGTGAGCCACGCCGACGACCGACGATTCCAGGCCGAGCTCTCTTAGCATCCGGTCCGCGGGGCCCTTCAGGGCCGCTCCGCCGATGATGGGCGAGACCGCGACGGTTGTGTCACGACGGGCGGTGATCGCCTCGCGGATGCCGGGCACCGCGAGCAGGGGTCCGATCGACACGATCGGGTTCGATGGGGCGATGACGACGGCATCGGCGTCGCTGATGGCCTGGAGCACACCGGGGGCCGGCCGCGCCTTCTCGGCGCCTTCGAACCTCACGTCGGAGATGGCCAGCGAGTGCTGATGTTTCACAAAATACTCCTGGAAACCGATCTCGGTTCCCGCCGCCCCGGCCGAGCCGTCCGTCGCCAGCGTGACCTTGGTCGCCAGCCGGTCGTCGGTCACGGGAATGATCCGTAGCGCGAGCTTCCATGCGGCGGCTATCTCGGCGGTGACCGCCGACAGGGTCGCGCCCTCGCGAAGCCGATGGGTCCGAAAAAGGTGGGTGGCGAGGTCCTTGTCGCCAAGCCGGAACCACGCCAGGTCCCCGTAGCGCTCCAACGCGTCCATCGCGTGCCATGTCTCGTCGATCAGTCCCCAACCGGTGGTGGGATTGATCGCCTCGGCCAAGGTGTAGGTGACGGTATCGAGGTCGGGACTGATGTGGAGTCCATGGAGCTCGGTGTCATCCGCGACGTTGACGATGGCGGTGAGACCTCGAGGCGGGACTACGGCCTGGAGGCCTCGGAGCATTCGCGCCGCGCCGACGCCGCCGGCGAGGGTCGTGACCGTGCCGCTCATGGCTGCCCGGCGGATGTCTCCGAGAGCAATTTGAGGTCGGCGTCGACCATCATGGTCACGAGGTCCGCGAAACCGGTTTCGGGCTCCCATCCGAATCCCTCGCGAGCTTTGGTCGGATCCCCGATCAGCTGGTCGACTTCCGCCGGGCGCATGAACGACTGGTCGGTCACTACATAGTCCTGCCAAACCAACCCGACGTGAGCGAACGCGATCTCACAGAACTCGCGCACCGAGTGGGTCTCGCCGGTGGCGATCACAAAGTCTTCCGCCACATCTTGCTGCAGCATGTGCCACATGGCCTTCACATAGTCGCCGGCGAATCCCCAGTCCCGTTCGGCGTCGAGATTGCCCAGCGGTAGCTGGTCGGCCAGTCCCAGCTTGATGGAAGCGACGGCATGGGAGATCTTGCGGGTGACGAACTCGAGACCGCGGCGCGGGCTCTCGTGGTTGAACAAGATGCCCGAGGTGGCGTGAAGGCCGTAGCTCTCCCGATAGTTGACGGTGATCCAGTGGCCGTAGACCTTGGCCACGCCGTAGGGACTGCGAGGGTAGAAGGGCGTCAGCTCGCTCTGGGGTACTTCACGCACCTTGCCGAACATCTCCGAGCTGCTCGCCTGATAGAAGCGGATCGTCGGGTCGACAATACGTATGGCGTCGAGTACTCGGGTCACGCCGAGCCCGGTGGCCTCTCCGGTGAAGACCGGTTGGCCCCAGCTGGTCGGCACAAAGGATTGGGCCGCCAGGTTGTACACCTCCTCAGGGCGGTGCTCGTCCAAGAGATGGATCATCGATACCTCGTCGAGCAGATCGCCCGGAACGAGCATGATGTCGTCCTGGAGGTGGGCGATCCGTTCGAAGTTGACGGTGCTTGACCGTCTCACCATCCCGAGGACGTCGTAGCCCTTCTCGAGCAGCAATTCCGCGAGATAGGAGCCGTCCTGGCCGGTAACCCCTGTGATCAGTGCTCGTCGACCCATTGCAGACGTTCTAGCAGTCCTCGCGGGCCAGTCGGTTCCGATGGTCGGCCAACAGATCGGTGAGCGTCGTGTCGAGGTCCAGGAGCCGCCGCCAGCCAGTGACCTGTTCGAGGTGCGAAGGATCGCCGACCAGGACAGGAACATCGACCGGACGGAACCGGGCGGGGTCTGGTTCGAGCGTCATGGCGATGTCCGTCCGGTCGAGCAGGCGCGCCGCCAGCTCACTCACCGCGACCGCGATGCCGCTGCAGACGTTGTACGCCTCGCCTGCGACCCCATGAAGTACCAGGAGTCGATAGGCGCGCACCACGTCACGGACGTCGGTGAAGTCGCGGCGGGCCTCGAGATTGCCCACCGCGATCTCGGTGTGGCCGGTGCGCTCATTCTGCGCGATGCGCGCCGCTAGCGACGACGCCACGAAACGGTCGGACTGGCCTGGCCCGAGATGGTTGAACGCTCGCACCCGCAGGGTGGCCAAACCCCAACCGAGGAAGGCCTGGAGGGCGAGCATGTCCGCGGCGGCCTTGCTGCCACCGTACGGGCTCACCGGCCGTAGCGGCGTCGACTCGGTGATGGGCAGATCTTGGCTGCCCACGGTGCCGTACACGTCGGCCGACCCGGCGACCAGGACCCGGTCCACGCCCACGGCATGGGCGCCGACCAGCACATTGAACGTACCGATGACGTTCGTGTCGACCGCTTGGGCGGGGTCGGCCCAAGACGCCCCGACATCGCTGAACCCGCCGAGGTGGTAGACCGCTTCGGGTCGCACCTGGCCGATCCATTGGCCCACGGCGTCACGGTCGGTCAGGTCGGGTCCACCGGCCGCCCGGTCAGATCCGATGACCTCGTCGCCTTCGGCTTCGAGGTGAGCGACGAGATGGGCGCCCACAAAGCCGCCTGCACCGGTTACCAGCGCTCGCATGGGTCTCAGTCTTCCGTAGGGTCGGTGGTGGTGGCCGGCGGCGGTGCCGAGGGCTCCTGTGCCCTGGATGGGGCCGCGCTGGATGGTGATCGCGATGATCCGGAGACCAGTAGCTCGGCCAGGCCATCGCCGATCGTGGCGCTCAGGGCGCGGAATTGGCGGGAAACGGAGCGGGCGGGGTCGGGAAGATCCGGCTCCACCTGTTCGAGGCGCCGTTCCAGCGAGCGTCGCTGCACCTGGGCCCGCTGGAAGCCCAAAAGGCCCAGACCGACGGTGATGTCGAGCGCGTTGCGCAACGATTCGGGCAGGTCATCGATATCGGGAATAGCCATAGGGGCACCAGACTGCTTCGGCTGGAGGATCCTGTCGCGATCCGTGACCATCGACCGTAGCCGGGGGTCAGCCTGAGCACGACCTGCGGCCGCTACTGTGCGGCCATCGTGGACGTGGAACCAACGGCGACGGAGGCGCTCGATTCGACCCGCGGCGAGACGGCGACGTCTGCGCCGACCGTGGTCGCGGTCGTGGTCTCCGACGGGGGAGAAGCGTTGACGCGCACGGTGGTTGACCTGGCCGGACAGGACTATCAGAGCTTGTCGGTACTGGTGTTGGACCGGGCCGGCGATGTCGATCTCAAGTCTGATCTGGCCGAGACCGCGCCCGGCACGTTCGTACGTTCACTGGATGACGATCCGGGCTACGCCACGACTGCGAACCTGGTTCTGGACATGGTGGAGGGTGCGGCGTTTTTTCTGATCTGCCTCGACGATGTGGCGGCCGGTCCGACGATGGTTCGTACCCTGGTGGAGGAGGCCTTTCGGTCGAACGCGGCGATCGTCGGCCCCAAACAGGTGAGGGTGGACCGGACCGAGGAGTTGGTGACCGTCGGTCTGAGCGCCGACAAGTTCGGCTGCCCGGCACCGATCGCGGAGCCGGGTGAGATCGATCAGGAACAGCACGACTCGGTCAGGGATGTCTTCGCCATCGCTCCGGGGTGTGTGCTCGTTCGTGCCGACCTGTTCACGACGATGCACGGGTTCGACGACCAGCTCGACGAGGTGGCCGCCCACATCGATCTCTGTTGGCGAGCCCATCTCGCAGGGGCGCGTGTGCTCGTCGCCCCCGATGCGGTCTTGGCCCGGTCCTTGGAACTCGATGATGACGACCAGGCCGCAGGCTGGGTGGAAGACTGCACCCCGCTGAGGACCGTGCTGTCGAACTACTCGTTGGCCCATACGGTGCGGGTCGTTCCTCAGCAGCTGCTCATGATCGTCGTCATGATTTTGGCCTCGTTCGTGAGCGGCAGCGGTCGGGAGCGGTCCGGCGAGTCGAAGAGGGACCGGTCGAGCCTGGCCGACATCAGGGCGAGGCGTAGGGATGTGGCGACCTATCGGGTGTTGTCCGATCGGGAGATCCGCCGGCTGCAGACAAGGGGGAGCGCCCGACTCACCGCGTTCGTGCGTGCACTTCTCGGCCGGGAGGATGGGCGGGCGAGCCACCTGGCGGCGGATGTTCGGCTCCGCACTACCCGTATCGTGCGGTCCACGAGCCGCGAGGCATGGACCATGTTCGGCGTCCTGAGCGCGTTGATTTTGTTCGGTAGCCGCCACCTGTTGACACGATCGGTGGCCGCGGTGGGCGAGATGGCCCGGTTCCCGACCGTCGGCGGATGGCAGATCGAGAGCTTCTCGGGTTGGCGCGGCGCCGGTCTCGGCGCACCGGGAACAGCTCCTGGCTTGGTGGTGCTGGCATCGCTCGTCGGCTGGCTGGGCGACCCCAACGGCATCGTGCGCACGGTACTCATAATCGCGCCTCTCCCCCTCGGGGTGTGGGCCGCGTGGCGACTCGGAGCGGCGTTTGCGAGCCGTTGGGCCGCCGTGGCGTCGGCGGCCACCTATGCGGTGGTCGCGCTCCCGTACAACGCCCTGGCCAATGGCGAGTGGCGGGCTCTGTGGGCCTACGCGCTTGTGCCGATACTCGCCGCCCGTCTCGCCCGTGCCGGTACGCCAGCCGCGATGGAAACGGCGTCGCCTCACCCCAACGGACGCCGCCAGCGCCGGGACGCGTCGGTGGGTGTGGCGTCGACCGGTTTGCTCGTCGGCGTTCTCGCACTGGTGCACCCTGCCGGGTTGTTCTTCGCCCTGTTCATCGCCGCGTGTTTCGTCGTCGGCGGCCTGCTGGCCAGCCGCGGTTCGGGCGCAGTAGCCATGATTCGCCTCGCCCTGGTCGCCACGCTGATCGGGGCGGCGTTGAACGTGCCGGTCCTGCTCGCCGTGGGCGATGGCTCGCTCGATCCCGCGGCGCTCATCGGCTGGCAGCGGGGCGGCGGCTCGGGTGGGGACATCGCGACCGTGGCGCGCTTTGCCACCGGTCCGCTCGGTCACTCCATGTTGGGCTGGTTGCTCCTGCCCGCCACCGTGCTGGGCCTGGTGATCGGCCGCGATTGGCGCTTCGATTGGGCGGTGCGAGGGCTGGTTCTGGCGTACGGATCTTTCGCTTTGACCCTCGCCGCGGGCCGAGATTGGGTTCCGGTGGGGCTTCCTGCCGAGGAGTTGCTGCTCGTGCCGGCTGCGGTCGGTTTTGCGTTGGCGGTGGCCATGGGTCTCAGCTCGTTCGAACTCGATCTACGAGGGTACGGATTTGGCTGGCGTCAAGGCCTCGCCGTCATCGTCGGGCTGCTCGCCGTGCTCGCATCGTTGCCGGTGCTGGCCGCCAGCTTCGACGGTCGCTGGCGGATGCCCGAGCGGGACTACAACCAGACCTTGTCCTTTGTCGAGGAGGAGCTGGCCGCGTCCGGTGGATTCCGACTGCTGTGGCTCGGTCATCCCGACCTGTTGCCGGTGGCGGGCTGGGACCTACCGGGCCGCGACGATGGGTTGGCCTATGCCACCTCCGATGGGCTTCCGACCATCGAGGAGATCGACCCTGGGCCCGAGGGTCTGGCGTCGCCCCTGTTGGCCGAGGCCGTGGGGCTGGCCGAACGCGGGGAGACCCGTCGGTTGGGTCATCTGCTCGCCCCGATGGCCGTGCGGTACATCGTGGTGCCGGACCAGCTGGCGCCGAACCCCTTTGGTGGCGAACGCAGACCGGTTGACCCCGGCGTGACCAGTGCTCTCGGCGAGCAGCTCGATCTGGTCGAGGTCAGACTGAACCGTGATGTCCGGATCTTCCGCAATGTGGCCTGGGTGCCGATGCGAACGATCGTCCCAGATCACCTCGGCGGGCCAGACCAGCCCGACGAGCCATATCAACCCGACGGCGACGGCCACCCGCTGGGCTCGTTGGCCCAGATGGCCATGACCGACCTTTCCCAGAGTCGGTTGGTGTTGGCCGATCGGACCGGCAACCTGGTGGCTGAGGGGCCGATCGAGGAGAAGAACCGGATACACATCGCCTCGGCCTACGATCAGGGATGGGAGCTTCAGCTAGATGGTCGCACCCAGGAGCGCCTCCCCAATTTTGGGTGGGCCACAGGATTCGAGGCCGTCGACTCCGGTCAAGGCCGGCTCATCTATCGGACTCCCCTTCAGGTGCGCTTGTTGCTCGGGCTCCAGATCCTCGGCTGGGTGGTCGTGGTCTGGTGGGCCCGGTCGAGTCGAAGGCGTCGCGGACAACATGATCAGGGGGCCGCTCCGGCGACCGGTGTCGCAGATGGGGCCGCCGGCGGAGGGTCAACATGACCTCCAGACGGCTGCCGGCCGCCATCATCTTGTTGGCCATCGGGGTGGCGGCCATCGTGACGCTCGGCCCGGGGTCCCAAGCCGACCCGCCGGACTCAGCGCGTCCCTCGTTGGCTTCCGCGAGCTTCGTCGCGCCGCCTGACGAGGCGCTGGCCTCCACCTGGTTCTGTGCGGCGGGTGTTGTGGACGCCGCGCTCGAGGCAGATCATGGCGTCGTGATCATCAACCCTCACCCTGAGCGTGTCACCGGCTCGCTCACGGCCTATGGCGAAGACGGGGCGTTGGGCGGTCAAATCCTTGACCTGGCCGCGTTCAGCCGGTCCCTCATCCGGTTGGCGGACCTCGAATTGGGTTCGCCAGGCCATGTGGCGGCGTTGATCGAGCTGAACAGGGGGGCCATGGTCGTGGAGCACCGGGTGACGACGGTCGGTGGGGACGATCACGGTCGGTGCGCCACCGGGACGGCGGGCGCCTGGCAGTTTGCTCACGGGGTCACCGAAGCCGACGCCGCTTTGGAGCTCGTCTTGTTCAATCCTTTCCCGGACACCGCGAGCGTTGATGTCGTGTTCGACGCGGAGGATGGTTTTCGGGCTCCTCAGGCCCTGGAGGGCCTCGTGGTGCCCGCCGAGACGATTCGGGTGGTCGACGTGGCCGAGGCGGTTCCCCTGCGGGCCGAGCTGATCATCCGCGTCCAGGTGCGGTCCGGTCGAGTGGTGGCCGACCGGGTGCAGAGCTTCGACGGCTCGGCGGGGCGAACCGGCATAGAGGTGGAGCTCGGTGCATCGGGTCCTGCGCTCGCCTGGGTCTTTCCCGGCGGTGTGGTGGGCGAGGACGGTTCCGGAGCCGTGATCATCGTGGCCAACCCGACCGATGCTCCCGCGGAGATCGAGCTGGAGCTCGTGGCCGACCCAGAGCAGGCGAACCCGATCCTGGTGACCCGCACGGTGTTTGCTCACCGTCGCGAGGTCATCGAGCTGGCGGGACCGGACATCGGGGAGCCCGGCACGGCTTTCGCGACGACGGTTCGATCCTTCAATGAGGTGCCGGTGCTGGTCGAGAGGCTCGTTGGAGGGCCCGGTCAGGCTCTCTCGTCGCTGGGGACAACGGTCATGGCCTCCCGGTATGTGCTGGCGTCGCTCGGTGAGCAAGGCGCAGGCCTCGTTGTCGTCAATCCCTCCGAAGAGGAGACCAGCGTGTCGGTTGAGTGGCTGGGCCCCGATGGCCCGGAGCCCATCGGCTCGTTCGACGTAGCCGGAGGAGAGTTGGTGGTCCACCCATTGAACCACCACTCGGCCAACCCGGTAGGCGCCGTGGTGGTCCAGGCGGACCATCCGGTGCAGGTCGATGTGGTGCCAGGCACGGGGGGCCCACCGGTCCCCGTCGACGGGCTGGTGGCCCTCACCGCCGACTTCTGAGCCGACTTTGAGTGCAGGCCACGCAGGCGCGCAAGGGTGGCGGGGAGCAGAGGCTGGGCCGGGCCCTTTCGATCTGAATCAGCTCAGTCGCCGGATAGACCAAGCGCGCAGACTGCGGCCTCACTTGGGCACAGCCATGCCGCGCAGGGTGTCGTCCGCTGGTTGGAGAGGCCGCGCGGTTCACTTCTCCTATGGTCGGTGCATGTTCGCTCGGAAGATCTGGTCGCATCTCGAGTCGCTCCACGCGGTCACCTACTTTGCGGGCGAGTCGATAGAGGCGGCCAAGTCGGTTGGGCTGCGGGGGTTCTGGATGGGCTACTTCGGGTTCCGAGCGTCACCGCTTGGCCCGGTCACACCAGGCGTGGTCGAAGCAGTCTTCGCGAACTTCGAACCGGCGATGGTTCGCCGCTCGATTCCTGATGCCTGGGACTTTGCCGACCCGTCTGACCTCGTGGCCGTTCGCGCGCAAGCCGCAGGGGCAGCACTCCGCAGATTGTCGTCCCGCGTCGAGGGTGCCGCGATGCAGGTGAACGACGATCTCGAGGCCGTGATCTCCTGTGCCACTTCGATCGCTCGCCCGTTGTTCGCGGCGAATCGCGACATCGGTCGATTCGAGGATCCCGTGGAGCGTCTGTGGCAGAACTGCACGACACTGCGCGAACACCGTGGTGACGGGCATGTCGCTGCCCTAGCCGCCGAGGGCATCGCCGCCTGCGAGGCGCACCTCCTCGTCGCCGCCGAACACGGTTGGAGCCCTGAGGTGTTCTTCGATAATCGGGGATGGAGCATCGAAGAACAACGCGACGCAAGCACGCGACTGGTCGAACGCGGTCTGCTCGTCGATGCCACACTCACGCCTAGTGGGGTGGCGTTGAGGTCGAAGGTCGAGGCCGCCACGGATTCTCGCGCCGGTGAACCATTCGAACGGGTTCTTCCGGTGGCGCGGCGCAACGCGCTGTTCAACGAGTTGGCCCGAATCTCTGCGGACATCGTTCGCAGCGAGACGATTCCGTTCCCGAACCCGATGGGTCTCCCACACCCGGATAGAGCGGATAGAGCGGATAGAGCGGATAGAGCCTAGGGCTCGCGGGCGTCGGCCACCGCGCCCCACAGCTCGGACGCCCGCGGGGGACCGAGGAAACTGCAACGCACGACACCGTCGGCGTCGGCTACCACGATGGCGGGCACGCCGTCGATGCGATAGCGGGCGTGTAGGTCCGCGTCGGCCCCAACCTCGATGTTGTGCACCGCGACCTTGTCACTGGCCATCACCGTGGCCTTCGACCAGGCATCCGCGCAGGTGGCACAGGTCGCCGAGGTGAAGACCGCTACCAGCCAGGGCTTGTCCGGCTCCAGGAAGTCCTTGCGGTCGAGCTGAGCGGGAATATGGTAGTTCCCGGGCTGGGTCGGCGGATCGTCGCGACGTCGCTGGGCGATCAGCGCAACGGCGATGGCGACGGCGGTCAGGACGACCGCGATGATCAGGCGGTCCACCGCACCGACGGCATTCCGGGAACTGTCACGGGCCTCACTGACAGGACACTAGGCGTTGTCCGAAGGGCCCGATTCCCAGGCGGGTCCCCGCGTCGGAATGTCCAGTGGTGCTGGTGAGCCCAGGGTTGGAGGTTGTTCATCGCTCAGGGTGCCGGCGATCTCGTGGCCTCCGTTGACCGATGGGGGATGACTGAGGCCGATGAGCCGATTGACCTCGGCGCCGTCGATCGTCTCATGCTCGAGAAGCGCCCGGGCGATGAGGTCGAGTGCTCCGGCGTACTCGCGCAGGATGCCCCGACACCGTGCTTCCTGGTCGGTCAGGATGCGTTGGATCTCTTCGTCCACCACACGCGCCGTCTCGTCGCTGTAGTCGCGGGACTGCATAAGCTCGTCACCGAGGAACACCTGGTTGTTCGAACCCCACGCCATCGGCCCGATGCGCTCGCTCATGCCCCACTCGCGAACCATCTTGGTCGCCATCTGGGTGGCTTGCATGAGGTCGCTGCTGGCACCGGTCGAGGTGACGTCATAGATCATGTCCTCGGCGAGGCGTCCCCCGAGCATGACCGTGAGCCGGTCCCGGAGATAGTGCTCGGTGTAGTGGTGGCGCTCCTCGGGGAGTTGCATGGTGACTCCAAGGGCCATGCCGGTCGGCAGGATGGTGACCTTGTGTACCGGGTCGGCATTGGGCAACACCGCGGCCATCAGCGCGTGACCGCCCTCGTGATAGGCGGTCACCTCTTTTTCCTTTTCGGACATGGCGACCGATTCGCGTTTCTGGCCGATCAGGACCCGGTCTCGGGCCTCTTCGAAGTGGCGCATGTGGATCGAGTCCGAGCCCGCCCGTACGGCGAACAGGGCCGCCTCGTTGACCAGGTTGGCGAGATCGGCGCCGGACATGCCCGGGGTGCCGCGAGCGACGATGTTCAAGTCGACGTCGGAGGCGATTCGCTTGTGCTTGCAGTGAACCTCGAGGATCGAGTGGCGTTCGGAGATCTCGGGGAGCGGCACGACGACCTGACGGTCGAAGCGGCCGGGCCGGAGCAGGGCGGGGTCGAGGACGTCGGGGCGGTTCGTGGCCGCCATCAACACGACGCCTTCGGAGGCCTCGAAGCCGTCCATCTCCGCCAGCATCTGGTTCAGGGTCTGTTCGCGCTCGTCGTGACCGCCGCCGAGTCCGGCGCCCCGCTTGCGGCCAATGGAGTCGATCTCGTCGATGAAGATGATGGCGCGTCCCATCTTGCGGGCCGACTGGAATAGATCTCGAACGCGGCTGGCGCCCACCCCGACGAACATCTCCATGAAGTCGGATCCGGTGACCGACATGAAGGGCACACCGGCTTCACCGGCTACCGCTCTGGCGATGAGGGTCTTGCCGGTTCCGGGCGGTCCGACCAGCAGCACACCCTTGGGGATGCGGGCCCCGATCTCGGCGAATTTGGCGGGATTCTTCAAGAAATCGATGATCTCGGTGATCTCCATCTTCACCCCTTCGTAGCCGGCGACGTCGGCAAAGGTGGTACCCGGTCGTTCGGTCGTGTAGGTCTTGGCCTTGGACCGGCCGATCGACATTACCCCGCTCATCTGGCCCTGGGCCCGACGCTGCATCCACCAGAAGAACAAGATCAGCAAGCCCACCGGGAGCATGAGGGGTAAGAAGGTGGATAAGAAGCCGGGCTGAGGGGTGTTCGGGTCGAACTCGACCCCGTTCGCCCTGACCAGCTCGAGATCGGCCTCGGGGAAGGGATCGAGGCCAGTGGTGGTGAACTCGGTGTCGTCGGTGAGGGTGCCGGAGATCTTGGCGCTTCCGTTCTCATACTCGATGGACACGACCTCGCCCTCGTTCACCTGGGCGAGAAACTCGGTGTAGGTGATCTGGTTGTCCGGCTCGTTGTCGAGTAGGCCGGGCACCAACAGCAGGGCACCGAGCACGCCGAGCAGCACCCAGATCGACCATCGTGGCCATCCTTGGTCGCTGCGCGGCCCGGCGCCTGGCTTGCCGTCGCGTGCTTTCTGGTCCCGTGGCTCATCGCCGCTCATGCCCACCATGGTACCGACTTCAGGGCCATGGCTCTCGGTGACGGCTGCCACCATCCCCGCCGCCCGGTCGCCCGGCCGGCAGCGGGCGGGCTTCAGGTCCTAGGAGGGCACGTAATATGGCCTGAGGGGGGCCCACAATATGGCCCCGTCCACAGCCCATCCACAGCCTTGAGGTCCTGATGAGATATTCTTTAGGATCATGAATCGACGCTGCGCTCGCCCCCAATGCAATGGCATAGCTGTGGCGACCATGGCGTTCGACTATCAGCACCGGCTGGTGTGGATCGATTACCTGTCCACCGAGCAGGATCCAATGGCCCACGACCTGTGCGCGCTGCACGCCGACGGAATGACCGTGCCGGTGGGCTGGGAGCTCGACAGTCGGCTCTTGCGGGTCGAGGATCTCTATCCCTCCCCTCAAGCTCGAGCCTCCTGACCCACCTGAACCTCCCTGATCTCATTCAGTAAGGGATCATTAACGCGGGGCGCTCAAGTTCTTCTCTCCACGGTTCGATGACTCCTTGTGGGCCAGAGCTGATGAGGAGAGCCATGACGGTTGTGCAATGTCCGGTTTGCACCGGAAAGTTGGTCGAAATCACCGTGATCGTGAAGGCGGGAGATCTCACGATGAGGTCTTGCTCGGTCTGTGATCAGCGGTATTGGTTTGTGGGCGATCGAGCGGTGGAACTGCCGGCTCTGATGGCTCGCCTCGAGGACCGACCGGGCAAGCTGGAATTCAAACGAGCTTCGTGAAGCGCTTCGCCCATCACGGTCTGGTTGCAGTCTGATCGTGGCCCCGATCGCTCCCGAGTCGCAGCCCGTTCGCTCGACCGGTGCTGTTTGGAATTGGGGTGCGTTTGTGCGGCGGTCTCACCGTATGGTTGATCTACGCGGGCGCCTCGCAGGATCACGATGACGCATTGAATAAGCAAACCCATCTGAACAACCCCCAGCTGAGTAACCAAGGCCATCTCGGCGATGAAGCCGAACGGGCGGCGGAACTGGTGCTGTCACCAGACACCGGTGAGCCGCGCTCGCGAGCCCGGACCGTCGAGTTGGTAGTGGGCTTGGCCGTCGCCATTGCGGCCTGTGTGTTCACCCTGCTCCAGCTCCAGCCGAGCCTGCTGGTCGCCGACACGACACCGGCGGGCGGGGACATGGGTGCTCATGTGTGGGCACCCGCGTACCTGAGGGACAACCTGCTCCCGAATTTTCGGCTGACCGGTTGGACCCCGGATTGGTACGCCGGGTTCCCGGCCTTCCACTTCTACATGATCATTCCGTCGCTGGCGATCGTCGCGCTCGACCAAGTGCTTCCATACGGTGTGGCCTTCAAGCTGGTCACCGTGTCGGGAGTGGTGTTGATGCCGGCGGCGGCCTGGTTCCTCGGGCGGATGGCGCGTGTGCCGTTTCCCGGGCCTCCCCTGCTGGCCGTGGGCACCCTGTTGTTCCTGTTCGACACCAGGTTCACGATCTACGGGGGCAACATTGCGTCCACCCTCGCGGGGGAGTTCGCCTTCTCGATCGGCCTGTCCTTCGGGCTGGTCTATCTGGGTCTGTTGTTCCGGGGCTTGGACACGGGCGAACACCGAGCGTGGGCCGCGCTGGCGCTGGCGCTGACCGGTCTCAGCCATCTGATCCCGGCCTTCTGGGTGATTATCGTCACCACTATCGCGTTCGGGTTCTCCGGTGATTATCTGAGGCGACTCCGCTGGATGGCGCCGATGACGGTCGTGGCCGGCCTGCTCAGCGCCTTCTGGGTACTGCCCTTCGTGTGGCGCCGTGCCTATCTGAACGACATGGGCTGGGAGAAGCTCACCGAGTACGCGCCCAATCTGCGACCGGATTCGGGCATCTGGCAAGGTGTCTTCGTCTTTGCCGCTATTGCCGTCGTGCTGTCGGTCCTGTTGCGGGTGCGCCTTGGCGTCGTGCTCGGCGCCTCGGTGGCCGTCGTCGGTCTCATGTTCGTCGTCATGCCCCAGGGGCGGCTCTGGAATGCCAGAATCCTGCCGTTTTATTATCTGTCGTTGTACCTGCTCGCCGCCATCGGGCTGGCCCAGCTCGGACAACTCTGGCGGAACCTGACCTGGCGGGTGGCCGTCGCGGTGGTCGGATCGATGGTGGTGTTTTTCACGGTAGCGCTCCCGCTGGGAGCCATCCCGGGCTCGGTGCCCGACGGGGGCGGTTATCGCTTCGGATCGATTACCACGACCACCAGCAACTTCGTTTCGGCCTGGGCCAAGTGGAACTACTCCGGGTATGAACGCAAGACCGCATACGGGGAGTACTACGAGGTCGTTACCGAGATGGGTGAGCTCGGCGAGTCCAACGGTTGCGGTCGCGCCATGTGGGAGTACGAAAAGGAGCTGGATCGTTTCGGGACCCCGATGGCGCTCATGCTCTTGCCGCACTGGACCGACGGGTGTATCGGATCGATGGAAGGCCTGTACTTCGAGGCCTCGGCCACGACGCCATATCACTTCCTCAATCAGTCCGAGTTGTCGGCGCGGCCCTCTCGCGCTCAGCGCGATCTGCCCTATGCCGCGCTCGACGTGGAGGCCGGTGTCGAGCACCTCAAGCTGCTTGGGGTCAAGTACTACATGGCCTTTTCCGACTCGGCGGTCAGCCAATCCCGCAACGACGATGATCTGACCGAGCTCATGACGATCGGTGAGCCCTGGGCTGTTTCTCACTGCCGTACCGAAGGCGGCGAGCTGGCCCGGCGAGAGGACACGGAGTGCGACGGCGCGGAGGAGTTCGAGGACGTGTCCTGGCAATGGACCATCTTCGAGGTGGCCGATGCTGAGCTGGTCACACCGTTGGTGAACGAGCCGGCCGTGCTGGCCGGGGTGTCCGACGGTGGTGAAGAATGGCTCGATCCGTCGGTCGACTTCTATGTCGATCAGAGTCGGTGGGACGTGTTCCTCGCCTCGGACGGGCCAGAGAATTGGCAGCGCATCGACGTCGATGGCACACCCGAAACCCGGCCGGTGACCCCGGTCGAGGTGTCCGACATCGAAGAAGGGGAACAGTCGATCAGCTTTCGGGTGGATCAGCCCGGCTCACCGGTTCTGGTCAAGACCAGCTACTTCCCCAACTGGAAGGTGAAGGGAGCCGCCGGTCCGTATCGTGTTGCCCCGAACCTGATGGCGGTCGTGCCCTTCGACAC
>Ga0316192_10001805_pt1 | contig 15807 bp, 14 predicted proteins | sample MerIslwburrow_MG_FD_204931 | JGI IMG/M metagenome (GOLD analysis project Ga0316192, IMG submission 204931) | Coastal sediment microbial communities from Maine, United States - Merrow Island worm burrow | ecosystem: Environmental > Aquatic > Marine > Coastal > Sediment | place: USA: Maine...
CCACAGCTTCAGCTTCCTGGAGGATTTTTATGATCTGTTCTTCGGTAAATCGCTTTTTCATCGGACTCTCCTGATTTGGAAAATCCTAACATCTTTTCTGGTGCAATTATGAGGGGGCTATCCAGATAAGTAATATTGAATGGCCGCATTATGATTAATTGTGTTTCGGATCTAATGGCCTATCACCAGCAACGCTTCGCTTATGCTGGTTTACGTGTTGTTCCCATCTGTGTGAAACTGTTTCTCCTCTGCGCCTCTGCGGTTAATAACATGTTATGTGTTGTCATTTTTATTTGACCAGTAACCATTGAGAGTTCCTGGAGCTTATGTTTCAGGTTTCAGTTATTTGAAATAAGTGTGTGGCTTACCCCACTTATTCAAATATTTTCACCGCTCAAAACACAATATTCGACGCGTAGTTAGTACTGATATCAAGAAGTTGCGCCGGTCCGAACCTGAATTGCACATTGTCTGAACTCTAATTTGTCAATATCAGCATTCTGTGGGATAATTTTCCCTATTCCACACTGGCCGCCTATTCATCACACAGTGAGGACATGGGGGAGCAGTCCTGTTTAATGTCAAAAAACAACGGCTGGACGCTTTAGCTTGAATTAAACGAAGAGTCTCTGGGCAGTTCACTATGATTAACTCAATATCAGTAACGCGTTTATTATCAACATTTTTTCTGGGCCTTGTTTTTACCCTTCTTGCCGGTTGTTCAAGTGGTGGCAGCACTGATACTTCGAATACAGCCTCAGGTGCCGGAAGTGTAGCACTGCTTTTAACCGACGCCCCCTCAGACATTTTCGAAGAGATCAATATCACCGTCATCAAGGCAGAACTTATGTCAGATAACGGACGGGTAACCATTTTTCAGGGTGAGGACACCTTCAATCTGCTGGACCTGACTGACGCCAGGATCTTCGCCATCCGTGAGGGCGTAGCAGGCGGCACCTATAACAAGATTCGCCTGACGCTTAAAGACAATGGTATAGAACTGGTTGATTACAACGACACAGACGACCCGTCGGATGATGCTGTTTATTATCCGAAGCTGCCTGGCAACAACAAGCTGGATCTCAATCCACGTGGCAGTTTTGAAGTTGTAGCAGGCACAACACTGGTAATCCTGATCGACATGGATGCCAACAAGTCGATTCATATCGTCAAGAAGGGTAAAAAGGATGAGTATAACTTCAGGCCAGTAGTGTTCATCGATATCGTCACGGATGCGTTTATAGAACGCTTTGTGAAACTGCATGGTGATATCTATGCTATCAACTCTGCTGATGAGTCATTTAAACTGTGTAATACCGATATCCCTGTACAAACGGGTGAAGACGTGATGAAGACCGGCAGTCGTGGTTGCGTGCGTGTTGAAACCGACCAGACAACCGCTATTTTCGATATCAACGGCATGCCGGCTGCGTTTAGCAACCTGGTTGAAGGTGAACCAGCCACAGTATTCGGACACTTACAGTACGATAAATACAGCGACCATGATAGTGATGATGATCGCGAACTTCGCGACCTGGTACTGAAGGCGGCTTTGATCGAGCTGGGCCCTGAATCCAGTTTCCAGAAACTGAACGGCACGGCCACTTCAGCCGTAGATGTCAATAATCAGTTTACTATGGACGTAGATCCCGGCCAGGGACTGATAACACCGTTAAACCTCAACGTACAGATCCAGGATGGCACCCTGCTGACCAACCGTGAAGGTAGCACTGTTGATATCAACGATATCGTCACCGGTAAGCTGGTCAGTGTTCGTGGTGTGCTCGATGTGAACAGGGACACACTGTTTGCTTCAGTCATTGTGGTTGATACAGACAGCTCAACCCGATTGACCGGCACTGTTGGAGCCAACCCGGACAATAGTTGCGGCTTCACCCTGATGACCGCGACCGGTGACCGCGGTATTCATACAGACAGCAATACAAATGCCTATCTGGTTGTAAATGGAATATCAAAGCCAATCGATGTTAGTGAGCTGAGCACGGGCCAACAGGCTGATGTCTACGGCAACGCCAATGTGAATGGCTGTTTCGATGCGCATACCATTATTGCCTATTGAGCCGGCTGCCTGAATGGAGGAAATCCCGTTCTCTGGCAATAAAAGGGAACGGAATCTGACTGACTCAAACTCGCCTTGAGCAGTGCATCGATCAAACGACAAATCGCCGGCAGCAATATTGAACCCCGAACTCTGGCTCGAGAATGACCGGGAAGCCACCCGGGCCTGTTTAAGCCTGGTATCAAACTGAGTATTATCAATTATTTCAATATGATATCTATAGTATTTAGAACTATTTCTAAATTAGAAGATACAAATGTGTTAATTTAAGACATTTCTAATAAATAATATTAGCAAAAGCTCATAAGTGATTATTATTATTGAATATTTTATGCAAATTCCATTGACATTGTATTCCTCATTCTTATAATAGCTCGTCCATCTGCTTGACATTGCAGCGCGGTCGCTTGTTTTTATAAGCGAAAAAAAAACAACAAAATCCACCCCCCCCCCTGGAGAAATAGAATGAGCAATAATAATAATCCTGTAGGCATCGTCGTTCACATAAATGAAGAGTTACAACATGATCAAATGAGCAAGCTGGAAACCTCGTTAGGGAGTGATTCAGGAATCAAAGGAGCGCGTATTAATCGAGATAGAAAACATCTTATGCTGGTGGACTACATGCCCAGCGTCATCACCGCACGAGAGGTGATAAATTATGTAAAAAACAAGGGCTACAACGCCGTGCTGGTTGGTTGGATATAGCAAACCGTACATTAGCGACACATCTATGAGTAAAAGCAGGCCCGTTAAGGGCCTGCTTTTTTATCGCCACATGTAAACGAATAATAAATGGGGTAGGCACAATGCTACAACAAGCCCGCCTCTTTTTCGCACAAGTACAAAGTCAGACAGGTGAGGTAAACACTGTGTAGCCTGGATGAAGCAAAGCGACTAAATTCGATCGAATCGACAAATTCATCAGGCTTGAATTTGAACAGCTTTAGCTGGCCCCGAAGGGGCAAATACCATGGAAGGTATTTGTAATTTGAACAGCCTCTGGCTGGCCCGTAGGGCAGACTAATTTTGCCAGGAGCATGTGAATGACCGAAGGTCAGCCTGTAAGGCGAAAGACAGGACGTCTTTCGTAATACATGGATGTATTCTGTTAATCCGGGAGGTGCTTGCGATGAAATAAACATCCCGGATTGCGTTTCTCGTCATCCGGGCTACGTTTAACACTGAGGTTTGCGTCTACGGCACCTAATCAATTGCGATCACTCTTTGTTTCAGCGATACTCCAGAGGCTCACTCAAAACGCAAACGGCCTATCCAATAAATGAACTTGCAAGGGAAACTCCATGAGCTTTGATTTTTCACCCACACCCGAAGAACTCAGAATAATTGGTTGCCTGATGGAAAAGGCAGTAACGACACCAGACCAGTATCCGTTAACGCTGAATGCGTTGACGAATGCCTGCAACCAGAAATCCAGCCGTGATCCTGTGATGTCTCTGGATCAGGGAATGGTGGCGAGGACCGCTCGACAGCTTGAGGAGAAGGCGCTCGTCAGCAGCAGCGAAGGGAAGGGCACTGTCGTGAAGTTCACGCAGCGCTTGTGTAACACGCATCTTTCAGAATTACAGTTCAGCGAAGCGGAATACTCCGTTATATGCCTGCTGATACTACGCGGACCACAAACGCCGGGGGAACTCAGAGCGCGGAGCGGAAGGCTATATACCTTTGATGGAAACGAGGAAGTAAAGGCGGTACTGAAAGCATTAATGCACAGGGATGGCGGGCCTGTCGTTGCGCGCTTACCGCGCAAACCCGGAAGAAAGGACCATGAATACACTCACCTGTTCGCCGGCGAGATTGACTCTGTAGCGGAAGAAACAAGTGTCGCCGAGCGATCATCGGCGGTCACCCCAAAAGACGACAGAATAGCCCAGCTGGAAACGAGAGTGTGCAACCTGGAAGGTGCACTTTCGGACCTCGCAGAGCGTCTGGGAGAAGAGATAAATCTGGCCGCTAAATAAGCTGGAGGAGTGGATCAGTGCACCGTTTTTGCTACCATTGGTAACTTTCGAACAATATTATTTTAAGACCAGCACTGTGGAGGGCAGTATGGTGAAACCGAAAACAGACAAGCTGGATAAGGTACTGGCCGAAGCGCGGCGCGCCAGCGAGCTGCGTGAACAAGGCTACCGTGAACAGGCGCTGAAGATGTACCCACATATTTGCGGTCGCTGCAGTCGCGAGTTTACCCGCAAGAATCTGCATGAGTTGACTGTGCATCACCGTGACCACGATCACGACAACAATCCGGCCGATGGCAGCAACTGGGAATTGCTATGTATCTATTGCCATGATAACGAACACCAGCGGCAGCTGGAGGCACACCAGGGCAATACCTCTCACGACGACGGTAAAAGTGATACCGCTACGTTTAATCCTTTTGCCGATCTCAAGTCGATGCTGGACAGCAACAAGTAATATATTTTTCGAAAGGGCCAACTTTTGAATAGCTGTGTTTGTAAATTCACGTATATTCACAAAAGTAAATGTCCACAGATGAACGCAGATAAACACAGATGTTTTTATTGTCCGCGAATAACGCAAACAACGCGAACAAAACAACAACACAACTAAAGGGTTTGGCGCTTTTCGCGGACAAATAACATGTTTAATATTTAGTAGTTCAGACTTGATCTGACAGTTGTTATCGATTTTCGTATAAGCGGAAAACCTGACTATATTGATGGTTTAACACCCTGTTTTCTCGCAGAGGCGCAGAGAGTGCAGAGTTGACAAGTGTTTTTACAAAGACAGCATCGTTTTATTTGTAGTAGTTCAGACTTGATCTGACAGTTTCTGTCAGATTTCGCATGATCTAAACCGGACTGGTTTAGTGGTTTGTAGTATTTTTTCTCGCAAAGGCGCCAAGATCGCCAAGAACTTCAATGTTTTTTTGTGTTTAGCCCCAACGCTTTTGCGTACTTTGTGCCTCGGCGAGATCTAATGATTGTTTCTCTCGCAGAGGCGCAGAGTCCGCAGAGAATTTCAATGTTTTGTTCTTACCCCAAACACCTTTGCGTGCTTTGCGCCTTGGCGAGAGTAAATATCAATGGATTTTTCTATATCGCCAATTCTGGCTTGACTGACAAAAGATCATAGTCTGGGTTTGAGTTAATACGACATTGGCTGTCAGATTAAATCCTGACTATTATATTTTATTTGTTTTCCTTTGCGTTCTCTGCGCCTCTGCGAGAGTAAATATCTATAGCATTTTCTATTTAGCCAATCTCGGCGGTACAGACAAAATGTCATCGTCGGAGTTTGAGTTAATACGACACTGACTGTCAGATTGAATTCTGACTATTACATTTAATATCTGTGTTTATCTGCGTTCATCTGTGGACTTATTATTAATTTCCTCTCCACTCGATTCTTGATCACCGCACTATATTCACATATCGCTAACAAGCTGCCCGAAAGACTCAACCTGTTTCCAGTCGGTAAAGTCAATGACGGTTTCCGGGTCGGTAGGGCCCTTGGTCATCCACATTATGAACCTGATAATCTGTTTGTCCCGGTAGCGATACCTCGGGTAATCGAGTTTACCGGCAAATACCGCCAGTTCTTTTGGTTGCCAGGAAATTTGTTTGAGGAATTTTTTTAAATAAGGATTCGTCTCCGGTTGATTCTTTCCCGGTTTGCGCGCAACGACATTAACCGAGAAAAAAGCATTCGGCTTACTATCTAAAACCTGTTCATTTCTTTTTATGTGCTCGTAAACCTGCTTGCTGTGCTTTCCATAGCGAATGCTCGCACCAAGGACAATTTTATCAAATGGTTTCATGTCCACATTCGATTCATCATCCATTGATTGCAGTGTTACGCGGTTGTCATTGCGTTCAATGACCTGCTGCAGGTACTGACAGATTTCCAGAGTGTGGCCATCTGTGGTTGAATACATAATCAGGATATTAGCCATTTCTTGTTTGTTTCATTACGAGTGGATTTGAGCAGGGGCAGTATACACAATGTTGAATCCGGGATGTAAATGCAGGGCTGTAAAGCTCTATTTAAACAAATCTCCAGTCACAATATTTTTGTCATTTAAGCCTTTATGGTTGCCGAATAAATGGGACAGCAGTAGAGGAAGCATTAATAACAGTTCTCAGGCTGTTTCTTCATGTTTTTTCAACCCAACTGCCTTAACCGCTCTCTCAACTGTTCGATTTCTTCCATCATATCCAGCACCACTGCAGCACCGGCGAGATTGATGCCCAGGTCCTGCTGTAATCGCCGGGCCTTGCGTGCGCGTAACAGGCTTTTACCGGTAAAAGACCATTGCTGATGTTCACGCTGCTGTTGCATGGGTTCTACGATGCCCTCATCGACCAGTTCGATGATGTATTCCGTACGCACTGAACAAGCATGACTTATCTCATCCAGGGTAAACAGGCAGTCTTCGTCCAGTATCAAGCCGGTTAGCGTTTGTTTTGGTGTCGTTGGCATGTTTATACCCCCAGCTTCTGTCGTGGGTTAAAGTTGAGTTCGCTTTTCATTTGCTGGTATAGCGCCTTCGCCTTGTCACTGTCTGCTTCCGGCAAGCTGATTTTAAGTACGACGTAAAAATCACCCGCCGTCTTTGCGGGAATGCCGCGGCCTTTCAGGCGCATTTTTTTACCCGAGCTTGAACCCGGCGGTATTTTCATTTCGACGATGCCGCTGGGGGTCGGTACTTTTACCGTGCCACCGAGGGCTGCCTCCCAGGGTGCTACCGGCAAATCGAGATAAATGTCGTGGCCTTCGACATGATAGAAGCTGTGTGGTCTGAACTCGATTTCAAGGTATAAATCGCCTGCGCCACCCTGGCCCATGCCTGGTGCGCCCTGTCCGGCGAGTCGAATTTGCTGTCCCTGCTTAACGCCTTTGGGAATATTCACGTTCAGTGTACGGGTACGGGTTTGTACATGGCCCTGCTGGTCGACTTCAGGCACCTGTAGTGTGACCGTACGGGTGGCGCCATGAATGGCATCTTCAAGGTCGATCAGAATTTTTGCATGGTGGTCCTGGCCGCGCGCATGGAAGCCGCCGGCCTGAGCGCGGCCACGGGTAAAGCCCCCCTGGCCGAACAGGGTTTCAAAGAAATCACTGAATGCAGCAGAGTCCGCTGCGCCCTCAAAGCCACCACCGGAGAATTCAAAACCCGCATCCCAGCCAGGTGGCGGCGTGAAGTCCTGGCCGTTTTTGTAGCTTTGTCCAAGCTGATCGTAGGCTGCACGCTTCTCAGGATCCTTCAACACCTCGTAAGCTTCTCCCATTTCCTTGAATTTCTCTTCCGCATCAGCGTCTTTGCTGATATCCGGGTGATATTTGCGCGCCAGCTTGCGATAGGCGCGTTTAATCTCATCCTGGGTGGCATTTCGATCGACACCCATAATCTCGTAGTAATCTCTGAATTCCACTAACAGCTCCTGTCGATTCCAGGCAAGATCATACCTCGCTTATGTAAATATATCGTGTGTAATCTCAGAAATTCAATGGTTGAGACTCGTGGCACCTGCGGGTTGGAGGAACAGACACGTTTTGTTTATAACCCGTTCTATTCAAAACCAGCTACTTTCTTTTTCTCAAAATCATCGACATCCCGGCTTAATGTGACCGGCTGTTGAATGCCATATATTTCCGGCTTGAAAATAACCGACATTGATTTTACGTCATCCAGCCATAGTGGGGATCCGTCAGCGCGTATCACCATTGTTGTATCCGAGTCGGGCTTTAATACAACGGGGGCCGGATCAATTGATAACACAGGATAAGTCTTACCATTGTTATCGTTTACCTCGATATGGGACACATCATTTTTTGTGATACTGATATTATTTTTAGCCAAAGCTGATAAGCCAAGACTCACATAGAACACGGTCTGTGTTCTTAACCGTATGTTTTTTTGCACCTTCTTTTCATGCCTTTCTATGACGACTTTTTGCAGCTTGATATCCAAAAGCGTACTTCTGACATGCCCCTCAGAAGCCACTGGGGCATTACCCACGTATTGCCAGCTGCCATCCTGTTTCAGCTGTACACGCTGCCCGTCTTCAGTATTGGCGAAGCGATCGGTCGACCGAAATACCCAGGTGCCGTCCCCCTTGAGCAAGACCTCGCGGCCATCGTCGGTGATGACTTTCTGGTCTGCAGAATAGGCATCACTGACTGGTATGAGTAACAGGCTAAGCATGTATATAATAAGTGGGCAGGGTATCTTGATGGCTCGAGTCATATACGTTGTTTCCATTAAAGGTTGGATTGATCCGTGTGATTCTATATAGACTCAGGTTCAAGGTATATCCGGATACACCCCTGGACAGGCTAAAGACGATGGTTCGACAAGCCTGTCCTGAGCTATACCGAAGGGCTCACCATGAACGGTACTTTCTCAATTTTTTCTCAATCAACGGAGTCAGGTTAGCTCGATTTGATTCAGGAATTCAAGGCTTCAAGCAGTAAATTGCAGGAGCATTGCCACAGGCAATTGACAAGAACAGACATGGCCGACAAAATGTTGCTCTAGAGAATGAATATATTTAAATAGAAATAATCTCTAAGTCCATGTATTTATTATATTTTATGACCTGTAATTCTGTCTAAAAAATACTGGCTAAAAACGACCAATTGCATTGATTTGTGCTGAATATATATTACTATTTAATAGATTATCTAATAACAAGAATCGTGACTCAGGGCTGGATAGAAATTGAGTCTAAACGAACCATCCTACGCAGGGCGGTCAGTATAAAAAGTGACCTGTAGTCCACAAGGAGCTAACAATAATAATGATAAAAAACCGCCTTTTTCTGCTGATATTTTTATTAGCATGCCTGCTTCGGTCTACGGCTATATTAAGTCAGAATGAGCATGCCGCTGATGATGCGGCGACTGTTTCTGCTGCGCCAATGCAATTATCAATGCTATCGGAGGCAGAAGATGACCTGCGCACAGGGGAAATCGCACGCACTGACAACACCGAAGACAATCTGCAGCACTCATCAGAAGACGAAAGCAGCCAGCCTGTAACCGAAACAACAGCAGAAAAACAGTTTAGCGATGAGGAGCTGGCAAACCTGAGAAAGCTGTTTCTTCAGGCTGAAAAAGCGCTCAGCAGCGGTAAAGATGCCAGCTATTTTCAACTGGCAGATCAGCTGGAAGAATACCCGCTGTATCCATACCTGCAGTATCAATGGTTAAAAAAACATCTGGACCGTGAACGCCAGGTAAAACATTTTCTGCAAGAGTATGAATCTTCACGTTACGCCAATACACTGAAGCGCAAGTGGTTATATCACCTCGCAAAGAAAGGACAGTGGCAGACCTTTTTGCAGTACTACAGCACAACCAGCGATAAGAGCCTGAACTGCTATTACCACCGGGCACAATTCAAAACCGGCGATAAGCAGGCGGCGCTTGAGGGCGCGAAAGAGCTCTGGGCCGTTGGTTATTCGCAACCCAAAGTTTGTGATCCATTATTTACACAGTTAAAAAAATCCAGCGCATTCAACCAGGAGCTGTTCTGGCAACGTTTTATTGCAGCTATGCAAAACAATAAAACCAGCCTGGCGAAATATGTAAAAACACTCATGACAGCGGGTGATCAACAAACCGCAGATTTATGGCTGAACCTTCACAGCAAACCTGAACGCTACATACCCGAGTTGTTAAGCCGTCCAGAAACAGCACAGGCACCATTAATGTTTAGCCATGCAATTAACCGGCTTGCCCGTAAAGACATCTATCAGGCCATTGATTTATGGGATAACAACAAACAGCGTTTTGATATCAGCAAACAGGATACAGACAAGCTGGAAAATCGCCTGGCATTAAAGCTGGCCTATAAAAATGACTCGGATGCCTATGATCGACTGGCACAATTGAATGCATCTGACAATAAAAGTAAAACATCACGGATCAGAGTCGCTTTATACGAGCAAGACTGGCCGCGCGTGATCGCCGCAATTAAAGACCTGGACATTCAAAACCAGGAGCTTGAAAAATGGCAATACTGGCTGGCCCGAGCCTACCAGGAAACAGGCAGGCCCATACAGGCACATGAGCTGTTAAGCGGGCTTTCAACCAAGCGTGACTTTTATGGTTATCTCGCAGCCGACAGGTTAAACCGCGAGTATCAGTTAGCCCATAACCCGCTGGATGTAACCGCAGAGGAAATTACAGACATTAACAACCATAAGGAATTCCTTGCTGCTCACGAATTCATGGTGCTGGATAGAGAGAATGACGCCAAGCTGCAGTGGTGGCACGCACTACGCCAGTTAGATAAAAGTAAATATCCTGCTGCAGCAAAGCTGGCGCAACAATGGCAATGGGATGAAATTGCAATTTTCACTATCGCCAAGGTGAAATACTGGGATGACATTGAACTACGTTTCCCACTCAGTTATTCCGATAAAATTCAGCAGAACGCTGAGCTGCAAGATCTTAACCCCGTCATACTGTATGGCTTGATTCGCCGCGAAAGTGCATTCAACAAGGATGCGCGATCGCCTGCAGGTGCACGCGGACTGATGCAGATAATGCCTCAAACAGGCAAGCAGATCGCCAAGGACCTTAATGAACGCTGGTCAGGTAAAAACAGCCTGTATGACCCGGTGAAAAATTTAAAGTACGGGTCGTATTATTATCAAAAATTGCTGGATCAATTCAACGGACATTATGCGCTTGCCCTGGCAGCCTACAACGCCGGGCCTAACAGGGTAAAAAAATGGCTGCCCGATGAGTCAGTCCCGGCGGACATCTGGATTGAAACCATTCCGTTTCGTGAAACCCGCGAGTATGTGACGACTGTTCTGGTCTACTCGATGATTTATCAGCAACGCATGCAAACCGATGAATTCACAATGGCTGATTTAACACGCGAAGTGCCACCATTAGTAGATGTCGCCTTAAAGTAATATCTATTGATAATAACAGTGAACAAGGTCATGTCTTTCATCGTTCATGAACTAACTAATTCAGCAGTCGCCAATTGCAATAACTGGAAGCAATTATCCGCAAATACACGCAAATAAAAACTTTAATCCACAGATGAACGCAGATAAACACCGATATATAGAAGTTTAAAAACATCGTTATCTGTGTTTATCTGTGGACATATTTTAATGCTCTCTTGGGGTTATCGTTGAGTCATAATCAGACACACAGTCAGATTAAGTCGCGACTAGTACAATTTTAGCCACTCATCCTGACCTTCTCCCGCAGGGGATTGAAAACCGGGGAAATTCACATACAACTAATCAGGCCAGAGTGGCATTTCATCGGGGACTCTGGCCCTGTTGCTTACAAAACACCACTGCAGCATCCAAAATACCTGTATACAGGCATTTTCAGCTGATTGCCTGTCAGTTCTAATAGCAGTCACCAATTACCAAACGATTGGCGCATTGAGTCAAGGGAGAATCATTGGTCAGGGGTACGATGGGGGCGTATCCACATAAAGTTAAGGAGATATGAAATGTTGTACCTGGAACAGACACGCAGCAGGATTATGTTCATAACTGCTACCACAGTTGCGACTGTTGCATTAATGGCAACGGTACAGGGGATTAACGCAGTTGGCGTTTTATTAGCTGCTGCATTTATCAATATACCCGTGTACTACGCGCTACCGGACAGGCACAGCAAGGCTTGCACGCAGAATCATCAGAATCGTGTTAATTGATCGTTTCTCAGAAATATTATTGTCCCAATAGAATCCTGGAGCCGGATTTGCTGGATTTCCAACGGATATATTTCGTTTCAGCAAGATGCTTCAAAAAGGTATGTTGAGTCCGATGAATGGTCCTCTGAAGTTCACATGGATAATGGATTCATCCTCCTCTACGTAATAGTTATATCTTAACCAACGGTAACCACCCATAATTTCCAGATGTTTGAAGTCGGAAGGCTATTCATTCAGCAGCATTTTAATTATCTTTTATCCACTACCAGCAATATCGCAGGCAGCGCAGAAAATCCATCGCCAGCGTTATGCTTATAGTACGCGTTCACGTGACTCATCCTATGGAAATCCTTCGCTTATGCAAACTGACTGCAATACTGTCATCTCCAGGATATGCGAGAGATCTCCTGGAATTATCTGTTAGTTGCACTGGAACAGGCTTTACGAACAGCCTATGACCACTTGACGAAATATATAATTGAAACAGATGCCTGAGAATTATGGTGCCGTACACGATGGATAATTTATAATCGTACCGGCTATTATTACCATACTTATAAACAACCGGTGACTAAACCATGGAATACCGCAAACTCGGTCAAACCGATATCGACGTCAGTGTGATTTGCCTCGGCACCATGACCTGGGGTCAACAGAACACAGCCGAGCAGGCGTTCGAGCAAATGGATTATGCCATGTCGCAGGGTGTGAACTTCTTCGATACCGCAGAACTCTATGCCATACCGCCAAAGGCCGAAACCTATGGCCGCACTGAGGAAATCATCGGCGCGTGGCTAAAGGCACGGGGCAAGCGTGAGCAGATCGTGTTAGCCAGCAAGATCGCCGGGCCGGGGGAAGAGTGGATACCGCACATTCGCAATGGCAGGACCCAGTTTAACCGGATCGATATTGGCGCGGCCGTGGATGCCAGCCTGCAGCGGTTGCAGACCGATTATCTCGACCTGTATCAATTGCACTGGCCGCAACGTGAAGCCAACATCTTTGGCAAGCTTGGCTTCGAGACGCCAGCGCAAGAACATATGACGCCAATCCTGGAAACCCTTGAGGCCCTTGGCGAGCAGGTGAAGGCCGGCAAGATACGGCATATCGGCCTGTCGAATGAAACACCCTGGGGTGTGATGCAGTTTCTACAATGTGCCGACCAGGCGGGTCTGCCGCGTGTTGTCAGCGTGCAAAATCCATTTTGCCTGCTCAACCGCACCTATGAAATCGGCCTGGCAGAGGTTTCCTGGCGAGAGCAGGTCGGACTACTTGCTTATTCACCCTTGGGCTTCGGTGTACTCTCGGGCAAATACCTGGCCGGTACCAGGCCGCAGGGTGCACGCCTGAGCTTGTTCCCTGACTACACGCGCTACAGCAGTGCAGCCGCGATCACCGCGACGGGAAAGTATGTCGCATTAGCGCAGCAGCATCGTCTGGATCCGGCACAAATGGCCCTGGCTTATGCGAATAGCCGGCCCTTCCTCACCAGTACGATTATCGGCGCCACCACCATGGAGCAGCTAAAGAACAATATCGACAGTATTAATGTGCCGCTGACCGCCGAGGTACTGAAAGGAATCGAGGCAATCCACGCTGAGCATTCCAATCCAAGCCCCTGAACAAAGCAGTGAATAACTTACAGTTAACAGTTGAGCGGAACCGGGATACGGCATTGTGGCAATGAAATATCACTATTTTTAGACTAGTCTTACATAATATCAATGACGTACGCGAGTCCGACTCCATAACGGGTTAATTAAGGAGTAATTATGAAAAAATATGTTCTAGCCGTATTTTCATATGTTGTCCTGTCAATGAACGCATATTCATTCGCCGGTGGTTGGCAACAAGCTACCAGGATTACTCAATTCATGATTGAAGGTTCTGCTGCAGGAGAAAGAATTTATGTTCAGTTTGATACCAATTTTAATCCTGATTCCTGTACAGGTAATGAAACTAAATGGACAAGAATTTATGGCGATACTCAAAAAGGAAAATATCTGTTAACCACTGTATTGAGTGCTAAAGCGACCGGGCAGACTGTAATACCTTTGTTGTATGGTTGTGATGATTGGGGTCGTCCTAAGCTATCTGGACTATTAGTTCAATAACACTGATTACAATGCACGGTACGCCTTAACTGTAATAATCAGGATTCAATCTGACAGACAATGTCATATTAATTCAAACTCCGACTAAATATTTTGTCAGTACAGACGAGATTGGCTATATAGAAAAAGCTATAGATATTTACTCTCGCAGAGGCGCAGAGAACGCAAAGAAAGATGAATAATAAAATACTTTCTTTGCAAATAATACATATCACCACTGCGTTGTCTGCGCCTTTGCGAGAAAACAGGATGTTAAACCGCTGGTATAGGCAGGTTTACCAGGCAAGCGACATCCTGCATCAGCTGTCAGATTAAGTCGGAACGTGTACGCCTTAACGGACACTTTTAATCAGCCGTTTAGGTCGCCACTGTTATGAGAGCCTTCCCGGTGTAAAAAAAAACCCGCCTAAGCGGGCTTTAATATGAAAACCGGGCAATTATTAGTTATTTATAAGTTTGGATGCCCAGTTGTCAGTCATGGCTTTGGCTGCATCCTTGCTATGGAAGTCAAATGCCACGTTGACAATTTTGTAAGATCTTACCTTTAATTTCAGCCCCACCGGTGGCGCATGTCCGAATTTCACTATCAATTTTTACTGCCAGGTTAATGCGTCACCATGGATTCCATGGATTTCGCCTGTTGTATCCAGAGAGCAACAATTTTTTCACTGGGGGTTGATTTGCACAGATTTTTGGCTTCATTAACCTCGGCCATCTGTAAAGAAAGGTTAGCCGCATTACGATTGCGCAGTTCTTTGATCGTATCAACACCCGAACCTTCTAGAAGTTCTGCGAACTGTCCTGCAATGCCTTTTATGCGAAACAGGTCGCACATGTTGACCCATTTAAGTATGTTGGACTCATTTATTGAGGTTTTTTCTGACAGTTCTTTTCTGCCTGGACGGTTGCCACCAGCTTGCAGTAACTTGTCTGTCGTATCAATGCCGTGTAGTTTCAACATTCCTGCATACTTCGGACCGATACCTTCTATATCTTGAATATTTCTAGACAATGTGTTTCCTCCCGTGCGATTGATTTAATGCCTTACTTACTACACGATTCATTTAAATTAAAAAAATCGCCGGTCGCGCCGCAGGCGACAGAAGCAGCTGCACCTACAATGCCACCACTATGTTTCTTAAACGCCATTGCCATAACCGGCGTTATAACTTCAAAGCCAGACATGACCTGGTCAGAATTCATGCCAATGTTCTGCGCTATCGAATTAATGTTGACCGAGTTCAGCAATTTTTCCGGCTCTTCTGTCTCCAGAACTGCAATAATCTGTTCTATTTCCTTATTTTTAAAAGCTTTCAGAATACCCGATGCCACTTCAGGTAAAAACATCCTGGCCTGTTCAGCAGTAAATCCCTCGATTTCCAGTCGTTCGGATAGAACAGCGCTGTTTACCCCGAAAAAATTCTGTATAAAGTTCATCTGACAAGCCTATATTGACAATAAGCAGCACATCCTTGTGCCGCGTTCTTATAGTGACTATAACTATATGAAAACCATTCCCGCCAGACAACAGCATTTATGCAGAGTTAACAATTGATAACAATTAGCGAAAGAAATGGTTTAACTGCAGGAATTCGGAAAGGGCAGGGAAGCCGATGATGAAGCGTGATGGCGATTGGCTGATTCGCCTACAGGCGAGTATACTGGGCATTCCTTATTTGTAATAGTCAGGATTTAATCTGACAGTCAGTGTCATATTAATTCAAACTCCGACTATGATTTATTGTCAGTACAGCCAAGACTGGCTATATAGAAAAGGCCATAGATATTTACTCTCGCAGAGGCGCAGAGAACGCAAAGAAAGATAAATAAAAGACCCTGTAAATAATTCTGTGTAACTGCCCGGTTGCTCAATGACTAGTAACCTCTCGGTAACCGGCCTTGATATTCGATCATAAACCGATTCAATG
>Ga0316192_10001806_pt1 | contig 15807 bp, 14 predicted proteins | sample MerIslwburrow_MG_FD_204931 | JGI IMG/M metagenome (GOLD analysis project Ga0316192, IMG submission 204931) | Coastal sediment microbial communities from Maine, United States - Merrow Island worm burrow | ecosystem: Environmental > Aquatic > Marine > Coastal > Sediment | place: USA: Maine...
GGTGTTCTCGGTGGTGCATCCGGTGATCACCAGTCATGACAACCTGGGCGACGGTCCTCGTACCTCGTGGATCGTGGACGGCTACTTCGATCGGGGCCCGAGGGAGCGAGCGTGGTTCGGGTCGTCGGTGGTGTGGCAGCACCGCACGATCGAGGACTATGTCCGCTTGGTCACCGGTCACGGGTTCCGGTTGGACTCGTTGAGCGAGTGCGAACCGAGGGCCGAGCTCTTTGCCGGCGACATCGATGAGCTGGCCCGGCGCGGCCGGGTGCCTCTGATGCTCCTCATCGGAGCAACTCGGCAGTAGCGGCGGAGTCCGAACCCGGCGAGGCCGGGTGCCGGTCACGGATAGGTTTGGGGCCGGAGAGATGATGAGCGCTCAGAACATTTACGACAACGCCGAGTTCCTTGCCGGCTACGCAACGCTCGACCGCCAGGTTCGCGGACTGGATGGGGCGGCGGAGTGGCCAGTGCTTCGGTCGATGCTCCCCTCGTTGGCAGGTTGCGACGTGGTCGACTTGGGGTGTGGTTTCGGCTGGTTCAGCCAGTGGGCCGTTGAGAACGGGGCGGCATCGGTGCTCGGTGTCGACGTCTCGACCAAGATGCTCGAACGAGCGCGGGCTGAGTCGGCCAGCGGGGCGATCGAGTACCGGTTGACCGATCTCGACCAGATCGAACTCGAGGCAGGCTCGACCGATCACGTGTTCAGTTCGCTTGCGCTGCATTACGTGCGTGACCTCGACCGTCTCATCGCGACAGTGGCTCGCGCACTTCGGCCAGGTGGGTCGCTGGTCCTTTCCGTCGAGCATCCGATCTACAGCGCACCGACCACCCAGTCGTTCGCGACGAACAACAGTGGTGATCGTGTCTGGCCCCTGAACAACTACCTCGTCGAGGGCGAGCGGGTGAGGAGCTGGTTTGTCGATGGCGTCGTCAAGCAGCACCGAACGATCGCCACCCATGTGAATACCGTTGTCGCTGCCGGCCTGGTGCTCGACCGGCTCGTCGAGTGGGGCCCGACGGCCGAAGCGGTGGCAGCGCGCCCCGAACTGGCCGACGACTTGCATCGGCCATGGTTCCTGCTCGTCCGGGCAAGCAAGCCCGCCGATTAGCGACGAAGCGCCGATCGCCGGCATTGCTCGTCGTCCAGGCACGAGTGGTGCCTGGTCCCACTGCTCTTGACCCTCCCTCGGGTGAGGCTGTCATGTTGTGGTCGTGGCCGATGAACGAGACAGTTTCCAGATCGGCGAGTTCGCTGAACTCGTTGGGTTGAGTATCCCGCAGCTGCGCCGGTACGACCGGTTGCGTCTGCTTGCACCGGAAGGGCGGACAGCGTCGGGCTACCGGATGTACGGGTCTGGCCAGACGGGCGCCGCCCGGGTGATCGCACTGTTGCGGTCGATGGACATGCCCTTGGCAGACATCCGCCGAGTCCTGGTCGGAATCAGTGAGGCCGAGCGGCAGGAGTTGTTCGCCGAGCACCGTGCTCGGCTGGAGGCCCGCCTCGACGAAGTTCGCAGCCTGCTCGACGCCGTCGACCAGCTCACCATGAAAGGCACCGACACCATGTCCGCACCAACTGCTTCTCCGACCGAGCTGTCGTCGTGGCTCCACTACATGCCGCATCTCCTGGTGAACGACATCGATGCATCGGTCGCCTACTACGAGGAGGCGCTCGGGTTCCGGGTCGCATGGCAGACCACCGACCGCAAGCTCACGGCGCTGGCGAGCGGCCCGATCGAGATGCTCCTTGTGGTGCCGTGGGCGGGCGAGGGTCCACCGCCGGCCCAGTCGGCGTATGTCTATGTGGAGGACCCCGACGCACTGTGTGCGGAATATGAGGAGGCCGGTGCCACGATTGTCGAACCGGTCGCGACCCGCCCCTACGGAATGCGAGACTTCGTGGTGAGTGATCCCGACGGGCACCGCTTCACCCTTGGCCGGGGTGACGACGCTCTTCGGGACGTCGCCGACTACTACGGCCTGGAGCGTGACCAGATTGCGGTCGACCCGGACTGGCTGCGAAACCGGGGACCAGTGACCGGTCGCTGAGGCCGACCTCTCCGGGGTCAGGCCGACGCGGCTGCGGCGCGGGCTCGGGTGATGAAGCGGGTAACGGCCTCGGGGTCCTTGTGGCCCGGAACGGTTTCGACACCGGTGGCCACGTCGACACCCCAGGGGCGGACTTGGCGGACGGCGTTGGCGACGTTGCCGGGTGCGAGGCCACCGGCCAGCAGGATCCGGTGACGGGTGGTGAGGTCGCCAACGGTCTGCCAGTCGAAGGGCTCACCGCTGCCCGATACCGGCCCGTCGAGCATGACGACACAATCCGGGTGCGTATCGAGCGACCGGACCGAAAGCTCCGCGACCGTCATGGCCAAGGTCAGCAGTCGGACCTTGGCAGCGACAAGGGTGGTGGTTTCGGGAAGGCTATGGCCGTGAAGCTGGACGCCGTCGAGGCCCAGCGCGTCAACGATGCCGAGGACCTCGGCGATCGAATGGTCCCGGAACACTCCGACGCGCATCACGCCGGTGGGTGTGGCGTCGACGATCGCTCGGGCTGTGGCGAGGTCGATGCGGCGCCGCGATTCGGGCACGAAGTTGAGGCCGATCGCGTCGGCACCGGCGTCGCCGGCCGCGATCGCGTCGGCCGGGCGGGTGATGCCGCAGATCTTGACGAACATCACCTCGACGGTAGTGGCCTAGCGTTCACGCTCCCCGATGATTCGTGATCGCTGCCCCTGACCAAATGATGGTGCGATTTCCGCAGGGCGGGCAGGATTGGAGATGTGACTCCTCCCGATGACATCCGCCTCTCGTTCAACGAGGCGGCCGAGATCTACGACCGGGTCCGACCGTCGTACCCCGGCAAGCTGTTCGAGGCGCTGTTCGATCTGCTTCCCGACGCTCCGGAGATCATCGAGGTCGGGCCCGGTACCGGTCAGGCCACCAGAGATCTTCTCGACCGTGGGGCGTTGGTGCATGCCATCGAGATCGGGCCGGCGATGGCAGCCCGACTGGGCGCGAACCTGGGATCGGATCGGTTGCGGATCTCGGTCGGCGATTTCGAGACTGTGCCCCTCGCACCGGCCAGCGCGGACGCCGTGTTCTCAGCCACCGCGTATCACTGGATCTCACCGGCGGCGCAGACCCATCGCCCCGCTGCCGTACTCCGGGCGGACGGTGTGTTGGCGGTGGTGGACCTGATCCAGGTCCGCTCGGAAGCCGATCGAGGGTTCTTCGCGGCATGCGATCCGATCTACCGGCTGTTCGGGCAGGGCCATGCCGGGCCTCCGGCTCCAACCCGTAGCGAGGTCGACCCGCCGATCCGACAGCTGCTGGAAGCCGACGCTCGGTTCGGCACCGTAACCGTCTCGGCCTACGACTGGGATCAGACCTACTCAGCCGCGGAGTATCGGGACCTGATGCTGTCCTACTCGGGGACACAGATGATGGAGGTGTCAGACCGGCTCGGCCTGCTCGACGCCATCGAAGGCCTCATCGGAGACGACCTCGGTGGAGTCGTGACCCGTCCACTCGTCGTCACGCTCACCACCGCGGCGGTGCGGTGACCCTTCGGCTGCTTCGATCTCTGGCGCGCGGCAGAATAGTCTCGTGCGAGTGTCGATCGTTGGGTTCAACCTTCCTGGCCGCGAGTTCTGCCGGCCTGACGGGTCGCCAATGTCCAACGTCCACGTTGGTGTGCAGCTCCGACGTGAACCCGTCGATCTCGCCAGAGCTGACGCTGCAGAGGTTCGCTGGGGCATCGACGTCGATGTGATGGTTCACGACGGGGACCTCGACTTTCGTGGCCCGGTTGTGCAGGGCCGACGTGGCGAACGGTTCGTCTATCTGACGTGGGGCGAGGTTCACCCCGGTGGCGCATTCGAGATGTTCCGTCGAGCCAAGCTGATGCTCAACCGCATCGATCCGGACCTGGTGCGATCAGCACTCGGAGCCGACGGGCTCGAGGCACGGGTTGACCTGACCGGCACTGACGGTGGTCCACGCTGCGCCCGGGTCGACCCTCCCGCGATCGTCTGGTCTGCACCCAGCGGCTGACCCTGGCGAGGGGGTCGCGAGCGACGGGTCTCGTCGTGCAGTGGCCTGCTACCGGCCGTGGGACGAGCCTCGGTTCAGGTTGGGGAACGTGGAGACCTCGGCGTCTTTGGTGGGGCGGGCTTTGTTCCAGCGATCGCCGAGGGCGGCGTCGAGCTGGGCATCAATGGCGGGGAAGAGGTGGCCGTAGGTGCCGAGGGTGACGTTGATCGTCGAGTGGCCCATGCGTTCCATGATCGCTCGGGGGTGTGCGCCCTCCGCAATGAGGAACGCCGCGTAGGTGTGTCTCAGGTCGTGGAATCTGGTGCCGTTGGGAAGACCGGCCCGAACGACGGCCGGTTGGGTCGGCACTGACTGGGCGAGTTCGGCGATGAAGTCGTTTGCTCCCCCGATGTAGAGCGACCAGAAGTCCACGTCAGTGGCGACGAACCATCGTCGGTCCTCGGGCCAGAACAGATCCGGGTTGCGCCAGTCCCCGCAATCGGGATAGCGCAGATCGGCCACCGCCACGACCGGGCCCTTCAAGAGGTAGTAGGTGCGTTGCGGCCGTTCGAAGGTTGGGATCTGAGCCAGCGCCGCACGGATGGCAGCGTTGCGTCGCTGGCCCTCGAGGCGAACCCGTGCCCGTTCCGCGTCGCGTGAGCGTCGTTCGACGTCGTCGGTGGGCGGGTCCAGCCACGCAACATGAGAAGAGCCGGTATCGAATCCGTGCCCCTCCCAGACGGCGAAGAAGGCGCGCTCAGGAGTAGAGGTGTGGCGTGCACCGGTGGAAGCAACGACCTCGTGCAGCTCACGGTAGGACGTCCACCAGTCGCCGCCGGCCGGGGCTGGCGGGTGGACCCGGAGCACGGAGTCGTAGTGGTTCGGCACGAGGGCGCCAGCAGTCCCCTCATCGCCGTGGCACCTTTGTTCGATCCAGTGGGATGGAGCGACGGCGTCGGCAGGTTCGATGTGGTTGCCGAAGAGCACCGTGGACAGGCTCGCGCGGATCGGTGGGGGTCGGTAGTCGGTTGGGCGGCCAGCGGCCGCCGGGCGGCCCTGGGCGCGGGGGAATGGGTGCTCGATACTGCGGCCATCTCGACCTCATTCGGGAAGCAATCGACGGGAGCGATGGTCAAGAGCCGCTCAAGATCCCCGTTCGCTGGCGCGACTGCGGTTTTCGCCATTGGCGCAGGGTCTCACAGTCTCGTGGTGACATCGCTGCCGTATGCGAGCAACGTATGCCAGAGATACTTCAGTTGCTGAAGGGGCGATTCGTGCGGGTCGCCGTGAGTGGTTGGCTCCTCGAAACGCTCCCTTGCGGCTGCGACGCCAATCGCATGAGCATCAACGATGCTGTCCTCTCGTGCGACTCGTGAAGCAAGCCCCTGCATGGTCGGTCCGCGGAAATCGTCAGGGACATCGTCGACTTCGATCTCAGACCCATCGTGCCAGGCAATCTCGAAGCCATAGCGGGCTGCCGCTGTTCGGATGTCCCGCTCGACCGAGGACTCCCTGAATGACGGATCGAGGATGATCGCTTCGACGTCGTCGACCAGCGACACGCCGCCGTGGATCTGAACCTCGACATAGCCGTCGAGATCCCTCCCCGCTCCACCTGACCGGTAACTCCCCTCAAGCATTTGCAGCAAGACATCACTACCGAGCGGCCGATCCAGCAGTTCGCCCCGCAGCGCCTGCTCGGCCAGACCGGCGAGAACACTCCATGGTTCGGCGAACGTTCCCACGTCGGGTGGTGCGAGGTAGCTGTCGCCAAGACTGAACGTCGTTCTGTCTCGCACGTGCGGCTCGAGCACCACGAAACATGATCCGAACCGAGGTGAGCCGCCGTGGTGATCGAACAGCAGGTCGAGTGCTCCATAGACGGGATGCTCCCCGGATGAAGGGTCGGTCGACTCGTAGGCGCCAGCGAAGAACTCACGCTCGAACCGTTGCCGTTCCCCGCCGTTGACTGCCGAACGGCTACCAGCAGTGACCCCGGTGGCCCACTGGGTCCGGTAGAAGCCATCGGCGGCGAGGCCGGCGGCGACGCTGCGACCGCTACGAGAAACCCTGTCGGGATGAAAGTTCACCGTCAGGCGACCGGCCTCGCCGAACAAGGCCGCCCAGTGATCGAGCGAACCCGCGGCAGGGGCGGACGTTGCCCAGCGTGCCTCCGCATCTGCGCGGGCGGCGGATGAGCGACGGCTGATTACCTCGAATGCTGCGACTGCGCCCACGGTGTCAGTACAGCAGACCGCCTTCACATGATCAGCGATTTTGGGGCGGCTCACTCGCGATCGCCATCAATGCCGGGTGGCCCTCAATGGGAAGTCGATGAACAGCGACGGCGAGGTATCCAAATCGCTCAGGTCAGAACCCGTGGCCCCCGCCACGGATCGCCCGTATAACAGCATGTTCGCAACGCGATTTCGTGGGGTAAGCAATGGCGTTCATGCCGGGCGCCTGAGACAGGGACGGATCTGCGATTTCGTGGCGCGATCAGCGAGCGCGTCCAACAGCCTGGGCCGTTCCTAGGGGTGTGGTGACGGGTTGGTGACCAGCCAGGATCGCGGTGCGGGGCGATCCCGGCACTCGACTGCCCTCCCACGCTCCACAGCGGGTTGGGTCGTGGTCCGAGAAACAGGTTTTGGAATGATCTGGTAACCGGGGCACCAGTGAGAGGCTCCTTTCCGATGATGAGACTCGAAGCAGATCGTGAGAACTGGTCGGCGCTGGTGCGAGCTGCGCAGACTGGCGACACCCGGGCGTGGTCGTCGCTGATCGACCGGTTCGAGGACTTGGCGGTCGCCGCCGCTGTTGGTCTTTGCGGAGACATGAATGAAGCGCCTGACATCGCTCAGGAAGCGTTCGCCCAGGCCGTTCGCCACATCGCGAGCCTCGAGGACCCACACGCGTTCCCAGCGTGGCTTCTCACCCTCGTCCGCACCGCCAACAACCGCAGGACACGTCGGCGCCGTCTCGCCACTGACCCGCTCGACACCGTCGGCGTCCGCGGCAGAGCGGCTCTGTTGGTTGACCAAGATGGCGGGCCTGAACAGGCTGTGCTCGCCTCATCGGAAGCCGCTCAGGTTCGCAACGCGATCGAGCGGCTCCCCGAAAGCGAACGATGCGTCGTGGCCCTGCACTACCTGGCGGGGATGGCCTACACCGACGTGGCCGAGTTCCTTGACATCTCTGTCCCTGCCGCCAAGAAGCGGGCGTGGTCGGCTCGAAAACGATTGAAGGAGTTACTACCCATGACGACCGATGCGCTGGCTGCTGCCCGCCCTTCAGGAACGAAGACGTTCCGTGGCACGATCCTGGTGTTCCAGGCGATCCGAACCGGGGATGCCGACCTGCTAGCCCGTCTCCTCGCCAGCGACCCCTCACTGGCCAACGCGTCGGAGGACTGGTCGACAGCTGAGGGATTCGAGTCGAACCTGTCGTTCTCCGAGCGAGCCACTGCGCTGGTCCGTGCCGCCGGGAGCGGCGACCTGCGCCTCGTCCGCCTACTCATCGACGCGGGCGCCGACGTCGATGGTGTCTGCGGCTGCGTTGACAGGGAGAGCCCGTTGGCGGCGGCGGTGAACATCGGCGCCGTCGACGTTGCCGAGTGCCTCATCGAACACGGCGCCTCGCTGGATGATTCCGCATTCGATGGCGGCTCCACCGCCCTTCACGTCGCCGTTCACAAAGATCTCCACGGTTTGGTACGTATGCTTCTCGCAGCCGGAGCCGACCCGACGCTCGAAGACGGCAACGGCCGCACTGCCGCTGATTGGGGTGCCCTGAAGGCAGCAAGGCGGCCCGAACCGGCGCACGGCGACATGCTGTGGACCCGCATTCGCCCCGTTGACCTATTCGCTCCACTCCGGCGAGGCGCTCTCGTGCATGTCCCGCCTGCCTACGGTCTCGGAGCCATGCGCACGGTCTACGGCATCGTCGACGCTCTCGAAGCCCGTTTCTGGATGCTCGGCTTTGAGGACGGCCCATACAAGTCGCGCGAGTTCGAACAGGAGGTCCGCGAGAGCGGAACCCCGTCAACCATCGACCTCGTTCCGCCAGGCCGCCCCGCAGGCCGTCGCCGCCTGTTCGCGCACGCTCTCGACCGTCTCGCTACCACCCCCGGCCCGAAGGTCGTCATGGTCGTTCCGGCCCCCGGTCATGAGCACGACGTCACCATCGCGCTTCCTGGCCTCGCGGCTGATCCCAGCGTGCTGGCGACTGTCGTTGTCGCCCCCTTCACCCTCGACCCGGTAGTCGTCCCAGACTCGATCCCCGACGGGTTCGACGCTCGCATCACGTTCGACCCGACCCGCGCCCGGCTGCGCACCTGGCCTGCGATCGATCCCGCCCGCACCAATGCCAGAGCGAGCCCGGACCCGCGCCATTACCAGATTGCATCCGCAGCACGCGAGACCCTCATCTCCTACAGCACCCTTGACCCGGCACTCGACATGCCCGATCCGAACACCTTCGACGACCCTGCCTTCGCCGAGAGCTCCCAGCTCCTGCACCGCTACCTGTCCCACGCGTTCAGACCGTTCGAGCACCTCGCCGCCGAACCCGCACCCGACACCGCAATCTCCCAGTTGCTGCACGACGTCGAGGAGATCCTCGACCGCTGACACCCGGTAGGCCGGGACGGCGCTGCACCGCTCGACCCACAACGTGCGTTTGTCATCGGCGATGCACCTGCGCCGAACGCCCATGCACGGCCGTAGGGAAGCGGCCTAGGAATGCCGGACATCAATAGTTCGGCCCCCTGCCACTCACGGTCAGGCTCCTGCGCCCTGCCCCAGACCGCCGGCCGTGGGTCGCAGGAACGGCATCCTTCGAGTGCCGACGGCGAGACACTGTGGATGGCATGCTGAAATGGTGGAAGATGGAGAGGTCGTGCGTGGTGGGCTGACCACTGTGCGCCGAATCGGGTCGACCGTGATCCGACCGAGCGGCAACCACACACCTTCGGTCCACCGTCTTCTCCAACACATCGAATCCAATGGTTTCGTCCACGCGCCGTCCCCACTGGCGCTCAACGCTGAGGCTGGGACCGAGACGCTCACCTTCATGCCCGGACAGGTCGGGCACTACCCACTTCCGGCCGTCTTCCGTACCAACCACACCCTGGTATCGGCCGCCCGTCTGCTCCGCGAGTACCACGACGCCACCGCCGATTTCGCGGCAAGCGACACCGATGTCTGGCTCCTACCGAGTCGCGTACCCGCCGAGGTGATCTGCCACGGCGACTTCGCTCCCTACAACTGCGCTCTCGCAGACGGCGTGTTGAGTGTGTTCGACTTCGATACCGCCCATCCATGGTCACGCCTGGCCGATCTCGGATATGCCGCCTACCGATGGGTGCCACTCACCGACCCGACCAACCGTGACGGTTTCGGCACTCTCGACGAACAGAGGCAACGGTTGGGTCTCTTCTGCGAGACCTACGGTGAGCAAGACCGTCTCGCGGTTCTCGACGCTGCGATCGGCCGTGTGGGTGAACTGGTCGATCTGATGCGACGTCTCGCCGGCAACGGGCACGAGGCGTTCGCCGGTCATGTCGCTGACGGCCACGACACGCGCTACCTGGCCGATATCGAGCACATGCGAGCAAACTCGGTGGATCTGATTCGGTGACGACCGGCAAGAACGGCGCCCGAACGTCGTCGCAGCGATATCACATCACGCTCAAACCGAAGCCAGCTCACCTGCCCTCGTCCTAGGTTCAGAGCCGGCAACCGCACGTTGGCGGCATCTCCTCCGACTGCATCTCGGCAGGGCTTCTTAGCGCGGTCGATCCTGCTCCTGCCCTGGACCACCAGACCGCCGATGGGTGCGAGACCGCTCCGCTCGGGTCCATAATGCCTACCTATGACCGATGGGACAACGGCAGCGAAGCAGTACGACGCGATGGCATTGGAGTACTCCACCGACAACGACGACGGACCGTTCAACTCGCTCTACGAACGCCCAGCCATGCTCCGAATGCTGGATGACGTGACCGGGCTTCGAGTGCTCGACATCGGCTGCGGCGCAGGCCAGCTGACCAGCGCGCTCATCGATCGTGGCGCAACGGTGATAGGTATCGACGTGAGCCCCCGCATGATCGACATCGCACGTCGCCGCCTTGGCGATGCGGCCGTGTTCGACGTCGCCGACCTCACCGAACCGCTCGGCTTCGAGTCGGGTTCGTTCGATCTCGTCGTCGCGTCACTCGTCATGCATTACATCGAGGACTGGGTACCGGTGCTGCGTGAGATCCGACGGGTCCTCACCCCGACCGGTGCCCTGGTGTTCTCCACCCACCACCCCACGATGGACTGGAAGCTCCACAGCCGCGATGACTACTTCGCCAAGAAGCAGTCGACCGAAACCTGGACCAAGGGCGGGAAACCGTTCGAGGTGACGTGTTGGCGGCGCCCACTCCGCGGGATCAGCGCGGAGATCCGTGCGGCCGGGTTCGTGATCGACATGCTTGACGAGCCCGCACCCGACGACCGTCTCGCCATCGTCGAGCCCGCCACAAACGAGTACTTGACGACTCACCCACATTTCCTGTTCGTCAGAGCCATCCCGAGCCCGGGCGCTTGACCACAACCATCGACCACCGACACAACCCACGCCAAACCGTTCGTTGGCCCATGGGAGGACAGCCAGCGGCAACCCAAGACGTGCGCTCCGATCGCACCACAACACGCGCTTTCGATCATGGGCGATTCGTCCAACTCTGAGCGGCCCAGATCCCTGGCAGCTAAACCGCTACGGGCGACGCTTGATGATAACTCGCTCGTCGTAGCTGATGCCGTGCTCGACGGTACGGATCCGCCGGTCGGTGACGGTCCATCCCGCCTTCTCGTAGAACGCGATCGCAGCGACGTTCTCGACCCTGGCATGCAACTCGAACGTCCGGTGGCCGCGGGCAGCGATCACTGCTTCTGCTCGTGCGAGCAACCGTCGGCCGAGGCCGACGCCTTGATGGTCTGGCTCGACGAACAAGTGGACGAGCTGGTGGCCGCTGACCGTGAAATGGGCAACCGGGACACCATTGATGAGTGCGACCCGGGTCTCGAAACCGGATCCTGGTTGGAACCATGACTCGAGTTGCTGCCTGGTGCCCTTCCGGTCGGGGACGTCGAACTCGCCGGCGCGCAACTGAGAGGCGTAGGTGTTGGTGAAGCAGCGGTGGTGGTAGTCCTCGACTACAGCGGCGTCGTCGGGGTCGCGGCACGCATGTCGATCGGTTCCACGCTTCGATACTGACATGAAGGACGTCAACGGAGGACTGGTGCAGGTTCCAGACTCGTTGTTCCGCGCGTTGCGTGCCACTTGCCGCTCACTGCCCGATGGCGGAAGAACGTCCCGAGCGCGGCTGGAGTACATCGCCACTGGCGATACTGGGGAGGTCCGGTTGAGGGGGATCCGAGATAGTCACTTAGTTGCTCATTCCGGTTGCTCCGCCTTTCAACACAGCAGCGAAACTGCCAGAGCGACATCGTTCGAGGAAACTGATTGAGCGCCCACATCGAGGGCGCGGTTGATTTCGTCCCGCCCGACCGCGTCGTTGGCGTGGACCACGTATCCCAGCTCTTGTAGCCCTGTTGCGATCGGTTTGGTGATGGCCCCGGCGTAGACGTGAGCGACATCGAAACCGGCCGTCTCTGCGGTGCCCAACACGTAGCGATCGAAGACGGCGTCGGTCATCCATTCCTGAGGCCGCTGCGCGAACAGGGCGATGATCGCCTCGGGGCGTTCGGCCTTCAGCCGGCACAACATCGAGTGATTCCACCCGGTGAACTTCACCCGCTCGAACACACCAGCAAGGTCAACAGCCTCGAGGACAGCGTCGAGAACCGCTCGACCCCAGGTCTTGATCTCCAGCTCGAACACTTGGGCAGGCAACGCAAGCACTTCGTCGAGCAACGGCACGCGCTCGCCCGCAAAGCCCCGGGTCGAACCATCGGCCGGCGTCCAACGCTCGGACCTCGTCGACGGTTGCGGCGAACACGGGGCCCGAACCTGTGGTCGTGCGCTCGAGCATTGCGTCGTGGATGACGACGGCGTGGCCGTCCTTGGTCAGCTGCACGTCGAACTCGAACCTGTCGGCACCAAGGTCGATCGCCCGCGTGAACGCGGTCATCGTGTTTTCCGGCGCATCGTGTGACGCGCCCCGATGACCGATGACCTTCACGTGTTGTGTGTCCATCCCCACACTCTGACATTGCGAGATCTTGTTGACACGAGCAGGGCGTCCCATGACCCGCTACGCCGGTCGTTGACCATTCTGGAAACCACAACGCCCGGCGTCGGATGCCCGAAGGGCGCCGATGACGGCCGGTATCGGGTCCACTGGTTCGCCGGGTTGAACGGTCGCTCAGCGTCTCGGCGTGAGCCATCGGATGCTCATTCGTACCGAGACGCTGCGTCTCGGGCCGTTTGCTCGATGGTCGCGTGTCGGTCGGCCCAGAAGGCGGTGTCGTGGTCGGGAGTGGTGGTGGTGCCTTCGAGTTGCTCGCGCAGGATGTCGGCGTGCCCCGCGTGGCGTGCGGTTTCGCTGATGAGGTGGATAAGGATGTTGATCAGTGCCACATTGGGCCGTGGCCACCACGGCACACGGCCGACGGCGTCGATGTCGAGGGCGTCGATGGTGGCGGCGGCGTGGCCCGCGACCCGTTGGTACCGATCGATGATGTCCTGTCGTGTTTCCTCCGCTGCGACCCACAGGTCGGCGCCGGGTCGGTCCGGTACGTAGAGCTGTTCGGGGTACGGTCGCCCGAAGACCTCGCCGAGGTAGATGCTCTCCCATGTCGCCAAGTGCTTGACCATGCCGAGAAGGTCGTAGGTTCAAATCCTACCCCCGCCACCATTTGTCCTGGTCAGAAGGGTCGCATTTCGGTGCGGCCCTTCGCCGCGTCCGTTCGCATCTACCCCGGATCTACCAAGTCGGCGCCATGAGCGAAGATCCGGATGTCGGGGGGGTGCGTCTGACCATGAAGTGCCTGCTCAGCTGCTGTTCGTCAGCGACCTTCGGGTTCTGGCCCAATTCTCGTCGGACGAGTCCGTCGTGGTGGAGATCACTCAGGGTGGGGCTTTGGGATCCCTGTGCGGCCGACTGGCGGGCGAGGCAATTGACACCTTGTGGGTTGCGAGCGTCTGGCAGGTCCTGTGGCCCGTAGACGCTGAGTGTGTTGACTGCACGTGGCTGCGAGACTGTCCCCGTGTTGAAGATGTCCTGCTCATCGATCATCGGGCGCGCGCAGGAGACGGCTGTGCTTTTCGCGGCGCTCGACAGGGCCACCGCTGGGGTCGGAAGCACGGTGTGGGTGACGGGCGAGGCGGGGATAGGCAAGTCGCGGCTCGTCGCCGAGTTCTGCGAGGGTGCGTCGGCACGCGGACTTCCGGTGTTGTCGGGCCGGGCTGTCGACACGGGCACGCCCGTTCCTTTCCGCCCGCTGTTCGAAGCGCTGTCGGGTCACATCCGGCGTGTCGGCGCCGGCGGCGGGGCGTCTCTCGACAGGCGGGCGCTGGCACCGATCGTGCCCGAGTGGCGTGTCGGGGGTCAGGAGACCTACCAGGCCAGCCCGATGGAGATCGGCGAGGCGCTCCTTCGGTTCCTCACCGCCGTTGCCGACGGCGCCTGCGTGCTCGTGCTCGAGGACCTCCACTGGTCCGACCCGGACACCGCGGCCGTGGTCGAGTATCTCGCCGACAACGTGGCCACCACCCCGGTGCTCTGCGTCGTGACCACCCGGCTCGAAGGCTCGGGTCCCGCCGATCGGATGCTGCGAGACCTCGTGGCCAGGCGGTCGGCCACCCGGGTCGAGCTCGGGCGCCTCACCCGAGACGAGCTGACGACGATGGCCTCTATTTGTCTCGACAGCGAGCAGCTCGATGCGAGGGTCATCTCCCTGATAAACCACTTCGCCGACGGCCTGCCGTTCCTCGTGGAGGAACTGCTCACCAAGAGCATCGCCGACGGCACGATCACGGCGTCGACCGATGGCTGGCGGATCGAGTCCGGTGGCGGGCCGTCGGTGCCCGAACGGTTCGCCGACCTCGTCGCCCGACGGATGAGCGCCCTCGATGCCGGCACGGTGCGCGCCCTGCATGTCGCCGCGGTTCTCGGCCAACGCTTCGATGTCGAGCTACTCCGCGCTGCGCTGGCGGAGCCGATCGGCGCGGTCGCGGACAACTTACGGGAGGGAGTCGGCGCCCAGCTCCTGACCGCAGACCGCTCGGAGCCGACGGTGTTCGAATTCCGTCACACCCTCACACGGGATGCCATCCTCGAAGCGCTGCTCCCGCTGGAGCGCATCGAGATCGCACGCGACACGTTGGCCGCCCTCGACCTCGACCGGCCCGATCTCGGTGATCCGCTCTGGGAGCAGGCCGCCACCCTTGCGGAAACGGCGGGCGACGCCAAGCGGGCAGCCCAGCTCCTGCTCCGTGCGGCCAAGAACGCGCAGCAGCAAGGAGCGCTGTCGAGCGCGGTGCCGATGCTCCAGCGTGCATGGTCGTTCGTCGACGAGAGGGATCCCGAATGGTCCGACATCGGCGGGGTGCTCCTGTCGGTCCTGGCCACCACGGGCGAGATCGACGAGGCACTCGCCGTGGGGGAACGGCTGCGCGCAGCGGTCGAACCCGAGCAGCGAGCCGACATCCACTTGGCGATGGCGCGGGCGGCGGCCGAGGCGAGCCGATGGGACACCGCCCGCGAGTATGCCGACGCAGCGCACCACCTCGCCGAGTACGCCCCGGGCTCGCTCGTCGCGGCCCGCCTCGACGCGGTGAGGGCCGAGATTGCGGTCGGGCTGGGCCGCTTCGACGACGCTGCGGAGCTGGCCGAAACAGTGCTGGCGATCGCCGAGCAGCTCCAGGATCACCGACTGCGAGCGGCGGCCTCGCTCGTGATCGGGCGCTGTGAGCGTGGCCGCGGCATAGGTGACCCCGCTGCGACGTTCGAACGCGTCATCCAGATCGGGCGCGACCACGGGCTGTGGACCATGCAACTGAGGGGTTTGATGGAGCGGTCCTCGCTCGCCCTCTTTAACTTCGAGCCTCCCCAGGCCATCGTCGCCGCACGTGAGCAGGCTCTGAACGCCGGCGCCCTGGTCGTGGTCGCGCACCTCGACAACTTCCTTGCGATATCGGCGCGCGACCATCACCACATCGACCAGATCGAACCTTCAGCCCGCCGATGCATCGACCTCACCGAGCGGCTACGACTGCCCGTTCTGCAGGGTGTTGCGACCATCGCCCTGGCGATCAGTGCCGCCCATCGCGGCGATAAGAAAGCGATGGAACGCTTCATCGCCGATGCAGAGACCGTCTCTGACCGTGACCCCGATGTGATCGCGTACGCCGCGGTGGCACGCGCTCAGTACTGGTTCGACCGGGACGATTTCGCCCAGGCCACGCGCGCGCTCGACCAGATGATCGAGCACCTGCGTCGAGCCCTTGCCCTCGCCGTCCCGGAGTGGGGGATCTGGGCGTTGCTCAGCGCCCTCTCCGGAAATGGGGCGACTGAAGCGATCGACGAACTCGACGCGCACTTCGGCCCGGGCGTCGTGATCATCGACAGCTACCGGCACTACGCGAAGGCGGTGATGGCCGGTCGGCATGGTTCGCGCGAGGATGCCAACCGCCATCTGGCCCTCGCCGAGCGAGTCCAACCGGTCGCGTGGTTCCAGCACAACGCCCGCCGCCTGATGGCCGAGACGGCCCACGCCGACGGCTGGGGTGAACCGGTTGCGTGGCTGCGCGACGGTT
>Ga0316192_10001807_pt1 | contig 15804 bp, 13 predicted proteins | sample MerIslwburrow_MG_FD_204931 | JGI IMG/M metagenome (GOLD analysis project Ga0316192, IMG submission 204931) | Coastal sediment microbial communities from Maine, United States - Merrow Island worm burrow | ecosystem: Environmental > Aquatic > Marine > Coastal > Sediment | place: USA: Maine...
GACGATCTCCGCCGTCGGTGGCGGGCTGCTACGCGATCTCTTGGCCGGTGATGTCCCCCAGATCTTTGCTCCTGATAGCCGTCTCTATGCCATCCCCGCTGCTCTCGGGGCTGTCGTCACCGTTGTCGGGCACCGCCAGGGCCTTGATCTCGTCGTCGCCCAGGCCGCGGCGGTTGGTATGACGGTCTCCCTACGGCTCCTGGCCCTGCACTACCAGTGGCGGGCCCCGGTTCCATCGTTGCGTCGGCCCGGTCGTTGGGCCCTGCGGTCGCCAGGTCGCGGGTTGGGCTAAGCGCTGACGCCATGGCGTCGCTGGTGTAGGTTGCTCGGTCAGGGGCGGGCAGCGCGGGTGGGTCGAACTGCCCGGGACGAACACCAAAAACGGGAGCCAATGGCAGCAATGGTGACTTCAGCGGATGAAATCGACGAGGTCTGGTTGACCACCGCTCTGGTGGAGGCCGGGGTCGCCTCGTCTGCGCGGGTGGTGTCCATCGAGGCCCGCTCGATTGGCACCGGACAGGTCGGGGAGAACATTCGCTACACCCTGAGCTGGTCACCGCCACGGCCAGATCTTCCTCAGAGCGTGGTGGTCAAGTGTCCCTCGACCGACGAGCTGAGCCTCGCCACCGCCGCCGCGACCTCCACCTATGTCCGCGAGGTTGGCTTCTACCGTGATCTACGCGGCCGGTTGCCGGTTCCCACCCCGAAGATCTATCGCCTGGAGGAGGATCTCAACGCCAATCAGTTCCTCCTGCTGATGGCCGATATCACCCCTGCGGTGGCCGGTGACCAGTTGGCTGGCTGTGGCCTGACCCAGGCCGAGTTGGCCGTGGGCGCTGCCGCCGATCTGCACGCCGCCACCTGGGGTCGTGGGCAGGAGTTGGGCGAGCTGAGCTGGCTCGAGATGCCGAGTTTGGAAAACCAGGCCCAACGGGTCGAGCTCTACCAGTTGTTCTTCGACGGCTTTGTCGACCGCTACCGTCAGCATCTCAGCGCCGAGCAGGTTGAGGTCGGCCGTTGGATCGGCGAACAGATATCGTCGTTAAGCGAGGCATCGTTGGCCTCGACACTGTGTCTCGTCCACGGTGACTACCGCCTTGACAACCTCCTGTTCGGGAGCTCCCCTGCCGTTGCTCCCATCACCGTCGTTGACTGGCAGACGGCCCGGATCGGGCCTGGTCCGTCCGACATCGCCTACTTCATTGGGGCCGGGCTGACCCCCGATGATCGCCGTTTACACGAGCTGCAGCTGGTGGATCGGTACCAGCGGGCCTTGCGTGAGCGTGGGGTCGACGTCGAGTCCGAGACCATCTGGCAGCAGTACCGACTCGGATCGACCACGGGCTACGTAATGGCCGTCGTCGCCAGCCAGATCGTCGGCCGGACCGAACGCGGCGACGAGATGTTTCTGGCCATGGCGACTCGTCACGCCCAACAGATCATTGATTTGGATGTGGCCACCGTCATCGAGTGAACACCGGCTTGACCGGGTCCTTGACGAGGCCTGAATCGCTGAACGGGACAGCTTATGGTCAAGGCAGGAACAGGTGTGTCGACAATGTGACAGATGCATCTTTTTCAACACGCGAGCATCTTGCACGTGGTAGTGGCTAGTCTCAGTCGGGAATGGTTCTGACCACCTTTGATCAAACGGCGGAAATTGATCACGGCAACCGTCACCACCCTGAGTCTCGGCGTAGCGGGGGCCGGCTTCGTCGGCGTGCTCGGCATCTGCGTCTGCTGGGCGTTGTGGTTGGCCTGATTGTTGGCCTGGGTGCCTTGGCGCCTGCCTCGGCCCAGACCTCCGACGGGTCCGAGGAGATGGAGACGCCGGCCCCGACGGCCGAGGAGGTGGCGGCGGCCGAGGAGGCCAAGGGGGGCGAAGTTGATGCTGCCAACGCCGAACTGGGGCAGGTGTCGAATGCGCTGGCCGGACTGACGGTCAAGGTCGCCGAGCAGGCGACCAAGGCCGAAAATGCCAGTAGTGAGCTGGCGGCGGCGCAGACGAGGGCGATCCAGGCCGCGGAAGAGGTCACCGTCATCGAGGCCGAGGTGGCCGACCTCGAATCGAGGTTGCGGGACCAAGCCATTCGGGGCTTTACCAACGGTGTGAGCGATCAGGGGGTGGCGGTGCTGACCGGCGATCCCAATGAGACCGTCCGGGCCCAGACCATGCTGGCCGAGGTGACCCAATCCGACATCGATCTGGTTGGGACCCTGGCCGCCACCCGTGAGGATCTCGTGGTTCGCCGGGCCGAGTCCGTCGAGGCGGTCGACGCCGCCGATCAGTTCAGGCTCGCGGTTGAGGAACAATTGGCCGCGCTGCAACTGGACCAGCAGGCCCAGGCCGACCTGGCGGCTGCAGCCGAGCAACGTCTGGATCACCTGCTCTCCGAGCGGGCCGCCTTGGCTGCCCTGGGGGCCGAGATCGAGTCGAGCAACGGGTCAGAGGCGGCGCTGGTCGATCAATTGGCCGCCGTCCCCGCCCCGGCGCCGTCGGGTGGTAGCTCGAATGGCACCCCGGTCGGGAGGAACCAGATCCGCTCCGTCGGCAAGGGCATCTCGGTCCACACCTCGATCGCCGATGACGTCAGCCGTCTTCTGGCCGATGCCTCGGCCGCCGGTCTGACTCTGGGTGGTGGGGGTTATCGCGACTCCGCAGCCCAGATCACCACCCGTCGCCGCAACTGTGGGACCTCGAACTACGCCATCTACGAGATGCCCGCCAGCCGCTGCCGCCCGCCGACGGCCCGGCCCGGTACGTCGATGCATGAGCAGGGCAAGGCCATCGACTTCACCTCGAACGGACAGCTCATCCGTAGCCGTTCCAACAAGGCCTATATCTGGCTCAACAACAACGCCGTGAAGTACGGACTGTTCAACCTGCCGAGCGAGCCCTGGCACTGGTCGGTCAACGGTCGCTGAGTTGCTGCAGGGCGGCGATTGTTCGGCGTCGGCCCGGACTCAGACCACCGACGTCATGCCGCCGTCGACGAAGAGGGTCTGGCCGTTGATGAAGCTGGCGGCGTCTGACAGCAGGAACACGGCGGCACCACCAAGCTCGGCCATCTCACCCCAGCGTCCGGCTGGGGTCCTGGTTGAAACCCACGCCGAGAACTTCGGATCATTGACCAGCGCTTCGGTCAACTCAGTGTTGAAGTAGCCGGGGGCGATGCTGTTCACCTGGATACCCAGGGGGCCGAGATCGGCGCACATACCCTTGGTCAACATCGCCAAACCACCCTTGCTGGCGGTGTAGGGAGCGATCGTTGGTCGTCCGAGTTGGGATTGGACCGATCCGATGTTGACGATTCGGCCCTGGCTCCGCGGCGCCATCCGTTTGGCAACGGCCTGGGACACGATGAACGGGGAGACGAGGTTCATCTCGATGATTTGGCGGTAGTCGGCCAGGTCGAACTCGAGGAACGGGGCCCGGTGCTGGATGCCGGCATTGTTGATCAGCCCGGCAACGGGCCCGACCGTGTCCTCGATCGTGGCCACCATCTCCTCCACCTGGACCGGGTTGGTGACGTCGGCAACATGGCCCGAAGCGGCATGGCCGGCCTCGCTGAGTTCTTCGACGGCGGTCGCCACCCTGGCCCCGGTTCGGGCGTTGATCACCACGTGGGCACCGGCCCGGGCACAGGCGTCGGCCAGCGCCCGTCCGATGCCCTGTGAAGACCCGGTAATGAGGACGACCCGACCGTGGAGTGAGAACAGTGCGGGCATGTCGGACATCGGTGGTGCCTTCCGGGTCGCCAGAGGAAGCTAGGTTACGTCGTAGCCCGCCTCGTCGATGGCGGCCACGATGGCGCTGCTGTCGCCACCGGTCACCGTAACGGTCTTGGTCTCAAGGTCGATCTTCAGGTCCTCGACACCGGCCAGGGGTTTCACCTGCTCGGTGATGGCGTTGACGCAGTGGTCACAGCTGATGTCGGGCACGTTGAAGGTCCGGGGGGTTGCGGTGGTCACGAGACGAGATCCTTTTGGCTGGTATCGGTGGTGTTTGGTTTGCGGTAACCGTCGAAGCGTCGAAGGCGCAGGCTGTTCGACACCACGAACAATGACGACATGCCCATGGCCCCGGCGGCGATCATGGGGTTGAGCACGCCAAAGGCGGCCAGGGGGATGGCCGAGGCGTTGTAGGCGAAAGCCCAGAACAGGTTGCCCTTGATGGTGGCCAAGGTCCTCCGGGCCAGGGCGATGGCATCGGCCACCGCCCGCAGATCGCCGGAGACGACCGTGAGATCCGAGGCCTCGATGGCGATATCGGTGCCGGTGCCGATGGCGATGCCCAGATCGGCCTGGGCCAGGGCCGGGGCGTCGTTGATGCCGTCGCCGACCATGGCCACCCGATGGCCGAGTCCCTGCAGACGACGGATCTCGGCCGCTTTGTCGTCGGGCAGTACCTCGGCAATCACATTGTCGACCCCGATGGCGGCACCAACGGTGTCGGCGGTGCGTTGATTGTCACCGGTGAGCAGGGTCACTGACAGGCCCTGTTCCCGCAGAGCGGTGATGGCGTCGGGCGAGGTGTCCTTGATCCGGTCGGCCACCACCAGCACGGCCTCGGCGTCGGCTCCCCGTCCCATCAGGACCGCAGTGGAACCGGCCGCTTCGGCCGCCACCGTCGTCGCTTCGACCTCGTCGGGAATGTGGTCGAACAGTAGTCGTCGGCCCACCCGCACCTCGATGCCGTCGATGTGGCCGATGACGCCGTAGCCGGGGCGGTTCTCGAAGTCGGTCACCGTCTCATGGGAGGCCGAAGCGATACTGACAGCCTGGGCGATGGGATGTTCGGAGCGGGACTCGACCGAGGCGGCCAGGCGCAGCAGCAACGAGCGCTCGTTGCTGTCACCGGCGGGAACGATCACGTCGGTCAGTTCCATGTGACCCTCGGTCACCGTTCCGGTCTTGTCGAGCACCACGACGTCGACCGAGCGGGTGTCCTCCAGGACCTCACCACCCTTGATGATGACGCCGAGCTGGGCTCCCCGTCCGGTGCCGACCATGATCCCGAGCGGGGTGGCCAGGCCCAGGGCACAGGGGCAGGCGATGATCAGGACGGCGACGGCGGCGGTGAAGGCATCGTCGGCCTCGTGGCCGGTGATGAACCAGGCGGTCAGGGTCACCAGGGCGGCCAGGATGGCCAGGGGCACAAAAACCCGTGATACCCGATCGGCCAGACGTTGCACGTCGGCCCGGCTGCCCTGGGCCTCGTCGACCAGGCGGATGATCTGGGCCAGGGCGGTGTCGGCCCCCACCCTGGTGGCCTCGACCACGAGCGATCCGTTGGCGTTGATCGTTGCTCCGATCACCTCGTCGCCCGCCGCCACCTCGACCGGTACCGGCTCGCCGGTCACCATCGACATGTCAACGGCCGAGCGTCCGTCGACGACGCTCCCGTCGGTGGCGATCTTCTCGCCCGGCCGGACCAGGAAGCGCATGCCGACGGCCAGATCGTCGAGGGCGATCTCGCTGCCGTCCTCCAGGCGGGCGGTACGGGCGCCCAGGTCGGCCAGGGCCCGGATGGCGTCACCGGAGCGACGCTTGGCCCGGTGCTCGAAGTACTTGCCGAGCAGGATCAGGGTGACGATCACGGCCCCGGTCTCGAAGTAGATGTGGGCCCCGTCGATCCCGAACAGCAACACAACGGCCGACCACAGCCAGGCCGAGCCCGAACCCATGGAGACCAGGGTATCCATGGTGGTCGAGCCGTGACGGATGTTGAGGATGGCGGCCCGGTGGAAGGGCCAGCCCGACCAGAAGATGACCGGCGTCGACAGGGCGGCCACCAGCCACTCCCAGCCGTCGAACCGCAGGGGAGGGATCATTGAGATCAACATGGCCGGGGTGGCGAGCACGATGGCCACCACAAAGCGGCGCCACAGGTAGGCCTCCCGACGGGTCTCGGCGTCATCGCCGTCTTCATCGTCGATGATGCCGTAGCCGAGGGCCTCGATGGTCGAGCGGAAGTCGTCGTCGGTCACCGCCTCCTGGTGGCGGATGGTGGCCCGACCGGTGGCGAAGTTCACCTGGGCCATGCTCACCCCGTCGAGTTTCGAGAGGCGTCGTTGGATGCGGTTGGCGCAGGCGGCACAGGTCATGCCGTCGACGGCCAGGTCGGAACGCAGCTCATTGGTTTCTGTGGCCATGACACCAGGATAGTGCTTCCCCTCGACTGGAAGGTCAAGGGATCTCTGTGCAAGAAGGAGAATTGGTCCCGAGCCCGCGGGAAACCTTGGTTCCAGCGGGACGCCCCGCTTGGTTGGAGGGGGCAGCTGACGGGCGGGCCGCACCCCCGTTTGTGCCCTGGTACGGTCGCGTCGGAAGGAGAGGCCATGGGCGGGAATCCTGGTCAGGTGGTGGCGGCCGTAGTTGTGGTTCTGGCCACAATGTTGGCCTTTGTCCAGCTCTTGCTGAACCGGCCCAACCGTCCCCCGGTCGGTCCGCCGTCGGCCGAGCCCGGGTCGGAGCCACCGGCCGGAGAAGGGCTACGAGCGGCGGGTGCTCAGCCACGTGCACAGCCGCGCCCCTGGCGGGGTGGTCCCGGTTGGGGCCTTGACCTCAGGCCCCAAGGAATCCTCGAAAACCTGGTGGTGGGCGGTGCGGCGGGACATCGTGGCCGATGCCCAGGCCCAGGAACTCAGCCGTGATCACTGGTCGAAGGCCAAGCTTCGCCCGGTGAAATTGGGTGCAATCGTCGCCGGCGGGTTGTTGGCCCTCGCTCGCTATCTGGGAACCGGTGAGGCCTTGGATCGGGGTAACACCGGCAACTTGTCCGGTTACGACTGGCTCTGGGGCATCATCGTGCTGGCCGCCGGTGGACTGTTTGTTTGGATCCGGATTGTGGTCTGGCGTCAGTTGCAGCTCGACACACCACCCGGGCTCCGGGCCGCTTCGCGATGGCTTGGGGTCGGCGGACATCTTTCCACCAGGACCGAACCGTCCGGGCTCGATCTGGTCTGGGATCAGTCCCTGGCCTACCAGATAGCGCTCGGTCAGGAACCGCCGATGGCGGCCGCAGCAGGGGTGCGCTTTGGGACCGAAGATCATCCTCGGGCCTGGAGCGTGGCCTCCGGCCGCTGGCGACAGGTCGCCGTGCGCTACCCGTTGGGCCGGCCCGGCTCTGGCCGATCCCCGATCCTCAATACCGTTGGAGCCCTGGCCATTGGGGCCGTCAGCGTGATCGTGGTTCGTTTCGTCCTGGGTTTCGAGGAGTTCCTGGAACTGCCGGAACTTTCCTCGGGCCCCGCCCTGGTTGTCGACATCGCATCTGCGGTCGTGCTGATCGTGGCGCTGCTGGTGTTGGCCTGGCAGGTGCTCAAACTGGTGCTGTCGCTCAATGACTTCATCGTCACCGATGTGGTCGAGGGGGTGATCGTCCGCCGCCGTGTGCGCCACGGCTGGTTCGGACTGCGGCAGTACTACTCGCACAGCACCACGCGCTCCGACTCCCACCGCACGCGCCAGAGCGGTCTCATTGCCCTCGACACCGGCCATGGTGATCGTGTCACCGCTTGGCGGATCAACGAGCTGATCTGCGACCGGACATCGCAGGGAGGACGTTTCCGGGTGCGGGTCGCGCCCCGACTGGGCTATGTGCGCAGTGTCGGACCGTCGGCCCCGATTCCTCGACCCGGGGTCGCCGGTCTAGGGCCCGCTGATCACTGGCGGAGCGGGGCGGCCGGTTGCCGGCCCGCAGCACTGCCGCCCGATCCGTGCTAAATCTGAGCGATGGTCAGATTGCTCGACGGGGTGAAGGTATTCGAACTGGGGATCGCCATTGCATCGCCAAACGCCGGGCGCCTGCTGGCGCACCACGGGGCCGACGTCTACAAGATCGAATCGCCGACCAGTCCCGACATCGTCCGCCTGATCGGCAGTGCCTGGTTGCACGACAATGAGGAGTTGGCCCCGGTGGTGCCCGACTCCAGCCCCTATGTCTCGGAGATGAACGCCGACAAGAAGAGTGTTGCCCTCGATCTCAAAACCCCCGAAGGCCAGCGGGCAGCCCGGGCCCTGCTGGCCCAGTGCGACGTGTTCCTGGCCAATATTGGTGCCCGGGCCCTTGGCGATATTGGGCTCGACTACGCCTCGGTCACCGAACTGAACCCCGACATCGTCTACGTACAACTACCTGGTTTCGGGTCTGATCCTGCCGCTCCCTACTTCCCCTATGTGGCCTGGGGGCCGAACCAGGCCCCCCTGGTCGGAATCGATGATCTCACCGGCCACGCCGGGCGGGAACCGGCCGGAATCGCCACCGTTGCCCCTCCCGACTACCTCAGCTCCCTCCATGCCGCCTTCTGCGTGTTGACCGGACTGGAGGAACGGGAGCGCACGGGCCAGGGGGTGCACGTCGACATCTCCCAGTTCGAGACCACGGTCTCGCTCCTGCTCGGACCCTTCGCCATGGATCACGCCCTCACCGGTCGGGCCCAGTCCCGCATCGGCAACCGGTCGTTGTGGTACGCACCCGAGGGGGTCTATCCCTGCCAGGGAGAGGAGCGCTGGATCGCCATCAGCGTTGCCGACGACAAGCAGTGGGCGGCACTGTTGACCGTGGCGCCGCCTGAGTGGGGGCGTGACGAGCGCTTCGCCGACGGCGAGTCACGCCTGGCCAACGTCGAGGCGCTCGATGAGGTCATTGCCGCCTGGACGCTCGGGTTCACCAACAACGACCTGGCCACCCGGCTGCAGGGGGTTGGGGTGGCGGCCCACATCGTGGCCACCAACGAAGACCTTCTCCACGATCCACATGTCATGGACAGCAACTGGTACCAGGTCAGGCCAAACAGCCGCTTCCGGCGCGATGTATTCTCCGGCTACGGGATCCACCTGTCGGAGACGCCGGGCGCCTGGGAGCGGGCGGGGCCCAGCATGGGGGAGCACACCGTGGATGTTCTGACCGACGTGGCGGGGCTGGAGCCCGATGACGTTCAGGGGCTGGTCGAGGGCGGGACGGCGTTCGCCATGAACCGGCCGGATCTTCAGGTCAACCGCCCCTATGAGGACTGGCTGCACGTTCTGTTTCCCCAGGAAGCCGCCGATACGAGGGATCTGCCGTGAGCCAACCGTTCGAAGGAGTCAAGGTTGTCGACCTGTCGGGGCTGGCCGGGGCTTACGCCACCCGCCTCCTGGCTGCTCTGGGTGCCGATGTGGTCAAGGTCGAGCCACCGGACGGTAACCCGTTGCGGCGCATGGCTCCCTTCATCGAAGGGGTGCCCGGATCGGAGGCTTCGCTGTGGTGGGCCTACCTGGCCATGGGCTCACGGAGCGTGGTGATCGACATCGACAAAGACGACGACCGGGCTGAACTCGAAGCACTGCTGGCCCAGGCCGATGTGGTGGTCGACGATCACGGCACCGGGGTGCTTGACGGCCATGGCCTGGGTTATGAGCGGGTCAGCGAGGTCAACCCCGGGGTGGTCTGGGTTTCGATCACCCCGTTCGGCCTGCGCGGCCCCAAGCGCGACTGGCAGTCGTCGAACCTTGTGGCCTGGGCCGCCTCCGGTGTGCTCTACACCGTTGGTTTCGACGACCAACCACCTGTCGTGCCCGGTGGACCGGCCCAGATGGGGATGCAGGCCATGGCCCTCAACGCCGCCGTTGGAGCGGTGCTGGGCCTCCGGGGGCGGCGCCTCATCGGGCGTGGCCAGCTGGTTGACCTGTCGCTGGCCGAGGCCTGTCTGGCCTTCGCCCCCGAAACTGGGGTCCCGGTCTTCCTCGACGATCAGGTCCACCGGGTCCGGTCCGGGAACCGGCGAACCCTCAGTCGGCCGTTCGGGATCTATCCCTGTAGCGATGGCTACGTCTCCATCCTGGTGCTCATGCCCCGTCACTGGGAGGCCATGGCCCAGTGGGTGCACGAGGTTTGTGGCAACGAGTCGATCATCGACCCGGTCTTCGCCGACATGACCGTGCGGGGCCAGACCATGGAGCTCGTTGACTCGTGGGTCGAGGAGCTGACAACGTCGATGACCCTGCTGGAGGTGTTCCAGGAGGCCCAGCGTCGGGGCATCCCCATCACCCCGGTCAACACCATCGAGACCCTGCGGCGCGACCCACACCTTGAAGCGGTTGGTTTCTGGGAAGAGGTTGAGCTGCCTGTCGGGGGGAGTGCCACCATTCCCGGACCACCGTTCAGGACCAACGCCGACTGGTGGCAGCTGGGCCGCGCCCCCCGGCTGGGTGAACACAACGCCGATGTTCTTGACCACTGATGGTTATCCAGCGTGATCGCGGGCCGACTCGGCTCGACTCGGAGGGTACGATCGGGTGATGCCGCCCCAGCCTCCGGCCGAGCCGACCGGCGAGCAGGCTCATCAGCAGGCCGATGAGCCTGCCCCATCGCCGCCCCCTCCGCCTCCGCCTCCGCCACCCTTGCCGCAGGACCGGTCCGTGCCGCCACCGCCCTTGGCCCTGATCGGCGGCTCCGGTTTGCCACCTCCGGGCTATGCCTTTCAGTTCGGCGATATCGGGGTGACGACCGACACCATCGTGACCCCGACCGGTGACGTCCCGCTACCGGGATCGACGTGGAGTGGTTTCGACTACACCACGACCGAGGAGAAGACGCCGGTGTGGGCCACGGTGCTGGCCGTGGTGTTCTTCCCCCTGTGTTTTGTCGGCCTGCTCTTTCTGCTGGTCAAGGAGCAGCAAACCGCAGGTTGGGTTCAGGTGCGGGTGCAATCGCAGCAGTTCTCCTACGCCGCCAACATCCCCATTACGTCCCAGGAACAGGTGGTGCAGATCATGGCCCAGTTGGGGCAGGTCCACGGCTTGGCCGGCGGCCACCGTTGGTGATCGATGACCACCCTGTCGGAGTCGGCACCGGGCGGTGGGGATCTCTACACTGCGAGCCGTCGGCTCATCGTGCTCGCCCAGCGAGCGGAACGGATCAACCATGTTGCGGGTAGCAGTACCGAACAAGGGCTCTTTGTCCGGGCCGGCGGGCGACATGCTCGACGAGGCCGGTTACAAACAGCGTCGGGAATCGAAGGAACTGGTGCTGGTCGATGTCAGGAATGATGTCGAGTTCTTCTTCCTGCGGCCTCGCGACATCGCCGTCTACGTCGGGGCGGGCCAGTTGGAACTGGGTATCACCGGGCGGGATCTCCTGCTCGACTCGGGGGCGGCGGCGGCGGAGATCCTGGAACTCGGTTTTGGGGAATCGACGTTCCGATTCGCCGCCAGGCCGGGAACCGCCGAGTCCGGGACCGATCTCGGAGGGCTTCGGGTTGCCACCTCCTACGCCGGGTTGGTGTCCAAACACCTGTCCGACCTCGGTGTCCAGGCTCAGGTCATCCGGCTTGACGGGGCGGTGGAAACGTCGGTCCGCCTCGGGGTGGCCGATGTCATCGCTGACGTGGTTGAGACCGGCACCACATTGCGGCACGCCGGCCTGGAGGTGTTCGGCCAGCCGATCCTGAAGTCACAGGCCGTACTGATCGGTCAGGCCGGTGCAGCCACCAATGGCCAGCATGAGCAGTTGGTGCGGCGGCTGCAGGGGGTGCTCGTCGCCCGTCGCTATGTGATGATGGACTACGACATCGAGGTGGCCAACCTCGATGCGGCCTGCGCCATCGCCCCTGGTCTCGAGTCGCCAACCGTCTCACCCCTCCACAACGCGGAGTGGGTTGCCGTGCGGGTAATGGTGCCCCGATCCGAGGCCCAGCGGGTGATGGACGAGCTGTGGGACATCGGGGCCAGGGCCATCCTCACCACCGGGATTCACGCCTGTCGAATCTGACTGGGTCACCCGGTTTGTGTCGCTTCGCCATCGTGCGGTCAGGCGACGGCTGGTTGGGGCACGCGGTCGATGGTCGTCGCTCGTGCGGCCCACCTCAGGAGCACCAGGGCGGCGAGGCCGTACACGACGTAGCCAAGAGCCATCGGCGTGACCGTGGCGACAATGGCACTGTTCACGATGGCGGCGAGCGCGGACCCACCGGCGGTGGTGACAAACCCGACCACCCCCGATGCCGTGCCTGCCCGGTCGCCCATCGGGGCCAGGGCCAGTGAGTAGCAGGTTGGCGTAAGCAGGGTGGTGAAGGCGTTGGCCAGGGTGATCAGGGCAAACCAGACCCCAAAGGCCGGGACCCCGTTGGCCGTGAACGAGGCGATGAGCAACAGGCCCGAAGCAGCAACCGACGCGGTTGCGGAAAAGACCGCAACCTGATGGGCGCCGTAACGCTTGATGAAGACGTTGACCGACAAGAAGGCGACCGTCATGGCCACCGAGCCGAGCCCAAACCACAGGGCAAAGGAATCGCCCCGCCCGTAGATCCGGTCGATGACGGGCTGGGAACTGCCGAGGAACGAGATGAAGGCACCAAAGGAGAACGTCAGGGCCAGGGTGTAGCGGAGCGTGATCGGGGTGGTGAACACCGAGCGAAACCCGGCGAGTACCGGACGGAACTCCAGGGGGCGACGATGTGCTGGATCCAGCGTCTCGCCGAAACGCAGCGTCCAGAGGACCTGGACGAAGGCCAACCCGAGGGCGGCCCCGAACACCCAGCGCCAGGAGCCAATCTGGAGGATGGCTTCACCAACCACCGGCGCCAGCACCGGCCCGGCCATAAAAACCCACATCATGATCGAGATGACACGGGCCATCTGGTCGCCGCTGTAGAGATCACGGGCCACGGCCGTTCGCATGGTGGCTGGCGCTGCCGCCCCCAGGCCCCACAACAGGCGACTGGCGAACAGCCACCCGATCCCGGGGGCCAGGATCGAGCCGATGGCGCCCAGGCAGTACAGGCCCACACCACCCAGCAAGGTTGGAGTCCGCCCAAAGCGATCCGACAACGGCCCATAAACTAGCTGCCCCGTCGCCATGCCCACGAAGTACAACGTCACGACCAGGGTGATCTGGTTGGATCCCGGTTCGAGACCGAAGGCCTCACGTAACTGATCGAAGGCGGGAAGCGAGGCGTCGATCCCAAAGGCCAACAAGATGCCCATGAAGGCGAGGTAGGCGATGACTTCGCGTTCTGAGCGGCGAGGCCGGATCACCGGGCGATCGGTGTTCCCGGGCGACACCGATCTTTGTTGTTGGTCATGGACTTCATAGTAGCTTGACGGTCGAAGGCCTCGGAGCTCCTCCTCTTCGGCGAAGAGCCGGTGGCCGCTGTTCGCACCATGAGACCTCTCCGCCTACTCCATACCTCCGACGTTCACATTGGTGGAGGCTTCCACCCCCCTGAGCACGGCGACCATCACGATCACTGCCTGTGTCCGTTGGTGGCCATCGAACACCTCGTGGCGGCGAACGCGGTCGACGTGATGCTCGTCGCCGGTGATCTGTTCGATCACCAAAGGGTGAGCGCCTCGCTGGTGGCGGAAGTCCTTGGTCGGCTCGGTTCTCTTGGTGTGCCCTGTGTGGTGATCAACGGCAACCATGATGTACACGATGATGGAACGGTCTACGACCCTGCGCTGGTCGACCGCTCCGGGGTGGTCTTCCTCGACGACCATGGTGGTTCGCAGATCGAGTTGTTCGACGGTGCACTGCACCTGTGGGCCAAGGCCATGCCGGTCCACGACCGCCAGTTTCGACCGTTGACCGACGCTCCTCTCCGTCCCGATCCGGCCGCATGGTGGGTGGTGCTCGGCCACGGCCACTATGAACCCGTCGAACAGGATCAGTTCGGCCGCTCATCGCCGCTGTCGCCGGCTGAGATCGAAGCCACCGGAGCTGACTACCTGGCCCTTGGCCACTGGCATGTGAGAACCGATGTGAGTACCGAGAATGTTGTGGCGTGGTACTCGGGGGCACCTCACGGTGTTGTCTCCTCAGGCCAGATGAACCTGGTCGACCTGTGTCCTGGGCATGGGGTTGCCGTCCAGTCCCTGCCGGTCGTACTGCCGGCCATGGGGTGTGTCTCGCCCGGCCCGACCCTTGGGACGGATCTGAACTCCGGTAGAATTAGAACAAATTTGTATTAATGGGTTGTCGCGGTCAAGGGCTGCCGCTAGATCTGGGCGGGGACGCGATTGGTGGGCGATGTATCTCTGCTTGAGTTCGGAAGCGGAGCAGAAACTCGATTTTCTGCTGCTGGGAAGCGACGCTGCGTCTCAACGCGAAGCCTCACAGGACCTTGACTTTCAGTTCGAACTGGGGACCGCGCATCTGTTTCGGCCCGAGTCCAACGATGGCCGCTATCGATTGTGTCTTTTTGTTGAAGCCGGTCCTGGCCGGCCCCGAGACGTTGCTCGGCCGACCATCGGTGACAGCTCGGTTGGAGTCGTCGAACCACCCTTTCCTGGCAGTGCGGCAACTCTCCTGGCCGGGGCCGTCGGCCACTTGCTGCGCATCGTTGCCGAGTCATCAACTCCGACTCCGACTCCGACCCCGGACAGTTCTGAGTCCGAGTCCGAGTCCGAGTCCGAGATCGAGATCGAGATCGAGATCGAGCTGAACCTGGTGCCGGTGCGGGGCGGTATTGGTGCGGTGCGGAGGATCTTCGAACCGCTCGGCTACGTTGTGAAATCGGGTCCGGCACCAGGATTGACTGATGATGGTGTGCTCGGACAGGCCCGGAGCTTCGTTCCCGTGGTGTTGGGCAGCCGGCAGCCGGTTGAGGACATCCTGTCTCAGCTCAGCGTGCTCCTTCCGGCCCTCGACGGTTGCCATGGCAACCTGCTCGGCCCGGTCCAGGCCGCTGAGGTGCTGGCCGCCGCCGCCCGGTGGTTGCCGGACCACCCTGATCGTGATTTTGTCACTGAACGTTACCGAACGGTCCTCGATCAGGGGCCTGGTTTCATCACGGGCCTGGCCTCGTCCGATCCGGTCGTGGCCATACAACCAGGGCTAGGCGGCAATATTGGCCTCAACGAACGGCGTATGGCCACCGTCATTGACCTGCTCCTCGCCCATGGGGCGGAACTGGTCATCGATCTGGGTTGTGGCGAGGGTCGGGTGATCGAACGAATGGTGAGTGAGCCGTCGATCCGACAGATCGTCGGTGTCGACTTCTCCCGCGAAGCCGTTGATCGGGCCGCCGATCGACTGAAGCTCGATGAGGGTGAGATCGGACGACTGCGACGGCGGCGGATCTGGGTTGCCGCCCACGATCTGTTGCAGTCCGCGCCGGAGGTCGATAGGGCCGACGCGGTGGTTGCTGTCGAGGTGATTGAACACATCGAGATCGAACACCTTGAGCGTCTCGCCGAGGTGGTGTTCGGCCAACTGACTCCATCGCTGGTTGTGCTCACCACCCCCAACCGCGAGTACAACGTTCATCTCGACCTGCCGGAGCTTGACTCCTTTCGTCACACCGACCACCGTTTCGAATGGACCCGCCAGGAGTTCCGGCACTGGGCCACCCAGGTGGCTGACAAGTTCCGGTACCAGGTCACCCTCGCCGCCATTGGCGAGGAGCGACCCGGCACGGGTGCTCAGACCCAACTGGGCATCTTTCGACGCCAACGCTGACGCCGGGTGCCGCCGGAGTCAGGAGATCTACAGGGATCTGGCGATCAGTTCGGCGAAGACCTCCTCTCCGTCCATGACCAGGCCGCGACGGGCGAACCACGTGCAGACGTTCATCACATCGCGATGCAGCAGGTTCAGGCCCTGGGGATTGGCGGCAATGTCGACCGCCTGGGGGAAATCGATGAACCACAGCTTTTCGGCCCACCACAGCAGGTTGTAGGCCGACAGGTCGCCATGGGCGATGCCGGCGGCAGTCAACTGATGCAGACCTTCGACCAACTGGTCGGCGGCCTGCTCCAGACGCTCGTTCGACAGGCGGGCAGCCGCCAGCTGGGGAGCGGCCCCTTCGATGTCGCCAAGGT
>Ga0316192_10001808_pt1 | contig 15800 bp, 12 predicted proteins | sample MerIslwburrow_MG_FD_204931 | JGI IMG/M metagenome (GOLD analysis project Ga0316192, IMG submission 204931) | Coastal sediment microbial communities from Maine, United States - Merrow Island worm burrow | ecosystem: Environmental > Aquatic > Marine > Coastal > Sediment | place: USA: Maine...
AATTCGCTGTCCAATTTGTGACACGGGTCGCAATTCTCCACCGAGACCAATCTCTCCAACAAGTAACACGCCAGGCTCAATGACTTGATCGCGAAAGCTGGAGGCTATGGAAGTAATGACACCAAGGTCTGCCGAGGGTTCATTGATTTTGGCACCGCCGGCAGCATTAACAAAGACATCAAAAGCGCCAAGGTGAAGTCCGACTCGTTTTTCCAAAACAGCTAACAGGAGAGACAACCTTTTGCTATCAACACCAGTTGCTGTCCGTTGGGGAATGCCAAAATTGCTTGGAGAAACCAAGGCCTGGACTTCAACTAGAAATGGCCTGCTGCCTTCCATGGTGCAAACGATGGAGGAGCCTGAAATCGCCATATTTTGCTGTCCGAGAAATAGCGTTGAGGGGTTTGGCACATCTTCAAGTCCGGTTCCAACCATTTCAAAAACGCCAATTTCACGGGTTGAGCCGAATCTGTTTTTAACAGTGCGCAAGATTCGATATAAATGTTCACGATCTCCTTCAAAGTGCAACAGAACATCGACAATGTGTTCCAGCGCTTTCGGTCCGGCGATATAACCATCCTTTGTGATATGGCCAACGAGAATGATCGGAAGTTGTCGTTTTCTTGCAATGGTTGCAAAAGATAATGCACATTCGCGCACCTGACTAATTGTACCGGGTGAACTTTCAAGCGCGGGTTGATGAACTGTTTGAATTGAATCAACAATAACCAGAGACGGATTTATTGACTCGATGGCATGGGTCATAGAATTGATATCCGTTTCAGCCAGGATAAAGGTGTTTTTTGAATCGATCCCAAGACGATTGGCGCGCAGTTTTGTTTGGGTTGCAGACTCTTCGCCTGAAATATATAGAACTTTAAATTCATCCGTCGAAAGATGAACCCCTTCCTGTAGCAGTAATGTCGATTTGCCGATTCCCGGATCGCCACCTAAAAGAATCAAAGAACCCGGCACAATGCCGCCGCCAAGAACACGGTTAAATTCAGAACTGTTTGCAACCAGCCTCGCAACCGACTCTGATTTTATTTCAGACAAGGGACTGGCTGAGACGCTTGTTGATGCGCCCCCATCATAGTTGCCCTTTTCACGCGTTTCCTCCAGAAATGAATTCCAAGATTCACATTCCGGGCACTTCCCCATCCAACGAGGAGCTATATAGCCGCAACTCTGGCATGAAAAAACAGTTTCAGTCTTTTTATTTTTCAATAGTTTACATTGCAAATAGTGCAGCTTCAAAAATATCAAAAGGGAAACAAAAGTCAACCTCTATTAGGTGCGTGATGAAAAGAAATAAACCGCGCAAAAAAGGAAAATAAAGACTGGCGGGTATCATCAACTTGACCTGATAATTTCATGCGGAATAAAGGCAGCGATTCATAGCGGTAGACGCCGCGCCGAGAAAGCGCATAGTCAGAGTTTTCCTTTCTGAACATGCTCCTACCCTGCTTTTCGGGCAATTTCAATGATCATCTCGTCATGCCAGCCCAATGGGTAAGAGAAAAGTTTAACGGGTCGGTCTATGTCATTTTTCAGAACACATCTTGAGTAGCGCAACTCTGACCAAAGTTGTTGACAATTTACCCTGCGGAGATTGGCGTGAGATAAAGTGTGCGAACCAATTTCCCATCCATGCTCGACAAGCGCGTTCAATTGGCTCCAGTTGCAGTGCATAAATTGATATTTTTAGAATGGTAATCCCCGATTTCATATTTGCCGACATATTTGAAAATTACAAACACCGTCGAACCCAAATTCATTCAGAATAGGCAAGGCATTGAAGTGAACAGACTCATAGGCGTCGTCAAAGGTGAGAATAATAGATTTTTCAGGAAGGTTTGAATTTGCAAGAAACTCCAGAACAGATCTATATTGATATCCCTTTCTACTTAAAAGTTCTATCTGTTTGTGAAACAGTTTTAGCAAAATTCAAATTCAAACTCTTCCTGAATTTTGTGATCAGCAAGAACCGGAATAAACAATATTTCAGGTCACAACAAATTTGAAAGCGCTGTGTAATCCATGTCAAAGGCGTCCGCAACACCTTTATAGGTCAGCGAGCCTTCCACCATATTAACACCTTTGGCAATTTCTTTGTTTACTTTTGCTATTTCCGGAAAGCCTGTATTGGCAATTTGCATGGCATAAGGAAATGTTGCGTTGGTCAACGCTTTTGTTGAAGTCATTGGCACGCCGCCAGGCATATTGGCGACGCCGTAGTGAACGACTCCGTCAATTTCGTAAATAGGATCTTCATGTGTTGTCGGCCTGATTGTTTCGACACAGCCGCCCTGGTCAACCGCGACATCAACAACAACCGAGCCTTTTTTCATTAATTTCAGCATATCTCTGGTGATAAGACTCGGCGCCTTTGCTCCAGGTATCAGAACTGCTCCGACAACAAGATCCGCTTCACTTATTGCTTTTCGAATATTGGCGGGATTAGACATAACAGTGAAGACGTTTTTAGGCATAACATCATCCAGGTAGCGCAATCGATCCAGATTGATATCAAGGATTGTGACTCTTGCCCCAAGCCCGGATGCAATTTTAGCTGCATTTGTTCCAACAATGCCGCCGCCTAGAATTACCACACTCGCCGGTTCAACTCCTGGCACTCCGCCAAGAAGAATGCCTTTCCCACCGTAAAGTTTTTCCAAACATTTGGCTCCTTCCTGAATCGACATGCGTCCCGCCACTTCACTCATTGGCACAAGCAAAGGCAAGGCGCCTGAAGCATCTTGAACGGTCTCATAGGCAATTGCAATACATTTCGACTTTAACATGGCCAAAGTAAGCTCACGTGACGCGGCAAAATGAAAATAAGTAAAGACAATTTGTCCGGGTCGAATCAAGTCATACTCGGCTGGCAACGGTTCTTTAACTTTCATAATCATGTCACTTTGCTTGAATACCTCCGCCGCCTCATTTACAATGTTGGCGCCTGCTTCAGCATAATTTTGATCAGTAAAACCACTACTACGCCCTGCTTCTGTTTCAACAACTACTTCATGGCCGCGCCCAACAAGCAATTCAACGCCAGCCGGAATAACTGCAACCCGATTTTCGTTAGCCTTTATTTCTCTAGGAATGCCGACAATCATTACAAACCTCCCTCTGTTAATTTTTAGGTTGTAGTACTGTTGTACAGAATTGATTGGATGAAAACAGGTTTTGCGCGGTGAAGAGGATTGCCTCACTTGTTACTTTTTCGATTTCGGAAAGTGTATAATCCAGCGAAAAATGGTTGTTTAAATAAATTTCCATCTTTGCCAACCGGTTCATGCGACTTGAAGCGCCTTCAAGGCTAAGCGTTAAATTGCCCTTTAATTGCTCCTTTGTCCTTTGTAGTTCATCCTCAGCAACTTTTGTGTCACACAACCTTTTCAGCTCATCGAGGACAAGTTCTATGGATTTATCAACATTTCGTTTATCTGTTCCCAAGTACACAGCAAACAAGCCAGTGTCAAACATGAAATCAATAAAGGAAAATACAGCGTAAGCCATTCCATGTTTTTCGCGGATGCTTTGAAACAGCCTTGAACTCATTCCCGCGCCGAGCAATGTGCTCAGCAAAAGCAGATCAAACTTTCGTTTGTCGTCATATTTATACGCATGGGTTCCGACACAGATATGAGCCTGTATAGAACCGTTTTCAATGATGTTTTTTTTCCGGGGAGTCTGCTTTGGGGGATGATATTTACGATGCGCGGCGTTTTTAAAACCAGACAAAGCATCTTCAATGCAATTAACGATCTTATCGTGTTCTACATTGCCGGCGGCAGCCACCACCAGCTTGTCTCCTGTGTATTTATCCTGAAGATATTCAACAAGTTCATTTCGGGTAAGCTTTGAGATGACCTCACGCTTTCCGATAATGGGCAAACCTAACGAATGTTTTTGATAGAGATCTTCCCAGAAGAAATCATAAATTAACTCTTCCGGGGTTTCCTCCACAGCGCTTAGTTCTTCGAGTATAACCCGCTTTTCCTTCTCCATCTCTTCCGGAGCAAAAAGTGAATTACTTAGAATATCAGCTATAATTGAAATTGCTTTCGGGATATGTTCATCTAAAACATGAGCATAGTAGCAGGTTAGCTCTTTGCTGGTAAACGCGTTTAGATGGCCTCCGACAGATTCAAGACTTAAAGCAATATCATAAGCGGACTGTGTTGAAGTCCCTTTAAACATCATGTGTTCGATGTAATGGGATATACCATTATTTTCGATGGTCTCATCCCTGGAACCAACAGCAACCCATACGCCAATTGCCGCCGACCGGAGATATGGAATCCGCTCAGTTACAACGCGGATTCCATTATCAAGAACTGTTTTTTTATAATCCACAAAATCTTAAGTTATTAGTTATTAGTTATTAGGCGATACAACTTCTCAATCTTCCCGGGGCAGCAAAACTTTTCTGCTTAGATCCATCTTTCCCTGGGGATCAACATCTAAAAGTTTCACTTCCACTTCATCGCCAACACTGAGAACGTCTTCCACTTTATTGATGCGGTCATGAGCGATTTGCGAAATGTGCAACAAACCTTCCTTGCCCGGTAAAATCTCAACAAAAGCGCCGAAATTCATGATTTTTTTAACTTTGCCCTGATAGGTTTTTCCTTTTTCCGGTTCTTGCACCAAAATTCGGATCATTTCCTTCGCTTTTTCCATGCTTTCAGGTTCGGCTGAAGCGATTATCACTGTGCCGTCGTCATCAATGTTGATGGTTGCGCCAGACTTTTCAGTGATTTCACGAATCATTTTCCCGCCAGGACCAATCACAGTTCCGATATTGTCAGGTTTAATTTTTATACTATCAATACGCGGGGCATACCTTGACATTTCTGTGCGCGGTGTGTCAAGCGCCTTATTCATTATATCTAGTATTTTTAAGCGAGCGCTTTGGGCTTGCGCTAAAGCCGTAACAAACACTTCTCTGGGCAATCCGTCTATTTTTATGTCCATTTGAAAAGCGGTGATCCCTTTTTCTGAGCCGGCAACCTTAAAATCCATATCACCGAGATGATCTTCGTCGCCCAGAATATCGGTGAGAACAACATGCTGGTCTCCCTCTCTGATTAAACCCATTGCGATACCTGCAATTGGTGTTTTCAGAGGCACTCCTGCATCCATGAGAGCCAGCGTGCCTGCGCACACAGAAGCCATGGAAGATGAGCCATTGGACTCCAAAATTTCCGATACAACACGCACTGTGTAGGGAAATACATCCTGCGATGGCATGGATGGTTTCAGCGACCGTTCAGCCAGGTTTCCATGGCCAATCTCGCGGCGACTGGTGCCTCGATTCGGCTTGATTTCACCAACACAAAAAGGTGGAAAGTTATAGTGAAGCATATAGCTTTTCCAGTATTCACCTTCAAGGTTATCCATCCTTTGTTCATCTAACTTAGTGCCCAGCGTGGTGGTTGCCAAAGCCTGCGTCTGACCACGTGTAAATAGAGCCGAACCGTGTGTGCGTGGTAAAACAGAAACTTCGCAAGAGATGTCGCGAATATCTTCAAGTCCACGTCCATCAATCCGTTTGCCTTCTTTAACAATCTGCTTTCTAACGAAATCTTTTTCAATGTCATGGATTATCGTGTAAGCCAGCTTTTCAGCCTCCGGGTCGCTTTCAATAATTGGATTGACAATTTCAGCGGCCACCTCTTTTAACGCCGCTTTTCGCTCTTTTTTATCTGTCAGTGAAAACGCATCTGGCAATTTCGGCAGTAATTTATCCTTGATACCCGCAACAAGTTCTGCGGGAACTATATCTGGTGTGAATACCCGTTTCTCCTTCCCGGCTTTCTCCCGAAGATTTTTTTGCAGCCCAACTAATTGTTTGATAATAGCATGGCCAAACTCCAACGCGTCGAGCATTCGTTGTTCGCTGATTTCATTGGCCTCACCCTCCACCATTACGATAGAATCTTCAGAGCCGGCTACGATCAAATCTAACTCGCTGGCTTCAAGAGCGCTATGTGTGGGGTTCGCAACAAATTCACCATCAATAAGACCGACGCGTACGCCGGCAATCGGATTATTAAACGGGATATCTGATATATAAAGCGCAGAAGATGTAGCTGTAATGGCCAGAGCATCCGGCAAGTTTTCCTTGTCGGAAGAAAGGACGGATATCATCACTTGCACTTCATTTTTGTAGCCCTCGTCAAATAGGGGACGGATGGATCGATCTACAAGACGCGCGCTTAATATTTCGGTTTCGCTGGGTCTTGCTTCCCTTTTAAAATAGCCGCCTGGAATTTTGCCGGCAGCATAAGCCTTTTCCCGATAATCAACTGAAAGAGGGAAAAAGTCCAATCCTTCAGGCGCTTTGGACGCGCCAACAGCGGTTACTAGAACCATTGTGTCCCCAATACTCGCCAATATTGAACCATCGGCTTGTTTAGCTAACCTTCCTGTTTCAAGGGAAAATTTGCGTCCATCTAAATCCAATTCCTCGATATAACTCATCTAAAATAAATCTCCTTAAACCTGCATATCAGCAGTTTTGATTATCGTCTTATTCCCAGATCCTTGATCAAGGATCTGTACTTCGTAACATCATTTTTTGCCAGATAGTCAAGAAGTCGACGTCGTTGACCAACCAGCTTGAGAAGGCCGCGCCTGGAATGATGATCCTTTTTGTGTTCTTTGAAGTGTGGCGTTAATTTTTTTATGTTTTCCGTCAATAACGCAACTTGCACTTCAGTTTTGCCTGTGTCGTTGGAGTCAGCGCCATATTTTTCAACGATTGCTGTTTTCTCCTCTTTCGTTAGAGCCATTTCATCTCCTGTGATAAATGTTTAGATTTTAGTGCAGATTTTTTTAATCGTCATTTTCGCGTCAAAAGACCTCTCCCCAGCCCCGGAAGGCGGTGTAAAAATGCGTCTTTATGGTTCGTTAGGACAAATTGTCCGAAATTAAATTGTCATGTCTTTTCGGCTACGCACGCCTTGAAAACGGCTGCTCTGAAACAGGCAGCCGCACTACGCGTCTATTCAAACGCATTTAACGCTCTCCTGGAAACCTGTCGGTCATCATCCAATTGAATTTTCAGCTCCTCCATTGAATTGAATTTCTGCTCATCGCGGACATACTCCATGAATTGAATATGAATTTGTTTGTCATAGAGATCATCAATGCGTTCAAAAATATGCGCCTCAATGCTCATGTCGCTGTTATCATTAAAAGTTGGTCTAAACCCGATGTTGCACATTCCATGATGTGAATTATTTTCTGTTTGCACTTTTACGGCATAGACACCTGGCCTGGGGATGAGCTTGTCACTGGAATTAATATGAATATTAGCTGTCGGATATCCCATCATCCTGCCCCTTCCCTGTCCGACCACGACCATGCCGCGCAATTCAAAGGGACGGCCTAAAGCATAGCTGGCCGATTTCACCTCTCCCCTCTTTAATAGCTGGCGAATGGAAGAACTTTTGATGGAAAAATCTGAATCTACCAATTCAGGCACTTCAATGACATTGAATTTCAATTCATCAGCAAGGCTTCTCAACGTGCTTACAGTGCCTTCACGATTTTTTCCAAAGGCATGATCATAGCCAATGACAAAATCACAAAAACCAATACGTTTAAATAGTATATCACAAACAAACTGCAATGAGTCTAACTGTCTAAATTCATCGGTAAATGAAATTACGACAACTCTATCCAGCCCTAACTCCTTGAAAATTTCAAGTTTTTCTTCTAAAGTTGTCAGTAGATCATACTTTTTACCGGGCACTAAAATTGTCGCCGGGTGTGGGTGAAAAGTGACAAGTGTGGAATTGCTTCCGCATAACCGCGCCTGCTCAGTAACCGCTCGAATAATTGATTGATGCCCTTTATGCACCCCATCAAAGGCGCCGACAGTAATAACGGACTGCTGTAGCAGTTCAAGTTCGGTGAAATCGTAAAAAACATCCATTATCAGAAACTAATTCGAGTGAGACTTTAAAAAATCAGAAAGAACCCACGCATCTTCAACTGCATAATCGCCGATACGGGTTCGACGCAGCCCCTTCAGGTATGCTCCGACTCCTAAAAGCTGCCCTAGTTCATCCGCAATACTTCTTATATAAGTTCCTTTGGAACAATGAATTGTGCAGGATATAGAAGGCAGATCAAATACGACATTTGACATATTATGAACTTGAACTTTTCTCGGATTTCGTTCAACGGTAATTCCCTGCCGCGCAAGTTTGTATAGCCGAACTCCATTTTGCTTGATAGCTGAATACATTGGCGGTGTTTGCAACAATTCCCCAATAAATGTTTGAAGCGCAGACATTACATTTTTTTCTTCTACCCCAACGATGCTTTTTTCCTCAAGAATTTCACCGGTTAGATCAAATGTGTCCGTTCTTTTGCCAAGTTCGATGTGAGCGTCATATACTTTCTCAAGCCCCATCAAATCGCTTACTTTCTTGGTGGCTCTTCCTGTGCAGAGGAGCAAAACGCCAGTGGCAAAAGGATCCAGTGTTCCGGCATGGCCAACTTTTGCAGATATTGAATTACGAACTTTTTTGACAACATCAAATGAAGTCCAATTGAGGGGCTTGTCAATATTGACTATTTGCCCCTTCAGAAAATCTGCGGTTTCTGTAGGTTTAGTTCCGTGAAGTTGCAATCAGTCTTTCTTTGCTTTTTTAAGAAGTGATTCGATATTCATTGCATAATCAATTGAATCATCATATCGAAAACTGATTTCAGGGATGACACGAAGTTCTGTTCGTTTACGCAACTCGCTTCTAATAAATCCCAGCGCCCGCTCAAGTCCTTTAATCGACTCAAGTCCCTGCTTCTCACTTCCAATAACGCTGATATATATTCTGGCAGAACGCAAATCATCGCTAAGGCGCACTTTGGAAACGGTTGCCATGCCAATCAAAGGATCTTTCAAGTCAGTAGAAATCATTTGACTGATTTCTTTTTTCAATAATTCTGCGACGCGATCTGCGCGTTTAAAATTCGGCATGTGATGATTAAAAAATTTCTACTATATGCTTAATAACTTCAACCTGAAATCCAGTGATAAAGAATTTAGAATTAATAAAAAAATCTGCTCCATTTTTTTTGCTCAGTCGCAACTTTGAATATTTCCAAAACCGAAGCTTGCCAATTATCTAGTTCGCCAACCTCAGCGACTAGACATCAAATTTGTTGTGGATTCTGGACTGCAAACTTTTGACAACGGAGCGTTTTATTTTTGAAAAATTGCTTTCGCTAATATAAAGCTCTGCTTGCAAAGGATCCAATGGCATATTAATCTAAACTTCTAGCCGTCTCAACCTTACGATACGTTTCGATAATATCGCCGATTTTGACATCATCATAATTTTCCAAACCAACACCGCACTCAAAACCTGAGGCAACCTCCTTCATATCTTCCTTAAACCGCCTCAAAGAACTTAACTTTGTCTCATGGAGGAGTTTGTCATCGCGATATATTCTGATAAAATCATTCCGCGATGCTTTTCCAGACAAAACGTAACTGCCTGCGATTGTGCCAATTTTGGGTACTTTAAAGATTTCTCTGACTTCAATTGTTGCGGTTAATTCTTCTGTGATTTTAGGCGCCAGCATACCTTCAAGCGCCGACCTGACATCGCCTACAGCCGAGTAGATGATGTCGTAAAGTCGAATATCAATTTCTTCTTTTGCCGCCAAGGTTCTGGCCTGAATTGTCGGTCTGACATGAAAACCCATTATTACTGCGTTCGAAGCCGAAGCAAGCAATACATCGGACTCTGAAATGCCGCCGACAGCCTTGTGAATGACCTTTACTGCGACTTCACTATTCGACAATTTCATCAAAGCATCGCTAAGGGCTTCAATAGAGCCATCCACATCAGCCTTTAGAATAATATTTAATTCTCGTAATTCACCATGCTTGATTTGCTCGGAAATATCATCCAGAGAGACATGACGCCGTTTACGGAAGTCTTGTTCACGTCTGAGCTGCTGACGCTTCGTGCTGATTTCCCGAACCTCGCGTTCAGAATTCATAACCACGAATGTATCGCCAGCTTGTGGAACGCTGTCAAACCCAATCACCTGAATCGGAACGGAAGGAAACGCTTGCTTAACTTTAACATTTCTTTCATTGTACATTGCCCTTACCTTGCCGCTATGTTGACCAGCGACAAACAGATCTCCGACATTCAGTGTTCCACCCTGAATCAGAACGGTTCCAACCGGCCCCTTACCCCTATCCAATTTTGATTCAATAATAACCCCTAAGGCTGTTCTGACAGGGTTTGCCTTAAGTTCCAACACTTCCGCCTCCAAAAGAATCAACTCCAGCAGTTTGTCAATACCCTGGCCAGTTTTCGCCGAGATCTCGACTGCCTGATATTTGCCGCCCCATTCTTCAACTAAAACGTTATGTGTGGAAAGCTGTTGTTTAATAAAATCAATATTCGCGCCGTCCTTGTCAATTTTGTTAATCGCAACGACAATCGGAACGGTAGCGGCTAAAGCATGATTAATCGCTTCAATGGTTTGTGGTTGCACGCCATCGTCAGCCGCAACAATCAACACAACCAGATCCGTAACTTGAGCGCCCCTTGCCCGCATGGCTGTAAATGCTTCGTGACCGGGTGTATCGAGGAAAGTGATGTTTTTCTGATTGACTGACACTTCATAAGCACCAATATGTTGGGTAATGCCTCCAGATTCGCCAGTTGTTATACTACTTTTTCGTATATAATCAAGCAAAGATGTCTTACCGTGGTCAACATGACCCATAATTGTAACAACGGGAGCCCTTGCGATTGCATTTTTAAGGTCTTCTTCGCTTTCCTCGTATTTGTCTAATATTTCCGAACCATATTCTTCAATCTTTTCAACGGCAAACCCAAATTCATCTGCGACAGCTTCAATTGTACTCATATCAAGGCGTTGGTTAATGGACACCATCAGCCCCAATTGCAGACATACGGTTATTATTTCACCGGAACTAACATTGAGTTGCGTTGCCAATTCTGCTGCTGAAATGAATTCGCTCACTTTAATTTTGCTAAGCTCTTCAAATTCTGCCTCATCTTTCCCGATTTCGTCAGAATCTTTATAGCGTCTTCTCCGCCCGCGCCTTACATCTCCCATTGAAGCCAAAGTCTGACGAATAGACTCTTGAACTTCTTTTTCGCTAACTTTTCGCTTCTTCTTTTTATTGAATTTTTTCTTGTCCTGGGCGGCGGGAAATCCTTTTTTCACCACTGTCGCAGAGCCAGTGGCGGCTTTAGGTTGTCCTGACTTTGACTCAAGTTTGGTTTTGGGGGAAGTTGAACTCTTTTGAATATTGGCGACTGGCCGGTCATTACTTGTTTCCGCACGGGTGGCGACCGGTGTCTTCTTTTCTCCCGGCTCTTCCTTTTTGGCCGATGGTTCTTTTTCGGAAGAAACTTCGGGGTCTTGCCTGGATCCCTTTCCTTTGGAACTGACGGTATCCGCTTTCTTCTTTTGGTCGATTTCTTTTTTTGCTTTGGAGATTATATCTACAACAGACAGCTCATCAACATTCTCGGGCGCAAAAATGTCAGAATTGTCTTTTAAATTCATGCCAGCATCAGCGGAACCCTCAGATTCAAGCTGCTCCGAAACAGCCGCTGCGCCTTCAGTCTTTAAATCGTTCTTTAGCAACTCTTTTTTCTTGAGTCGTTGTGGTCGCTCCGTGGCAACTTTGGTAGCAAACTTAATTCGCTCCTCCAACTCCATTCGAGCTTTGTTGCGTCGCAACTCTTCAAGCATCTGCTTCTCTTTTAACTGCTGCCGAAAATCTTGCTGATCGTCAGCAGAGGAATCATTCTTTGAGTATTCTAGACGAATCTCATCATATAATTCCACGGGAACAGCGCTCATTTGATTTTTTATGGTTTTGTCCTTCTTCCCTAAAAAAACAATAACGGCCTCGTTCGAAAGACTGAGTTCACGCGCAACCTGAAAGACTCTCAACTTCTTTGCCAAACTAGCACCCCAAGTTTAATAAGTGTATTTACTAACAACCTCGAAAATTTTTTGAGCGGTTTTTTCACCAACTCCTGGCAAAGCCATCAGACCTTCCACACCCGCTTCTTGCACCTGCTTTATCTTGTCAATTCCACCTTCTGCCATTTTCTTCAGCCATGTCTGTGTTAACTCTGACACATCCTTAAGGTCTTGCAATTTATCCTCTGAAACAGAAGCATTGCCGCGCTTCCCTCTATGAAATCTGTCGTCATGCGTATCATCTTCAAAATCATCATCCTCTGAAGCGCCGGTAAGCTGATTTTCCATGATACTCTTGTATTCGCTTTCCTTAATTATCTCGACATCATAGCTGGTTAATCTTGCAGCAAGTCTTCTGTTTTGACCGCCGCGACCAATGGCAAGCGATATCTGATCGTCGGTAAGCACAGCAATGGCTTTACGCTTTGTTTGATCAACAATTACCTTATACACTTTTGCCGGACTGAGTGAGCGTGAAATGTATATGCCTGGATCAAGGTGCCAGTTTATGACATCAATTTTTTCATTGTTAAGCTCTTTGCTAATCGACTGAATACGAACGCCTTTCATTCCAACACATGCGCCCAATGCGTCAATACGCTTGTCATTGGAGATAACAGCAATCTTAGCTCGCTCGCCGGGCTCGCGGGCAATACTGCGAATCTCAATGATACCGTCGTATATTTCGGGAACCTCAAGCTCAAAAAGCCTTTTCAATATTTGAGGGTCGGCTCTTGACACAATAATTTCAAGTCCGCGGGAAGTCTTGTCAACAGACTTGATAATGGCTCGAACATTGTCGCCGCGTCGATACCTCTCATTCGAAATCTGTTCATTCTTTGGTAAAATCACCTCTGTTCTATCTAAATTTAGATAAATTTCATGGCGATTTATTTGCCGAACATCGCCAATGATAATTTCACCGACGCGCTTGCCGTATTCCTCATGAAGAATATCTTTTTCAGCGTCTTTTATTTTCTGGTTAAGGTTTTGTTTGGCGGAGACAATTAGCCGACGACCAAAATCTTTTGGGTCGATGATTTCTATAAATTCATCGCCGACTTCAAGGTCGGGCTCTACTTTTTGAGCAGACTCCAAATCTATTTCCTCAACCACATCCTCCACCATATCAACAATTACTTTATTCTGGTAAATTTCAATATCACCCTTGTCCATACTTACAAAAATATCGAAATTGTCCGCCTTGCCATACTTCTTTTTTATAATTGACAGAATAGTGCTTTCCAGAATTTCACCCAAGAGTTCCTTCTCAATGTTTTTCTCCTTGGCAATTTGCGAAAAAGCTTCAACGATCTCGCTCTTCATTTTCGTACAATTACCTCCATATTCATATCAACTACCATGGCAAAAGCAATTTGCCCTTTTTGATGTCTGACATCGAAATTTTTTTCTGGGAAGAGCCTACAGAAAGAATCAACTCATCCTGTGAAACGGATGCGATCTTTCCACTAACAACATGTTCTTCCAAATCAGCCTGGAAAACTATTTCAGCGTCTTTATTTATATTTCTCTCGAAATCTCTAGTGGTTCTAAGTGGTCGGTCAAGACCTGGCGATGAGACCTGAAGTCTGTATCGACCCGGAATAACATCTGCGGCGTCCAACTCATCTGAAAGAACTCTGTTTAGTTGAGCGCATTTCCCAACCGTGAGGCCATCTGAACAATCGACAAACACATTGATAGCTGAATTCACTCGACTGGCATGGAATTCAAATTCGACAAGCTCAATATTTTCTCTACTGAGAACCTGCCCCACGATATTCTGAAGTTGTGCGCTTATATCTTCCAAGAATTTCTTATGTTACGGGTATACAACAAAAAAAGTAGGCCTATAGACCCACTTTCGGCGAGGAATGTAATAATTTTGTGAAGATTCTGCAAGGAAATTATGAATTAATCTGCTCATAATATTTTTTCATGAAGACAATTCCGCTAATAACAGCTCTGCGCTTTCTCTCAGATCAGATTTCTCATGTCTTTTTAGGAATTTTTTCAACACCCTCGTCGCCTCTTGCTCAAGCCCTGCAAGCTTATAGCATCGGGCAGCCCCAATTAGATGGCTTGGCTCCATGAAGTTCACGCCATACCGATTAGCCGCCTCTTCATACTTGCGACCCGCCTCTTCATACTTTTTTTGCTGCTCGTAACACGCCGCAATTCCTGCAACTGAGGAAGTCTTGAGTATATCGTCAGCGCCATTTTCAATGTAAAGTAGAAAATGTTGCTCGGCGTAAGTATAATTGCCTTGCTCAAAAAAAACATTTGCTAAATGAAAATTGGCTGATTTCGCTGTTGATGTGCCGCCATACGTGTCTATTAGCGACTGAAACATAGGCACCGCTGCTTCGAGATCTCCCTCAAGATGCTCAAGTCTTGCCTGGAGCAAAATGGCTACAGCCTCTTCTTCCTTACCCGCAGACTGCGATCTAAGAAACATGAACAGAGAGAAAACAACCGTCACGCCAACAGCGCCAGATATAATTTTAGAGCTATATTTTTTTACAAAGTCCTGAGCCTGGAAATAGAAAGTAACAAATTTGTCTTCCTTTTTTTCCCGCTTAGTCAGTCTCTTTTGAGCCTTCACCATCGAACACTAAACTCCTAGTTAGATAATATCAAATTTTCATTTTTTTGACAATATGTATGATACTTAATTTAACGTTACAAGTCAAGATTTTCGAAAGATCTGAAATTAATCAACTTATCCGGAACGCGAAATACAGATAATCACCTGAAATGCCAGTCACTTTTAGCCACGTGGTCTGCGCCTTTCAGATGATTGTTTTTCAGGTTGTCCGGCTGAAATCTCTTTTGAGTCTGAGGGGTTGACCAAGTCTATTTGGGAATCCGACGTTTCTACTGCCACAACTATTGACTGATAATTTGCGATAAGAATCTGAGTTAGATTCAGCGACACATTTTTGACTGAATCATGACAATAACTGCAATACTTCTTGCAGATCTTTTCTTAATGAGTTAATAAGCGCATCTTTCGGTTCTATCGCACTCTTTTCACTTTTTGACATTAATTGCTGTTTTGCGCCTTCTATGGTGAACTTTTCCTCGTACAGGAGTTTTTTAAGCAAGAACAAAAACCGAACATCATCTCTTCGATAGATGCGTTTCCCGGATCGGTTTTTGGATGGCTTTAGCTGCGGAAATTCTGACTCCCAATAACGGAGAACATGCGGCTTTAATGACGTAATTTTGCTAACTTCTCCAATTGGATAATACAGCTTTGTAATAGAAAAATCCTTCATAACGTTAACCCATTGAAATTCAGGTATTTGCTCACCAATTTTAAAGGTACTTAGACTTCTCGTGGAATTCAACTATTTTTTATGTCAAAATCATTTGGCATTCTTGTGACCGAGAATCACTTTCTTTAAAAATTCTTATTAAAACGAAAGGCAATAGCCGCATTTTTATCTCTTTAATTATCGACGGCAGTGACTCTGGAAATCTATATGCGAAAATATTTTTTTGCATGAAATTAACCCGCGAGCTATCATCCACCGATCTAATGTCAAGACAGAGTAGTTTGAATTTCATATATTTGTTTTCCGGTAGATTAAATTATTTAGGTAATGAAACCCAGTAATGTCCGGTTAGGTTTTTGCATCGCTTTGATAAACATCATGTTCTTTCGATAAACTGTTTTCAGTACGTAAGCATCCGGCGAACTACACCTTTTCTGAGTAACTTCCTTTTCCTATTTTGAGCTATACGATAAAACCGAAAAGGAGAATTCACCATGCAAGTTC
>Ga0316192_10001810_pt1 | contig 15789 bp, 10 predicted proteins | sample MerIslwburrow_MG_FD_204931 | JGI IMG/M metagenome (GOLD analysis project Ga0316192, IMG submission 204931) | Coastal sediment microbial communities from Maine, United States - Merrow Island worm burrow | ecosystem: Environmental > Aquatic > Marine > Coastal > Sediment | place: USA: Maine...
CTGTTCCTGGACCTCCTGGGCCCTCAGGGCCTGCGCCTCCCCGGCGTTCCCCTCGCCGCTCATCAGATCCAGGTAGGACCGGTAAAGCTGTTTCTGGGTCGACGCCAATTTGCATGCGGCGGCCTCGAAGTCGGCGCGGCTGCTGATGGGCCAGAGAAGGATCGAAACCAGGCTGTAGACCAGGATGCCCAGTCCGGTCTCTTGGGCACGCAGGATTGCGATTTCAAAAGCCTTGATAGAATTGGGGCCGGCGTCCATGCAGATGATCACGCACACGAAGCCGCAGACATGCCAAAAATACCGGTGTTTCTTTCCGGCCATCATGTAGGTGCAAAAGCCGACATAGACAGAGAGGAACAGCATGAAAAGCCAGCGGTCCTGGGCGAATAGGGCGATGAAAATCAAAGCGACAACGGTCGTTACAAGTGTGCCGAGCATGCGCAAGGCGGCCTTATTAAAGGACTGCCCGACCGTTGCCAGGCTGGTGAAGGCCACTGCGAAGCCGGCCCAATAGGGCTTATCCCAGTCCATTGACAGGGCGATGCCATAGGCGATGGTCATCGCCAGGCCGGTCTTGATCGCTTCTTTGCTGCGGGTGGATAAGGGAATCATCGCACGCCTTCTATGGTGAATCTTAAGTTTTAAATCCCAACCTCTAGATTTCAAGATTTCAGGTGCCAGGTGTCAGGAGAGATTAGCATGTGGCATAGGGTAAATACAAAATCCTTCACTCTATGCATCATGCTCTTCGAGTTCCCTAGTTCGCAATCGCACATCTGCGATCTAAAATCTAAAATCCTTATGGTCGCTACTCAGATATGCTTGGTTCTGGTTCCGGCTGTGTGTCCTCGCTGAGCCATGCTAAGAAAAGCCTGTAGCCGGCCGTGAAAATGATGGCGCCAACGAAGAGGCCGATGATGCCCGATGTTATGAAGCCTCCTATCGCTCCAATGAAGATGATAAGCATGGGAACGTCGACTCCACGACCCAGCAAAAGGGATTTCAGAAAGGGGTCACTTATACTGACGAGGACACTCCAGATGGCAAACAAAACTGCGGTAATCGTACTGCTGGTGGAGAACACGTAGACAATAATCGGGCCCAGGATCAAGAGAGGGGGAAGCTGAACCACAGCAACAAGCAGGATCAGGAGGGCCCACAGTCCCGCCCCGGGCACGCCGACCACGAGACAACCAAGCCCTCCCAGGATCGACTGGATTAGTGCGACGCCCAGAATGCCCTGGGCAACACTGCGCACCGTTGCCCCCGCCAGTTCGACGAAATTCGCCCCCCTTTCACCTGCAAGCCGTCTAAAAAACGTCAGCGCAGCCTGATGAGCACCGTCGGTATGTGCAAGGAGAACACCGGCGATAATGATCGAAACCACGAACTTCAGAATCCCGACCCCGGCATTAGCAGCGGCGGACAAAAGCGAGGCACCATATTTTTTGAATCGGGGCGCCATCTTGTTCATCGCAGCTCCGAAATCCTGTGAGCCAAGGCTCCACAACTTGTGTACAGGTTCGCCGATGACCGGCCAGGATCTGACGCTCTCCGATGGTGGGGGCACTTTCAGGGTCCCGTCCTCGAGTTGTGCTGAAACCTCCCGTGCCGTGTCGATGAGGGAATCGGAAAGCATAATGGTCGGAACGAGTAAGAAGATCAGGGCGAGGATTGTTATCAGGGTTGCCGCCAGGCGATGACGCCCACCCAGGGCGGACTTCAGCCGGGAGTAGATGGGATGGATTGCAACGGCAATGATGATACCCCAGACGATAATCTCAAGGAACGGCCGACCGATCTTGAAACACCAAAATAAGACGAGACCGACGAGGCCTATATGGATGCTTGCCTCGAGCGCTCTCGCCACAAACAACTTGTCGTCTGAAGGCTTATTAGATGTACTCATACGGCGACCCTCCGGGTAAAGAGTAGGTTTTAATTGGCAATATTGCCAAGATTATAAGTTTAAAAGACTCCCTGTCAATGACAAGGATACCGTCTATGCCCTACGGTTGTTGCTCACCGCTATTGGTCTCTGACTTCTTTTCCTCGCTGTCCATTTTTTGTTGTTCGCCGTCCGCAGTCTCATCCGATCTTTTGCTGGCCTTGCTGCCAATCTCCGGCTCGTCTGCCTTTCTAAAGATTACGAACTCGCCCTCTGATCCGGTGAAGAGGCCCTTCTCCGGACCCTCTTCCCGATGGTCACGCGGTTCGTACGGCTCGATGCCGGCGCACCCGGCAATGACCAGCAATGCCACCAGCAATGGACCGATCCACAGCGCTTTTCGTTTATGTATTGTCAATATACCCATCAGAATTTCACCCTTGCCCCGATTGATCCCACGTTGATGTCATGGACACTGGGATCTGCATCGCGATCGAGCGAGTGAAGGCGATAGAGCAAGTAAATTTCAGTGCCGTACTCCTCGAATTGCTGTACCGCCGCCACACCCACCGAATAGCCGTCGTCCCTGCCGGTGGGAAGGTTCAATGATCGGGTGTAATCGACACCAAAAGCCGTCTCGCCAAAGGAAAAGAATTTCCTTAGCCATCCAACCTTGGTGTAGAAGTTTTGGGCATCACCCTGGTTGTCACGCTCCAGCAAACCGGCGGACAGGGTTAGATTCAAACCGGTGTCCTCATGTAACAGTGAAAAGGAGCCGTCGTATTGAAAGTCGGTGTCGTCTTGGTTGGGATAAGCGAAAGCCGCAGCACCGGCGGCCTTGAAGCCATAGCCTTGCCCTCCCCAATACAAAGCCGCATCATAGCGCTCATCGCTGATAGCCGAAGTGGCGAGGCGGAAACCATAGAAGGTGGGCGTGTCATAGCGCACCCTGTTTTTCCGGCTCAAACCATCAAAGCTATTGAAGGCATCAACAATCCTGATATCTGTGAGGTTGTCGTCTGAGGTTTGCCGGAACAACATACCCCCGGCAGTGTCCGCGATGGTGGCGTATGAGATCACGGTGGTTTTGGATAGATCGACTGAGGCGCTGCCGTAGGATGCCGTATGGCCCTTGCCCAAGGAAAGCTTGCCGAAACGCTTGCTGACAAGGGTCGCCTCCACGATGCGCTCATCAAAGACGTTGTTGGTTTCTTGGTTGTTCTGGTCAACTTCTCCGGCCTTATTCGGAGCAATTGAGAGTTCAATTGTGGAGCCGATGGTCAAATCGTCGGTTGCCTCGGCGGTGCCGACAAAGCGGACACGACTTTCGCTGTTGTCGTTGTCTACGAAATAGGCATCGGTGCTTTTCCCGTCGTCAACGATGTTCACTGCCCGGTTGACCTGCCCTGAGATTGCGAGTTTAACCCGCTCCCCACCACCCGAAGTGACGACCTTTTTATCGGGCGGTTGCACGGTTTTTTTCGCTTCTTCGGCCACAGTCTTGGCTTCTTTGGCCTCGGTTTGCGCCTCGGTGGCTGTTCTTTTCAATTGGTTCACCTGTTGTTGCAAAGATTCCAACTGTTGCTGTTGTTCCTCGATGAACCGTTCCAGTCTTTCAACCTTTTCGGAGTCTACGGCAGCCTCCTCAGCCGCAACCGTGCTTACAAAAAACACCTGGACTGCCAGCACCAGCACGACAAAAATAATGAACGCACTTCGCTCTCTTATCACCTTAGCAGGCTGCAACTTATGTACTTTTCCGGCATCCTCGGCGAAAGTCGCCATCGTCAGGAACCCCGGACCGAGGATTCCACCAGTCAAAATTAGAATGTAGAGTAAAAAGAAATTCTTCATGGTGTACACTCTTTCTTTCTCTTCAGGGCACGAGGGACTCCGGTTTTCCCACTTTTCCGAGGCCTGAACGAATATCCACTACGCCGGCAACCCCTGCGCGCCGCACGCAATTGCCTGCCCTCTATGCGCCAAACGGCTACATCCCGGCGTTGTTGAAGCCTCCTGCGATGGGAAAGAAATTGCCCGTCGTGTACATGTTGTAACCATCGAGCAAGGCCAGGGTGAAGTGCGCCGCCTCTGCTGTCTCTCCGAGACGCCCCAGTGGAATCTCCGCCAGGAGGTCAGCGAGAATCTTCGGGTCCTTGTCGGCGCCCAGGGTCTCCTTGAACCCCGGATAGTTCATAAAGTTCGTGCCGACGGCATTGACGCAGACGCCCTTGGGCCCGGCCGTCAGCGCGGCGCAGCGGCACATCATCGCCGCAGCGGCGCGGAAGGAGCTGTAGGCCACCAAGCCGGGGTGGGGCTTTTCGCTCGTGGCGCTGGTCTGTACTACGACCTGACCGCGGCCCGCCTTCATCAGCGGCGGCAGCACGGCCTGCAGCGCGTACATGACCGCCAGGCAGTTCTGCTCGTAGGACCTGTACAGGCCCTCTTTCGTTTCGTGCAGAATGTCCGCCTTCGTGTGAATTGCGGTCCGGATAAAGGCCGCATCAAACCCGCCGAACTTATCCATGGCGGCATCCACGATTCTCTGCATGCCGCCTTCCTGGGCCTCACTTTTCGGCCCGTCTTGCTCGAAACCGGGAACTATGACGACATCTGCGGCACCGAGCTTGCGCAACTCTTCGGGCAGACCTTTGCGTACATCAGCGATGACCAGGTTGTAGTTGAGCTTGGCCATCTCGCGTGCCAGGTACGGCCCGATATTCAACTGGGTATCGGTGATGATGGCGGTGCGCTTGCCGGTCTTCGAGTTGGTCCACGGCACGTTGGGATCCGGTGCTTTCGGCTGGGCCCATGCTGTCTTCATGCCAATGCCGGAAGCTGCAATCCCTGCGGCCCCAGCCGCCCCGGCCAGAATGAAATGACGGCGATTGATGTCTTTCGCATCCTTTTTTTCCGTGTCTGAACTCATGATTACGTCCTCCTTTTTGCTTGAGGGTTCTTGTGACGGTTGTTTTTTGTCATGCTTTGATGCTCTTGGTTTTGTGTTTGAAAAGTGAGCAGCCTGCCGCAATCGAGCTATGCTTTAGGCCGCGTCGCCGCAAACGGTATGTCAAGATATTTTATGGCCTCAGCACCGTTAACGATGGGTCGGCCGACCCTATTTATGAGCTCCTTGGCCCTCTCTAGCTGCTCCAGATTGCTCGGGCCGGTACCCCAGTCCTCCAGCCCGACGCGGAAACTGCCCCCCCGCTCGAGGGCCATGCGGGCCAGTGGGGTATCCATGATATCGTTGGCGACCAGGCCGACAGACCATTTCAGGTCGAGCCCCTCGATCATGTGCAGATAGAGCTGCAGCGCCTCGGGGATCGGCGGCGCCATGCCCGCGAAGCGGTAGTCGGCGAAATAGATGTTAAGCTTCGAGCCGCGGGGCAGCGTACCGGCCCGCGCCATGGCAACGACGTTCTTCATCCAGCCCGGCTCGAACACCGAGATCGACGCCCCGCAGCCGAGCTTGTTGCAGGTGTCGATGACAATCTTATTGTCACCCGGCCAGAAGCCATACCACCAGAAGCCTTTCTCGGGGATCAGGCCCTTCTTGTCGTAAACCGCGAGCGGGACGACTCCAGTGTCGAGCAAAATCATGTTGGCGAGGCCCGCCTCCGCCAGTGGTCGGTAATGCCCGCTCTGGATCTCCGGCGGCCAGACGGTGCGGTTCTTGTGGTAGATCGCCGGATCGAAGTTCGCCGTCGGGTAAAGGATCGCATGGGGGTGCTTCTTGCGGACCGGCGTGAAGGCGTCGACGTAGGCCTGGACGGCCTCTGCCACGTTGTCACTCGGTTTGTCGCTGTGCGCGTGGACGATCGTCGCTCCCGCATCCAGGCACTTGATCGCCTCGTCGGCGAGCTCAGCCGCCGTCTCCGGCGCAGCCGGGTTGATCTTCTTCGTGGTCGAGCCGTTGATCGCGACCTCGAGGATCACCGGCGTGTCTTCCTTCTTAAAGGAAAAATTACTGCGCATCCCGGACGTAGCAGGTCCAGCGACCGCTCGGCTCGCTGCCAGCGTGGCGCCGGCAGCGACGACTGTCCCTAAAAATTCTCGTCTTTTCATAGTGTCCTCCTTTTCAGCCGACCTCGACGGTGCCGTCCTCGTGGATCGCGATGGGATCTCCCGTCTTCACCGATTTGAGGAAATCGTCGCCGAGCAGGTCGATGGTGACGACCCGCTTCCCGTTCCAGACATCGTCGATGATGAGCCCGCCGGCAGAGATGCTGTCGATGTGCGAGGAGAACAGGAATGCCTGCGGCCCCACGCCGAGCTCACTCAACATCATAATGGTCCCGGCGCCCATGGTGGAACCGACGGTCTGGGGCGTGCAGATGATGGCTCCTTTCAGGTCTTTCTCGTATAGCTCCTTGTTGGCCGAATCGGTGCAGGGCGCAGTCTTGGTTTCACCTGCGAACATGTTTTTCAGATAAGAGCCAGTCAAGTTAAACGGCTGTTTAGAGACCAGCGCCTTGCCCTCGAGTTTGCCGGAAAGCATGGGCCGACCTTGGAATGTTTTCTTAGCCATTGTGTTTCTCCTTTTTGAAATTGCTGGTTTGATTGCTGGTATCCATTCTTTTCAGTCCCGACACTTACGCACCTTTGGGTATCTTGCCCGTCACGATGATTTTCACCAGGACGTCGTCCGGAAAGTACCGGATGCTCGTGTAGTTCCGGGTCTTGGCTGAATTGGTGACCCCGCGAACCCGCTCAGAGAAGCCCTTCATGCCGCCATAGCTGACGCTGCACATATTGGTGGCGTGCATGCCGGCCCGCTTCATCTTGCTGACCAGCTCGCCCTGCTCCTCGATCGCGCGGGCCCGCACCGTGTTGGGCATGAACATGTAAACCGGGATCGCGGCCTTTTTCTTGCCGGCCTTGTCCAGCGCCTCTGTCACGAGTTTTCCCCACTTTATTACCTCGTAGTAGGTGTTATGGGGGCAGCCAATGAAAGCGGCGGTAGGATCGGCATTTTTTTTCGGCCAGAGGTTAGGGAACGTGCTGATGATCCGCGCCTGCTCCTTGTCGTCGATGACGTAGGTCTTGTACCCTTTGGCCAGGAGCTTTTTCCCCTTTTGCTTGGCGTCGGGGGTGACACCTTCTACGTGGTACAATCCAACCGCACCGCTGGAGGCGGTGGCGCTTCCCATGGCCTTCAGCAGGTGCAGGTTGTCGGCCGTAACCTTGCCGTCCTTAAAGTACTTGTCGAGCCCGGTGACATACGGAACGTCCTCGACGCATTTGCGCCCGATGGCGGTGCCGATCGCGCCCCAGTCCGGCTCCTTGGTGGTCTTGACCTCCACCAGCCACTTGGCCATGCGGCCTTCGTCGGTCATCAGACCGAAGAGCGGCGCCTTGCCGAGCATGGCCTGGATCAGGTCCATGCCGGCACCGTTGCGGTTGGTACGGATGCCGAGAACAGAATTGCCGTAGTTCACCGCGGAGGATTCCGCCCAGGCGACATAGGTGCCCGGCTCCGGCGCGTTGCCGATCTCGTCAAGGTAGCAGGCACAGGTTCTGTAGTTCAGGTCCGGCGCGCCGAGGCGGACGTGGACGTAGTCTAAGTCCCACTGTAGTTTGTAGCCCTCGTAGATCATCGTCATGTCCTTGGGATTGTTCTGGACGTTGTAGACGTCATATGGGCGCGGGTTGACCGTGTAGGGCGCGTAGGACTTGAGCCCAGCCTTGGCGCACTTGTCCAGCATCTTGATCATCGACTTCATGTACTCGGCACCGATGAACATGTTGCTGTGCGGGGCACCGCCGAGGTCCACGAGTTTCTCGGCGCCGAAGGTATTGCCGAAGGCGACCAAGATCTTCATGAGTTTGGCCTTCTCCTCGCCGTCCTTGCCATCGAGGACGGCCTGCTCCTCCTTGGTGAGCTTCATCTTGTGCCGCATAGCCTCCTCGGCCTTGGCATTCGCCTTGGAGGCCCCGGTGAAGGTCGCCTTCTGACCTGTCGGCTTGCCGTCCGGTCCTAAGCCGAGCATATCGGAGTCCCGCATCTCCTTTGCATACTCCGGAAGCTTAACGGTCCCGTCTGCACCGGTCCCGGGTGCACCAGAGGATGCCGGCGCGGCGGCCTTCTCGGTTTGGGCAAGCAAGCGTCCGGGTAAAAGTATGACTGCCCCCCACGCCATCGATAATAGTTTGAAAAAATTTCTACGTTCCATAGCCTACTCCTCCTTAGCTATTTAGCTCTCCTTGTTGAAGGTTATAGGTTCAATGGTCCAGATTTCAGTGTTCAGTGTTTGGTATTAAGGTTTCAGGTGTCAGGAAAGAAATGAAGAAACTCAAGTCTGAATACTGAAACCTCCCTCTGACCTGAAACCTTTAATCGTCTTTCAAAAGCTCAACCGAAAGAATCGGAAGGTGGAGCTCATAAAGCGTGTTCAACACCCCTGAGAGTTCGGCCTGATCTCTTAGCCGGCCCACCAGGGTCGTCACCTCTCCTTGATCCCCTTGGCGGCTGGTGGTGATAGTCATACCGCCCAGAAAATCGGACCTGCTCTCGTCCAGGTAACCCTGCACCTTGATGCGATAGGTTGCCTCCGTCCAGAGCTTGAAATCTTTCCCGGTGTGTGAATCCATGACTCTTTCCTCTCATAGCCAACACTAGGCAGCGACTTGATTCTGGATGAGCTTGAGTTACCAGTTTTTCCGCCAGAGGCGGATCAGGTTTCGGGTGTCAGGGGTAATTCAGGTACCAGGTGTCGGGTTTCAGGTGTCAGGGAAAAGACAAACAGTGGCTGAAACCGGAGCAATGAATCCCGAAACGTTCGCTTGTGCTGAAACCTGAACACTGAAACCTCTTATTTGCTGAGCACTGAAGCCTTCATTATTACTGAAATTTGAATACTAGAACCTTTATGAGACGATTTTTACCAGTTTAGAAGAGCAGCAAAAACCCCCGAAAAGGGTTGAAAAAGGGGGGGACTCTTTCGATTTTAGATTTGGGATTGCGGATCTCGGATTACAGAATGGAAATTACAAATAACAAATCACAAATCACAATGACTCAAATTCAAAATCCGAAACCTCCCTTTTGTTTTGGTTATTGAATATTGGAATTTGAGATTTGTTTGTAATTTGGTGCTTGGAGTTTGGGATTTCAACTTATACACACTTAGGACTGGTGATGGAGGAATTAAGGAACTGGATGACTGTTAACGGCGGGAAAGTATACCCAGGGCTTTGGCTTTTTCAACCGCCTCACGACGGTTGCTGACCTGTAGCTTCGGGTACATGTTTTTCAGGTGACCTTTAACGGTTTCAGATGAAACAAACAGTTTTTCGGCGATTTCCTTGTTGCTAAGCCGCTGGGTCAGCAGTTCCAGGACATCGAGCTCGCGATTGGTGAGAGGATCTTCCAAAAACTGGGGACTCGCAGCTAGAGCAAGGGAGGCTTGAGACTTGGATACCTCCTGCACCGGCACCTGTTCATCATAGCTGAAGGCGGCAAGAAGCTTCTCAATATGGTTCACGGCAACGTTTTGCTCGTGCAGCCTTTTCAGCAGATCGGCCATCTGGGGCCCCAGATCCACAAAAACCCGGATGAAACCGCCCGGCTCTGCCAGAGCAAGCGCTTTGGCTATCTTTTCTTGCGCGACCGATGCATCGCCCAGGGTGTCGTGGAGCAGTCCTTGCAGGGCCAATACCTCAATCAGAGATTTTTTATAATGGATCGATGCAAGAAAGTCGTGTAATTGGTCGAGGAGATCAGCGGCCTGACGCCGGCTGTCGGTCGTATCCTGAGCCAGCAGTATTTTGACCAGTGTCAGTTGCGGCGTATAAAAAGCAAACGGTGGCAGAAACGATTTGGGCTGGAACCGTTCCGCCCAATTGGAGGCTTCCGAAAGTCGCCCCTGGCGCAGTGCTAGCTCAGCTTCAAATGCTTGTGTGGTTCCAAGCACCACTTGATTGCCAGTATCGACGGCATATTCCATCATTTTCCTGTTGCGCTCTCTGGCCTTGTCTGGATGCCCTTGGGCCTGATAGATCAAGGAAAGACAAAAAGAGCCATGGGTATGGACCACCTGCATATACATATAGAAATCTTTTACCATGCTGGCCAGCTTTTCTTCAGCGCTCTGCAGGTTGTTTTGGTGATAGCAAGCGATTCCATTAAAATAGAGGCTGAAGGCAATGGCCTCAGATATTCGGTGATCCATTGCGATCTTCAGAGTATTCTCGGAGGTCTGCAACATAGAAATCAAGTCAGCATCTATCCAGTACATAAAACAGAGGTTTGCCAGATACATGGCCTGGTCGCCTTTACTCAGATTGGGATTTTCTTGCACCTCATTATAATAATGAGACAGGCCGGTTTCCAAATCACCGACCATGTGGTACGACGCCACCTGAAAAATATGGGCACGGAGCCGCGCCCTTTTATGGTGGATGGGGATATTTTTGCAAGCTGACCGCGCGTGTTTTAGGGCGACCTCACCGTCAGCGCCCATATAATGCTGGAAACTTCGCAGGGCATCACAATGGCTTCGTATCTGCTCCACTTTGACTGAACCGTTTGGTGGCGGGGTGGAGATCAGATTCTCTATCTTTTCTAGTTGAGTTGCCAAAGCCGAGACGTCAAATCCGGCTGTCCGCATATGATTTGACCAGAGCCTAAGCAGGAGCATCTCAGGGTTCTCTTCAACACTATCTGGGGGGAGCATGTCAAGCCAGCGTTCCAACCGTGACCACTGCTGGTCGTCCATCAGTTGGTGGCCGTGTTGTGCAACCAGCTGTATTGCTGTTGGGATGTCACCTGCAGCCAGTGCGTGCTCAAGTGCCTCTTCGATCAGACCTTCTTCGGCAAACCAACCACTGGCCCGGGAGTGGAGGACGTTGATTTCCTCCGTGCTGCAATGACGTTTTAACTGGTTGCCCAGGAGCCTCTGGAACAGATGATGGTAGCGGAACCAGCGGCTTTCAGTATCCAGAGGAATCAAGAACACATGTTCCTTTTTCAGCCAGGCAATAAAATCCCGCCCACCGAGTTCTCTTCTCGACGAGTCAACACCCGGTGCACACACTGCTTCGCATAGGGGGCCGCAAAAACGATCTAGGATGGCCGTACCCATAAGATATTGGCTGATTTCCGGTGGCTGGAGGGAGAAGACCTCGGTGAAAAGGTATTCCATAACAAATTGAGCGTCCACATGTGGTTCAAGCAACTTGGGATCCAAGTCACTCCGATAGAGCGTGGAAAGGCACGCCAGACGCAAACCGGTCACCCAGCCCTCGGTTTTTTCTGCCAAAGTGGCTGTTTGGGCTTCATTGATCTTCCCTCCCATCGCTATCTGCAGAAACTCCGCAGTTTCCTCCATGGTAAAACGCAGCTCAAAAAGGCGGACTTCGGTTACCTGCTCCCTGGCACGGAGAGACGCTAATGCCAGGCTCGGATCCCTCCGGCCGATCAGCACAAGGTGCATGGAACGGGGCGGGTGGCGCAGCAATTCGGTGAGCAGTTTGTATACTGATTTTTCCCGGATGCGATGGATATCATCCAGCACCAGGATGAAATCCTGCTCAATCAAGTCCAGTTCATTGACCAGGCTGCCTGCCAAGACCGACAGAGATGGCAGAGTCGGGCTGTTTACCAGCGTCATGGTCTCACTGACGGCATGGGGGAACATGGTCTGAATAGCAGCCAAAAAGTAGCTCAGGAACAGGTGCAAATCGTTGTCATTTTTGTCGAGCGATAACCAGGCGTGAGGGCTAGCGCACATTTGCAGCCAGCAGCTCACCAGCGTGCTTTTACCGTACCCGGCCGGGGCGGAGACAAGGGTTAGGGGCCGCTGACGGTTCTGCTCGAGCCGTTCCAACAGCCGCGGCCGATGCACGTGGCCTTCCGGTATCGGAAACCGATTAAGCTTGGTTCGTATCAGGTTTGTGGTTGTTGTCTCGTCTGCCATACCTTAACGGACCTGGGTTTGATTATGCTAGGAATGGGGAAACCGAGATATCGGTCAGTTATTTGCAGCTTTGTTAATATAGCATGATTACAGAGTAAGTTAAATCTGGAAGCAACGAAGCAGGCTTTCAAAGGGGTGGGATACGTCTGTAGCAGGAGTTGTAACTTTGTTCAAAAATCTCTGGAGTTCATACCAGTTTCATATTATTTAGCCTCAAAATCTTGGGCTGGCCCCTTACCATGTTGGACTCCACATAGCTTGCCAAGATGTTAAGTCCTAGAGAAGTTCATATATGGTATGGAGATCTCAAATATTGGGGTGTGCACGCGACTAAACATACATAGCAGATATGTTTAATCAGACCTTTTCGGGGCGACTACTATATTTGGTAGCTGACTCTCGAGGGGTAGAGTGTGCATTTAAGTATGATAAGTAAACTCTGAGGGTACTGGTGCCTCGTTTAGTGAACCCACTTGCTGTTGTATTACAAGTTTAAAGACTAATAAGTCTTGAGGGTAACGGAAGTCCCCAGGAGTACGTCCACATGTTTTATTCTGTAGGACGCCACTTCTCAATACGACGACGTAGAAGGCTTTCCACGGAGTGTACAAATACAAGCCGGCGTTCCAATCTAGCTCCGGGACTCGTGAGGCTCTACCCTTGAACATTGTCTCCGCAATATCAATTTTCTTCATGCCTGTTTTTTTATACGGATCCTGCATGGAGCCTGAAGCATCGAACAAAACAATGAAATTATCCGCATTTTTCACAACCTCTTTTATTACCCTAACCCTTTGTACAGGAACTTGTTCATAAACAAGTTCAGCGGCTAAAACATTTGTCCCAATCAGCCCTGGCATGATCAATCCAATAATCATCGCCAATCATAATACTTTCATCTTGCTTCGCTTCATGATTCTACTTCCCTCTAGGTCTGGGAAACTGAGCAAACAGTCCTTGAGTAAGTATCCAAGTCTACCCTTGCTTACCTAGGACACCTCAACTGACCTGCAAATGCTCTATTCCCTTTTGATTGTGGATAACCAAACATATTTGAAATTAACCTTTTCGAGAACGAACAGCTCGTTCAAGTCGGGGATACACAAAATTTCGTACAGTCTAGAACACGTATTTGAGAGACGCAGCTATGAAAACCAAATAGTTGGTATCGAATTCACCCTTGTAGCGTTCTCCCTGGACAGTCTGATCCATTTTGCCTTCACCGAAATAGACATATGATGTACTAAAGCTGTAGCTCAGGCCAATTGGGTTCACCTTGCCGTAAGCTGCTGCGACCCTGAACTGCTCATCCAAAGGCAAATCTGCTGTGCGATCATTATTACTCACCGGCGAACTGTCGTAGGATATACCCATGGCAACACGGTGGTTTTCACCAAAGTCGTAAGCCAAAGCACCGCCCACATGCCAGGTATCCTTCCAGTCGCGGTCAAAACCAGTTATCACCACATCACCTGTAGGGCCAACATTTATTCTCACATTGGTCTGACTAAATTGCGACCACCTCTGGTAGTTAGAATCCGCCAACAGGGTGAGCTTATCCGTGGCCCTGTACCTCAGGCCGAATGTGTACGCTTCGGGAAAGTCGAAATCGACGGTAATCGAATCTGCATCGCCAAGAAGGTTATCAAATGCACCCTGAAGACCACTGGTTTTGAGGTCTCCAGACAATTCTACATCGGCCTCACTCAGGTAGGTAAAACCAAAAAGAAGTCTATCGGTGGGCTGGAAAATTATACCGGCATTCCACTGATAGCCAATGTCATCAATGTCCTGAAATTGCACTGTGCCGTCATTGGCACCGAAAAATGACTGATTGACCGCGGTCTTCTGATTGTAAGTCGTATTTATCATGTAGACACCGGCACCGATGGACAGCATATCGTTTATTTTGTAACCCAGGGAAGGGCCGAGCCCCACAGTCTGAAGTACAGCCTTATAAGCCGCATAGCGGCCAACAAAATTCTCACCGTAATCCAGCCCACCTCCGGCAACCGCAGCAACTGAGAAACCCAATTTCAGATTCTCATTGAGCCCTTTCACCACGAAAAGACCCGGGATGACAGCTGGCTGGCCGGCATTGCCGCCGTCGCTGCCACCTGCTGTGGCGATGTCAGAGTCGAATTTCATAACGGGGATAAGGACCTCCATCCCCGCCTGGACACCATCAGCTTCCAAAGCGGTCATGCCGGCAGGGTTGGTGAAGGCCGAGGAGGCATCATCAACGTTGGTAACATTCGCCACTCCTGCGGTGCCCACACTGCCCGGGGTGGCAATCTCCGGAAGGTAAGCCCCTCCTGCAAAGGTGTTTTGACTGAACAGTAAAAAAATGGTGACAAGGGAAACAGTGAACGACCATTTCAAAAGTACTCTGTCCATTTGGTTTATCCTCAGGTTTTGGTTGAAAAACTAAAATTCAGCCTGCTGTCCTAACGGCTAAATAAGAACTAAAATCGGACATCTCACTGAGCTGGTGGAAACATTAAAGGCCAGAGCCTATCACCTTGATTTTTTCGCTACATGCCTGCCTACCAGCCAGGCAATGAGGACAAAACCGCAGACAAACAGGAATAGAGGGCTATTCCTCGTTAGAGTAGCCCTTCGAGAACTCTGTCTTGCCTTGCCCATCCCTCCTTAATACTTCCCCTTCGTTTCACACCATTCAAGCGTCTCACTGGTTGCTAACCTGATCTGTTTTGTGGAACCACATGGGCAAGGTAACTCTCTCGCAGCAACTGTGTTGTGATGGGTATTTGTTCATATGATCTGATACCTTCATGGGGTGCAATGTTTCAGTTCCAAGATCATCACTAAAATGGCCAGACCATGGGAATGAGAACCAGAATAACAATGCCCACAACAATTGTCATCGGCACCCCGATCTTTACGAAATCGGTGAATTTGTATCCACCAGGACCGTAGACCATAAGATTTGTTTGGTAACCCATGGGCGAGATAAAACTGCACGAAGCGCCGACCATGACTGTAATCGCAAAAGGCATTCCGTTTACCCCTAAATCACTGGCCATTGCCATGGCGATGGGGAACATGAACACAGCCGAGGCCACGTTGGTGATCATCGTGTCCATAAGAATACAACCCAGAAAAACCACGGTGAGAGCAATATAATGGTTTTTTCCTCCAATCAAAGCCATAAGATCGGCTATTTTTCCCGAGAGACCACTACCCGTTACTGCTGCCTCTAGCCCAATGGCACTGGCGATGATGACCAGATTTGCAAATGCAATGCTGCTCCCCGCATTCTGGAAGGTCAAGCAGCCTGTGAGTAGCATGCCACCAGTAGCAAGAAGTGCTGCGTTCAACATGCTCATCCAACCCAAAGCCACCACCACAACCATAGCTACTGTGATCAGGGCTGCCGCTAGAGCGCGATCATACCTCTTAACTCGGGCACCGCTCAGACGCCTTGTCATAGAGAACGCTTCCTCCTTCAGGTTCTCATTGAAGAAAGTCTCATCGACTTCGAGGACCACGATATCACCTGCTTCTAACCGGACATCCGAAAGAGGCCCGTGAGGAGGCTTCCCATACCTTGAAACCGCAACTATTGGCGCCTTGACAGAGCTTTCTGGAGGAGGTAACTCTGAGATTTTCCTTCCAATTGCAGGAGCCCTTCGCGACACGGTCGCCTGGACCAGTCGGCGAGTGAACCGCTCGGACTCCAACTCAGTGACATGTACGCCATAGACCGGTTCTAAACCGCTAGTATCCCAGATATCAGGCAGCGATTCAAGATTACTTGAAAAGACCAACACATCTTTTGCTTTTAATCTGGTTCCTGCCTCCATCTTTGCCTCTGTACCGTCCTGCCTCTCTAATTTCACAAGTTCAAACCCGACAGGTTTGAGGTAGCCAAGTTGCCCCAGATTCTTGCCAATCGAGGACGATTCCAGGGGAACCCTGAACTCCGAACCGTATAAACGTTCAGAATCCCCAACCTCC
>Ga0316192_10001811_pt1 | contig 15784 bp, 14 predicted proteins | sample MerIslwburrow_MG_FD_204931 | JGI IMG/M metagenome (GOLD analysis project Ga0316192, IMG submission 204931) | Coastal sediment microbial communities from Maine, United States - Merrow Island worm burrow | ecosystem: Environmental > Aquatic > Marine > Coastal > Sediment | place: USA: Maine...
CTTTCCGATCTGCAAACTTCCCAAAACGACTTGTATTCCTACTTAGAAAGTGTACAAAATATTCAAACTGAGATAACGATTGCCGAAAACAAATTAGGAAATATCTCAAATCTAATCGATTCACGCAGAGCCAGTCTAAAACAAAGTATCTGGATGCCAGATTATCCTCCTGTTTGGAAAGTGAAAAAGGATACTATTGAGATAAATATAAATCAGAGAATAATAAGTTTTATGGATGCAGATTCAAATATTATCAAGGCGTTTTTGAAAAATAATCCAATACTGCCCTATTACTCGGGTATTTTTATCCTGTTGGTTTTAGGGACTCTTTTGTATTTAAAATCTCAGACGAAGACTTTATATGCCGATTTTCAAGAGGAGTTTAAAGAGGCGACCATTCTTTTGAAGAACCCATTGCTTTCGACGCTTATTATAGCCTGGTTTTGCTCCGCGTTGTTTTCATTCTTTCCAAGAGAAATTAAAGATTTTATAGCACTGCTGATGTTTTTGCCTATAGTAATTATACTCAATAAATTAAATCCAAATTGGAAATGGTATGCAGTGCTTTTGTTTTCTTGTTCGTATTTACTATTTCTATTTATTAAGGAGTTCGATTATAGTCACCTGGTTCAACGGATATTCCTGATTTTCCTAAATCTACTTACCCTGTTTCTCTTTATATTCTACAAGACCAAAAAGGTGAAAATAGAAGAGTCAGACAATTTTTTGTCAGCTACTTTTTCTTTCGTCGTTAATCTTTTTATCGGCATTGGTTTTATTTCACTAATCGCCAGTATTTTGGGCAGCATTCAGTTGGCCCTATTGCTTAGCTATGCAACACTGGGGATAATAGTTGTTTTATATGTACTCAGAACCTCCATTCTGCTGATTCGTAGTTTGATTTTCCTTATTCTAATGGGGCCCCTAATGAAGCATTCTTACATTCTGAAAGAAGATGGACGCATTGTTCTAAAAAAAATGGACAAAATTTTGAGGATTTTTGGAATTGTCTTTCTGATCTATATCATACTTGAAATGTTAAATATTAGGAAAGAATCCTTGAGTGCTGTGGTAGCTTTTATTAACTATCCATTAGAAGTTGGCGAAATGAGTATTTCTATAGGTAGAATACTCGCTTTTTTCATTACCATTCAAATAGCTATCTGGATTTCATCTTTACTACGTTATATTTTGGAAAAAGAGATCTTCCCAAGATCGCATTTAAAACAAGGAGTTCCCAACACCATATTACTAATGATCAAGTTTACAATTACCTTATTGGGTATTTTATTAGCTTTTTCTGCGGCAGGAATTCAGACGGATAAATTAGCCATCGCTATGGGGGCACTTGGTGTTGGTATTGGATTTGGTTTACAAAATATCATTAGCAATTTCATTTCCGGGATAATACTGGCACTGGAAAGACCGATAACTATTGGTGATCTAATAGAGATCCCCAATGTGAGTGGAGTAGTAAGGGAAATAGGAATAAGGGCCAGTACGGTCCGCACCTGGGATGGTTCAGATGTAATTGTGCCAAATGCAGAACTGATCTCAAATAAACTCACCAACTGGACTTTTTATGATCGGCTTAGGCGTGTAAAAGTGGAAGTTCGGGTTCCATTCGACACGAATATTGAAGCAGTTTCTCAGTTGCTACTCCATAGTGCAGGTGAAATCCCTGAAGTCATGAAGAAACCAGAGCCTTATCTTAATTTCAGCGGGATTGGTACAAGTGCCATGGAGATAACATTATATTGTTGGATAAATGATTCTGACAAAATATTCAGCTACGGAACAGCCATACGCAAAGCAGTTTATAAAGCCCTCCGGGATGCAGGTTACGAGATGCCAGTGCCAAAGCAAGAATTTAAGATCGATTCTGAAGTAGATGAAAAAGGCAATAGGAATTTATGAATAAATAGAATCGATAAAGTGAATTTTGATTGACCTTATTTTAGCAACTAAAAAACTAATTCTCTCAATGTAGATATGATTTAAACAGTAAGAGGATTTGACCAATATAAATTGGTTTTGCTGCTTAGAAACTAATCGTTCAGCCATTCTTCCATACCTTTATATAGAACTAAAGTACTATTTACAAGTGCTTTTTGAGTTCATACCTTTAAACGATGATTCATTTTCTGGATTTCTCAGATTTCCCTCAGTGCCATTGTAAGCTCGATTGGCTTTAAGCTTTTTTTGACTGGAGTAAATGCTGCAGTTCAAGAGAAAACACATGATACGACAGCTTAGGCCTACTGATCAAAAACTTGGGCCGGGTAATACTGGAGAAGCAGAACTTTTTTCAAAAGGAAATTAACTTAAAATATAGAGCCTATCATGAAAGTAATTATAGTAGGAGGCGTCGCAGGAGGAGCATCATGCGCTGCCCGACTTCGCAGATTAGATGAAAAAGCCGAAATAATCATGGTCGAAAAAGGACCATTTGTTTCTTATGCCAACTGCGGACTTCCTTATTATGTAGGGGGCGTGATCGAAAAAGAATCAAGTCTATTGGTCGCTTCAGAACAATTATTTCGTTCACAATTCAATATTGATGTACGCACCAATTGCGAGGCTATTGACATTTCGGCCAAAGAAAAAACCATCCAACTGAAAAATGTCGAAACCGGGGAGGTGACAACGGAAGCATACGATAAACTGGTGCTTTCTCCGGGAGCTAAGGCAATACGCCCACCTTTCCCGGGGATTGAGCTCCCGGGAATATTCCATGTGCGCACTGTGCCTGATGTTAGTGCGATCACTGAGTGGATCGAAAAAGGAAATCCATTTCTTGCCGGAATGTACCGTTATTCTGGGTTTCAGGCAGTCCGTCCCAAAACTCGCGCTGTTGTTGTGGGTGGGGGATTTATTGGATTGGAAACAGCAGAAAACTTAATTCACCGAGGCTTTGAAGTGACGCTCCTTCAAAATTCACCTCATGTGCTCGCTCCACTTGATCCGGAAAATTCAACTATCGTTGAAACCCTCCTTAAAAGAAATGGAATTAAGCTTGCGATGGGCGATGCCGTGACAGGATTTGAAAAGGCAGCTAATGGAGCAATTAATGTGCAAACAAAGTCAGGGAAAATTTATCCTGCTGATATCGTGATCCTGGCAATAGGCGTACGCCCTGATACGATGCTGGCAAAAGCAGCAGAACTTGAAATCGGTGAACGTGGTGGAATTCGCGTGGATGAACACATGCGAACAAGCGATCCTAATATTTTCGCTGTGGGTGACGTAGTAGAAGTAAAAGATTATGTGACGGAAGAGTGGAGCCTTATTGCACTGGCAAACCCTGCAAATCGCCAGGGCCGCATCGCCGCAGATGTAATTGCAGGACGTAAATCAAGCTACAGAGGCACCCAGGGCACCGCCATCATTGGACTTTTTGGTGGAACTGCCGCCTGGACTGGAGTGAGCGAAACTACCTTAAACCGCCTTGGAGATACCGACTATGAAAAGATCTATCTTTATCCAAATTCGCATGCGGGCTACTACCCCGGCGCTCATCCTATAGCGATGAAGGTACTATTTCGCAAGTCAGATGGTCGGCTACTTGGCGCACAAGCGCTAGGCATGGATAATATAGATAAAAGGATAAGTGCCTTTGCAGCATATTTGCAAATGGGCGCTTCCATTTATGATCTAGAAGAAGCTGAGCTTTGTTATGCCCCTCAGTTTGGCAGCGCCAAGGATCCCGTAAACTTTGCTGGCATGGTGGCAGCAGATGTTTTGGGTGGCGTTATGCCACTTAGTCACTGGGAGGAATTAAAAGATGGGTTTGTATTGGATGTACGTGAATCCTTTGAGCTTACAGTGGAAAATGTTTCGGGAGCAACTAACATCCCATTGGGGCAACTTAGGACTCGACTCAACGAACTTCCAGCTGATCAGGAGATTCATGTAATTTGCCGCTCTGGTCAGCGAGCCTACATGGCCACGCGCATCCTGTTGCAGAATGGTTTTAATGCTAAAACTATATCCGGAGGGATGCTCTCAAAAGCGCAAAATTATTTGCTTGAGATAGGGCCAAATGAATTATAACTGAGATAAACAAAGAAACATGAACAGCAATAGTATTATAGGACGTATTTCGGCAATACTGCGAAACTACTTTCCAATCATGGAATGGGGGCCTAACTACAACGGGCAAACCGCCATCAACGACCTGGTTGTTGCGCTCATTGTCTCAATCATGCTTGTTCCGCAGTCGCTGGCCTATGCCCAACTTGCAGGTCTGCCACCCGAGGTCGGTCTGTATGCCTCTATGGCTCCGCTGATCATCTACGCAATATTCGGAACCTCGCGCTCGCTTTCTGTAGGGCCTGTTGCTGTAACAAGTCTGATGACGCTTGCAGCAGTAGCTCCAATTGCAGCGCAGGGAACTCCTGAATACCTGGCGGCAGCCATGGCACTTGCCTTACTTACGGGTTTGATCCTCCTTATACTTGGATTCTTAAAACTTGGATTTCTCTCCAACTTTATGAGTTTTCCTGTCATGGCCGGATTGGGCACTGCAGTCGGCATCCAGATTGCCACAAGCCAGCTAACACCAGTTCTGGGGATCCCTTCTGAAGGAGGGACATTCCTTGCCCAAATCATATCTTTGGTAAAGAACTCCGGACAGATCAATATCTATATCGCAGCAATTGGAGTCCCGGTAGTCATTTTTTTACTATTGGTACGCAAATATCTTGCGAACCTCCTAAACCGGGTAGGGCTGAGTAAAGGTCTTGCCGGTATTCTTGCGAAATTGGGACCAGTCTTTGCCATCATCATAACAATTTTGGTTGTGGCAGGATTAGGCCTCGATAAACAAGGAGTGAAAATAGTGGGTGCTGTACCTTCCGGTCTTCCAGGCATCGCGCTGCCACCTTTCGATCTTTCTCTTTGGAGCCAATTGGCAACCCCCGCAATTCTGATTGCCATTGTTGGGTATGTGGCATCTATCTCCGTGGCGCAGACACTAGCCTCCAAAAAACGGCAGCATGTCGATCCTAATCAAGAGCTGATAGCTTTGGGTGTTGCTAATATTGGTGCTTCCTTATCAGGTGGTTTTCCAGTTGCAGGTGGTTTCTCCAGATCCATCGTCAACTTCGAAGCAGGTGCAGAAACTCCTGCTGCTGGTGCTTTTGCTGCGGTCGGCATTGCCCTGGTCACGCTCTTCCTCACACCTCTGTTATATTTTTTGCCGAGTGCAACCCTTGGGGCAACCATTCTGGTGGCAGTACTTTCTATGGTCAACTTCAAGGCAGTAAAAATAACCTATGCCTATTCGCCAACAGATGGCATTGCCATGGCGTTGACGATTATCCTTACATTGACCCTAGGAGTTATTGCCGGGCTTATCGCAGGCATTGGTATTTCCCTTATGATGTACCTTTACCGCACTTCCAGGCCACATACGGCAATTGTGGGTCAGGTGCCGGGAACGCAACATTTCAGAAATATTGACCGTCACAAGGTGGTAACAGCTCCACAGGTTGTTTCAGCTCGTATCGACGAAAGTTTATATTTCCCTAATGCCAGGTTCCTCGAGGCCAGGGTTAGTGAAATAGTGGCCTCACATCCGGAGGTAAAACATTTTATTCTCAATTGCTCAGCAGTAAATAGCATCGATGCTTCGGGGCTTGAAAGCCTTAAGGCCATTAACATAAGGTTAAAAGAAGGGGGGATAATATTTCACCTTTCCGAAGTTAAGGGTCCGATCATGGATGGATTAAAAAAGACACAATTCTACCAGGAACTTAAGGAGAGAATCCATTTTACACATTATGAGGCCATTTACAGTATTGATCCCGAAATGGCAAAACAAACAATGGAACAAAAACAGGCGTAGTCAAACATTGTAAAAATGGAAAATCAACAAGTGAAAAAAAATTGGAAAGATAAACTCAAACACGAGTTTATTGAGTATTGGATCAATGTTGCATATCTCGCCATTTTTTTCAGTGTTTTTATTTTTTACAGGAGACTGATTCTGGCACACTATGATGTTTATCTTGAGGATTATTTTATGGGGGTTATCAAGGCGCTCGTATTTGCCAAGGTGATCATGATTGGGGCTTTTTTGCGTATAGGTAGTAGATTTGAAGATAAACCCTTAATTATTCCCGTCCTTTATAAGTCATTTCTATTCACGATATGGTTGGCAATATTTGATGTAGCCGAGGCATTTATTCGTGAACTAATCCAGGTCCACTCGTTTGGTGGAGCAGTGGATGAATTATCAAGACATTTTACGAATATATGGATAGGTGGAGTAATAATAGTGTTTGTTGCATTCTTACCCTTTTTCGCCATCAAAGAGCTATCTCGTGTATTGGGATCGGAGAAAATTCAGAATTTGTTTTTAAGAAGGAATACAGAATAACAAGCTTCTACCATGTGATTAAAGCAGTATATTTTATTATGGAATTTCTTAAAAATACCAAAAGGATAAGCACTGATATGTGTAGCAAGATCAATTTTTTGTTATTCAGTCAGTCATATTTCAATTAATGGATATAGAACTAAAGTACTATTTACAGGTACTCATTCAGTATCTACCTTTATTGTCGATTTGGATTCTTTAGCATTGTTCTTTTGATCAAGACATAGTAGTCGAAGCTGGATCATTTAAAATGAAATCTCTAAAGGAATGAGACATTTTTTTACTTAATAATTAACAATTCAATTTCAAACAATATGAAAAAAAAGATTATATTTTACCTGGGGATCATCATTATGCTGGGAGCGTGCTATCCGCAAGGCCCTGAGTATTACGAAGATCTCGATCTCGTTTACACCAATTACGATGATCAATATGATTTTATGAGCAAGGGAACCTACGCTATACCCGACAATATCGTGAAAGTAACTGGTGACCTGGCTGAGGGTGAAGATCCTGAATTTGTGAAGGAGCCTTTCAATACGCAAATGTTGCAAAAAATGGAGAGCAATATGACAGCACTAGGCTGGACTAAAACTGATGATCCTGCCAATGCCGATCTGGTATTATTTCCGGCAGTTTGGACAAATACGACAGTGTATTACTGGTATGATTACTGGTGCTGGTACTACCCGTATTATTGCGGTTGGGGATGGGGTTATCCCTCCGTTTCTTCCTACACTACCGGTACATTGGTCATGACCTTGGTGGCTGATGGTGATGATTATGTTGAGCCTACCCGCACATGGACTGCAGCTGCAAATGGATTACTATCCGGTGCCTACAATGCCTCGAGAGTCACTAAAGCTATAGATCAGGCATTTGAGCAATCACCTTATCTCGACATTAAATAAGTTAACAAATAAAAAAAGCATATAAGATGAAAAAATTAATTGCAATTGCAGTTTTTACGCTTGTCGTTTTCACGCAAAGCGCATATAGTCAACAATCAGGCTACTGGTCTTTTCAATACGCTATGGGATTTGGAACAGGAGATTTAGGAGCATATGTTTCTGCCCCAAGCTTCCGCGGTGGCTTAATTGAATACAGAAAGGCAATTAAAGACAATCTCCTTGTAGGTGTGGATTTTGGATGGAATGTTTTTTACGAAAAGAAAGATTCCGACACCTATACTTCAGGTACAGAAGCGCTTTCAGGAGTTCAATACCGTACTCAGAATGCCCTTCCGATGCTAGTTTCGGCAGAGTATTTTCTATCTACCGATAATGCACTAAAACCATATGTAGGCCTGGGGATCGGTACTATGTACTTAGAAAGATCCACGGACATGGGGCAATGGAGACTGGAAGAAAATCCATGGAGTTTTGCAGTGAAGCCTGAGTTGGGATTATTGTATGAGATGTCATTCAGCACCTCTTTTAAACTGGCCGCAAAATATTACAATGGATTTAAAACGGGTCAGTTGGAAAATCAGGGATATTTTTCAATCAGTGCAGGATTTACATTTCACTTATAGATCCACTCAAAGAATTTCAAATTAAAAAAACAGATAAATCACTAACTATTATTCAATTAACAAAGATGAAAACGAAAATCACATTATTCATTACCGGGTTGATCCTGGCGATTAATCCAGTATTTGCCCAGACCCTTGATGATTATCTTGAAGTAGCCAGAGATGTGTTGAATACAGAGAAGAAAGCTGTCGTTGCAGAGGCGATGATGCTCAATGATACAGAAAGTGGTCCGTTCTGGGAGATGTACAATGAATACAATGCAGAATTGTATAAAGTACATACCAAAAGGGTAAACATCATCAAGGAATTTGCAGCGAATTATGAATCCATGACTGATGAAAAGGCAGACGAGCTCTGGACAAACAGCATGGCTTATCAGGGCGAATTACTGAAACTCAATAAGGCGTACTACAAAAAGTTCAAGAAAATTCTTCCTGCCGGCAAAGCAGCACTTTATTTCCAGGTAGAAAATAAAATTGCCACGCTCATCAATGCTGAGCTTGCATTGGAAATTCCATTGGTTGAGACCAATTAAAGATAGATGATCATGAAAAACGTATTAATTGCCTTGTTCATCTTTTCTATTGCAGTTTCATGCAGTAGCGTTAAGGTTCATTCAGATTATGACAAAACCGCCGATTTCAGTAAGTATAAAACTTTTGAATACTACGGGTGGACAGAAGAAAGTGATAAGGTCCTTAATCAATTTGATAAGGAAAGGATTGAGAAAGCTTTTGCTGAAGAATTTGCCAAAAGAGACCTTCAACTTGTAAAAGAAAATGGTGACATGGTAGTCTCTTTGTTCATTGTAGTTGACCAAAAAACCAGCGTCACAGCATATACTGATCACTATGGCGGTGGATATGGTTATGGAGCAAGATGGGGCTGGTATGGCGGATATGGTCAATCAACAACCACCTACAGTGAGGATGATTATCTGGAAGGAACATTGGTGGTTGATGTCTTTGATAAAAGTGATAAAAATTTGATTTGGCAAGGTGTTGGTCAGAAAACGATTCAGGAAAAACCTGAAAAACGGGAAAGAATGATCCCTTACGTGGCGGAGTCTATCATGAAATCATTCCCGATAAAACCGGCAGGGAAAAAGTAAAGATTGGCAGGTGCATTTATTGTACCTAGTATCCAAAGATAATATAGAGGAGGTTTATTTTAATCAATCAAGGACTGGATGAACAGGAATCTCCTTTATATGTCACCACCTGGATAAATCCACGATAATCGGTAAAAATTAAATATTATTTAATCCGAATTCAAAAACTAACTAAGATGAAAAAATCAGCATTTATACTTATTCTTATTCCGATTTCTATGGCTTGCTCTGTGGGTAATGGAAATGAAGAAAAAAACATAGCATTGATAGAAAGTTATGTTCAAGCCGTGGAAAATATGGATTACGATGCCATGGAAACGTATCTCGACGATAGTTATATTGGGATGGGCCCTTCGTATGGTGATTCGATAGGTAAGGTCGCTGCCATTGAGAATTGGAAGAATAACGTAGAAAATTTGTACGAGAGTATTCATTATAATAGGTCAAGGAATATTGCCATCTCGATTACCTCCGGAGATAATCAGGGAGACTGGGTTTCAAATTGGGGAGAGCTCAATATTCGGTATCAAGGTGACAAAGGTGAAGTGACCCTCTGGGCCAATTCCATTTATCAGATTGAAAATGGCAAAATAGTCAAGAGCTTTACTTTCTACAACGAAGCCGATGCCATGGAGCAACTCGGTTATGTATTTATAAATCTAAACGACCTTTAAATCCATTGAATATCATGAAAAAGATCATTTTAATAATAATTATATTAACTCCTCTTGCTTTAAGTTTAAAAGCACAGGATGCTTCTATTGCGAGCGGTTTGGGATTGTACATATTTCCATCAAATCAGCAGGACACGGAAACACAAAATAAGGATGAAACGGACTGCTATATATGGGCAAAACAACAAACGGGTGTTGATCCTATCAATCCGCCCCAGGTTGCAGTGAAGGAAGCAGATACCTCACCAGATGGATCCATGGTTGTTGGAGGTGCCAAAGGTGCAGCAGCAGGGGCTGCCATTGGAGCCATCGCAGGTGATGCTGGTAAGGGTGCCGCAATTGGAGCAGTCGTTGGAGGAGTTGCAGGCAGACGAGCGAAAAAATATGGGGATGCAGCAGAGCAGCAGCAGAATACGCAGGCTGCCGCAGCTCAGGAAAAAGAAATGATGGATAGCTTTAAAAAAGCATTTAGTGCCTGTATGGAAGGTAAAGGGTACACGGTGAAATAATATCAATATTACATGGAAGGTATTTTTCCATGAAATATCTTTAAGTATTCTCTAAAACAAGTAACAGCAATAATCAAATGTAGAATTATTGCAGCACTTTTTGTATAATCTTTGCACGTCTTAAATTTCGAGATTTTCGACTCTAAAATAATGAAGCAGCTTATCAAAATTTTACTGCTTTTTATCTTTTGTTTAAATGGTTATGTTTCAATCTATGCCCTGCACGTTACAAGATAAATTCATAATTCCATGTCCCAAATTTGGGACATATTGAACAGTAGCTTTTATGACATCTTGTAAAGCGCACAAAACAGGTTACTGAATGTAGTAAAGTGTGGTTATATGTTGCAGAATGTTGCAGGATGTTGCAATATAAAAGAGCTTAACTCCAAATTTTGTACCTCATTTCTTGAGGTACAAATAAGGTACAAAACATTAAAAAAAATGCTATATATTCCCATAATAAACCAAAAGTATTGAAACATAAGTTGTTCATATTTAATGGTTTATAAGGATTATTCGCTCTTTTTGTAGGGGCCTATTTGCCGATACAGAATATATTCAATACTGTAAATCAGGCACTTATGATTTCTGGGTACAAATAGGGTACAAAAATATAAGTAAAAAACAGCTTTATCTGCAAAAAGGAATGTTTGTGTTTTTTTTACTTTCTGTTGTTTGATTTTTTAGACTTTGTGCTTTTAAAAAGTTTCAAAAACATTCAGCTTTGGAATATCTATCACAAGAAGAATTTGAGAAATTATTTTTGAACTATAAATATACAGCTTAACTATTTGTCCTATTTTTTATTGCAAGACCAATACAGAGCTGTCCTAAATTTGGGACAATATGTTATGAAATCATTATGTAATGCTCAGGGCCCAATACGGTAAAACCGCAATCACAGCAGAATTTAACTCATCCGAATTTCCAATATTCATTTTTTATATTAAATCAATCCTTCTTCCTCCAGCGACTCTTTTAGCCTGGCTTGATTTTCCCAGAATCGGTCTTTGATCTTTTTCATGATACTCTTAAACTCAGGGTGACTTTTTAACGGTCTGATCAATGGATCATCTTCCATTAGCAAAAACCAGTATTGATAATTATCTACTTCGGAAAATATGCTGAGTTGCTCGATAGCCTGCTCGACCTTCCCCTCATAGGCATATTTCCATACCAGATTCGCACTTTTATAAGACGATTGATCCTCATCGCAATACGCAGAATAGTCACTAAATAATTTCTCCGCTTCCGTGTCGAAACCCAACTGTCGATAGACCAGTGCAATTTTGGCGTTTTCTTCCATATATCTATCCAGACCTTTATCTTCCCTTGCTTTGACAATTTTTTTATAATAGAAAAAGGCGCTGTCATAATTTTCCTGCACATAATAAAACTTGGCAACATCCTGCAAAATGTCGAGGCGTGTGGTATCCTTATTCCATTCCTTTCTAAGCAAATTTCTGGTCCTCTCTGTATTACCATCGCTGGCGAACAGGATAATTACCTTTAAATGTGGCGCAAAATAATTTTCTGCATTGTAATCCAGGGATTTGTTGACATATTTTAATGCCTCATTTATAAACCCTGATGACACCAGCGCAAAACTCAGCTGTAAATAGGTATAGCTCTGGGTGACCGAATCACTGGCAACATTGAGCTGAACTCCTTTCAAGGCGTATTCCAGGTATTTGTCAGCATTGGGAATCAAACGAGAATAGAAATCCGCGAGCATTTGCACTGCAAAAGATGAATTAGGATTATACTCCAGGGCCTTTTCTAAATGTGGCAAGGCGAGGTTGTATTCCTTTGTTTGTATGTAGTAAAATGCCTTGGCGATCAAACTCTCAGCGGATTTTGAATTATAAAGCATGGCTTTATCTGCATTACTATTAATCTCATCCGTGTATTGTTTCTCGTTTTGAAATATATCGAGAAGATAGTAGGATATAGCGATGTTGGCATAAGCCTGCGCGAATTCCGGATCTTGCGCAACGGCTTTTTCAAATAAATCAATGGCTTTCAAAAGGCTTTCATTCGTTCTGGAATGAAATGGATCAAGTGCCTGTAAAAAGTAGTCGTAAGCCAGTAGATTTTCCGTTGGTTTTTTCTCTATTTGCTCAAGTTCGGTAGGAGTTACGATGACTTTAATGGAACTTACAATTTTTCGAGCCACCTCATTCTGTAATTCAAAAATATCAATGACTCTACGACTGTATTGCTCTGCCCAAATCTGTCTGTCGCCAGTAGCTTCAATCAATTGAATATTAAGCAAAACCTGATCTCCAATCTTCTGGCCGCTACCTGCCACAAAGTAGTTGACTTTGAGTTCTTCGGCCATTTCCTGAATTGTTTTATCAGTATTTCTGTATCTTTCTACTGAGGATCGACTGATCACCCTCAGATCTTTGATTTTCTGCAGGTTGCTTAACGTAGACTCCATGAGACCGTTGACAAAATAAAGGTTTGAAGAATCACTGCTCTCATTCTTGAAAGGTAGCACAGCAATAGATTTGTTGGCAATCTCTCTTGCAGAATCAGAGCCTGATTTCCGATTAAGAATGCCGGAGGAATACGTAACAATCCCAAGTAAGAATACAGCGAATGCAATTACGGACCACTTAACCCATGATCTATCTCTTGATTTTACCGTAGTTCCTGTATTCGTAAACTCAATGCCGCCAAGCTCATGATTGGAAACAGCATAAACTTCCATGGGTTTTGAAACATTCTTGAGCGTATGAACACCCATGGAGGCTGTCAGGAATTCAGGTTGGTTTTTTATTTCATCGTACACTTTTCCAGAGATGTAAACACTTCCTGTTTTAGCTAACGATTCAACACGAGATGCTACATTAACCCCATCGCCGATTATATCTTGATCCGATACAATAATATCACCCAGATGAATTCCAACACGTATTGGAATCCTTGGCTCCTCCTTCTTAAAAGCAAGCTGCATTTCAATACCACAGTGTACCGCATCTATGGCGCTAGGGAAGGTGCTTAAAGTACCATCACCATAATACTGAAGGATTCTCCCTTTATATTTCCTGGTAGTGGATTCAAAAACCTCCCTGTGTCTATCTCTAAAAGCAACAGCTCTACTTTCATCCATTTGCATGAGTGCAGTATAGCCCTCAATATCGGTGAACATAATGGCAGCCAACTGTCGTTGCCGTGTAGCAGAAACTCCCTGTCCATGCTCAGGGTCATCCATTCTACCAACCTCACCTGGAGAATATCCATAGTGTTCCCTGAAGCATTTGATAAAATAGGAAGTACTTCCAAAACCAACCTTGAAGGAGACTTCTGAAACGGTCAAGGATGTCTGCCCAAGTATCTCCATGCCTTTTTCCAAACGAACCTGACGAATGAACTGACTTGCTGATAACCTGTTGTGCTTCTTGATCTTTCTGAGCAGGTTGGAACGGCTGGTATTCATTGCCTCAGCAAGCTCAGAAACTCCAAATTGTTCATTCGATACGTTTTCCAGGATTATGGCCTCCGCCTGATCCACAAAATTCTTGTCGTTGAAAGGTGTGTCTGACATGGTTTTTGTAAAATTCAAAAGTAGTAAAATTTACAACAAACCAACTTAGCGAGTGTTTTGCATTCCAAGGAGAAAAATCAATCTCTGCTGCATATTTTATATCCTGGCTTCATAATTTTTATGGTTTCCGCAAACTTTATGGATTTGGCTGCATAGCTCATAGGTCTCACTATCACTCCTTACTGACCTTTGTAAAAATCAAATAATTATTGAAACATTAAAAAAATAAGATTATGAAAACGTTAAAAATGAATTTTCAAAAAGCACTTGTTAACATGGTATTTATAGCACTTTTTTTACCGGCATGTAGCCAGAACAGTTCCAATGAGAAGCAAGGCTCCGAAGTAGACACGCCTGAAATGAACATTCATACTGCGGTGCTAACCGGCAACCTGGAAGTAGTGCAACAACATATAAAGGTAGGCACCAATATCAATGAAATAGAACCAATGGGTGGATCGACTCCATTGCTCTCCGCAGCAGCATTTGGAAAAACAGAAATAGCCAAAGCACTGATCGACGCCGGAGCAGATATTACCATCTCAAATAATGATGGCTCAACGCCATTGCATTCTGCCGCATTCTTTTGCCAGGTAGAGATCGTGCAGTTGCTAATTGATGCCCATGCTGACAAGTCCTTGAAAAATAACTTTGGAGCCACTCCCCGAGAAACTGTTATGGGACCCTTCTCCGAGATAAAGCCCATCTATGAGATGATGCAGCAACAATTAGCACCGCTTGGCATGGAACTGGATATGGCACGCCTGGAAAAAACGCGTCCAGTAATAGCGATGATGTTACAATAACGAACTCCATAGATCTGATGATACCTGAAAGAAGATACGATATTGACTGGCTGCGAGTGATTGCCATAGGACTCTTACTCATCTATCATATAGCCATCATTTTCCAGCCTTGGGCCATGTTTATAGGATTTATCCGGAGTGATGAGCTGCTGGAAAGTCTGTGGAAGCCGATGACCATGCTAAATGTCTGGCGGATTCCTTTTCTGTTCTACGTTTCAGGAATGGGCGTTTATTTTGCCATCCGAAAACGAAGTTGGAAGGAATTGCTACTCGAGCGCTCTACCCGGATTCTTATTCCTTTTGTGTTTGGCACTGTAGCCATTGTGCCATTGCACTTCCTTGTTTTTCAGGAATACTATAATCTTCCTTTAGGCTACTATGCACATTCGGCACATCTTTGGTTCCTGGGAAATATTTTTGCTTATGTACTGATACTGCTACCACTGTTTTTCTACCTAAAGAAAACCGAAGGAGGCAGATTTAATAAGGGGTTATCGTATTTTATGAGTTACCCAATTGGCCCTTTATCTATATCGGCGTTCTTTATCCTTGAAACCACGATGGTCAGGCCCCAGATTTTTGAAATGTATGCTCAGACGTGGCATGGTTTCTTTCTGGGTCTTCTGGCTTTCTTTTTCGGATTTCTTTTTGTGTACAGCGGTACGACTTTCTGGCAAACCGTTCTGAAGTGGAGGTGTCTTTATATGGGTATGGCTGTAGCTTTGTACATCATCCGGTTGATAGTGTTCGAGCTGAAATCGCCCGGTTATTTAATGGCTGTAGAATCTAATTGCTGGATCTTTGCAGTTTTTGGATTCGGGTACAAATACCTAAACAAGCCTGGCTCTACTTTAAACTATTTAAGCCAGGCTGCCTACCCAGTGTACATCATTCACATGGTTGTATTGTATGCCGGTGCTATGATCATTTTACCTCTGGACTTACCGGTATTGCTAAAATTCATATCCATCATTGTGTTCACCGGTACCGTGTGCCTCCTGATTTATGAATTCATTATCAGGAGGATCGGTTTCCTAAGGCCTTTGTTCGGGCTGAAATGGAACTTCAACAAAGACGGAAAAGCAAAAATTCGCACAAAATCTGCCGGATCAACCACTGCATGTTACAAGATAAATTCCTAACGCAGCGTAGCTGCAAACAAATGTGTGGATTTATGCATATTTGAGTATGCAAAAGTTTCTTAACAAATA
>Ga0316192_10001812_pt1 | contig 15781 bp, 15 predicted proteins | sample MerIslwburrow_MG_FD_204931 | JGI IMG/M metagenome (GOLD analysis project Ga0316192, IMG submission 204931) | Coastal sediment microbial communities from Maine, United States - Merrow Island worm burrow | ecosystem: Environmental > Aquatic > Marine > Coastal > Sediment | place: USA: Maine...
AGAATTGGTCGTCCAGTTCCTGTAATAGTGTTCTAACTTTCACTAAATCTATTGCTGCTGCTTCAGATTCAATTTTTGCACTTGTTTCATTTTTACAAGAATTGACCAATAACACCATAAGAAATAATACCATTGTAGTTATTTTTGAGTTCATTTTTTTTATTTAGGTTAATTAGTATTCTTTAAGTGACACACAAGGGTCTTAATAAACGATCGTTTTCCTGCCCGTCCGGCTTTGCTCCGCTATAGCTATGCGAAAGCGATGCAGGGGGGAATGTCGTTTTTCTTTTGTTAGAACCATTATGAAGTTTAAACAAAATATGTTTAAATGGTATTTTCAATTTGTTTTTATACTTTAATAAAAGTTTTGTTTTTATACATATACCATAACAACAAATAGAGAAGACCAAAACCTCCGGTTGTAATTATCATACCATAATACGCTCCTGTATATTGCTCTAATCCAAACAATAAGAAATCTGCGATCTTAGGAAAATAAATAACATGAGAAAGTACATAAGCTGTGATAGCATTCATGCCAATTACTTTTAAAGGAAATGACCATTTAATTTTTCCTTTTACATCAATAATCCAGTAGAATAATGCCAGTAAAATATAACAAACTCCTGATGATGCCAGCACAAATGAGCTTGTCCATAATTTTTTTACAATAGGATGCCATATTCCCCAAATCAATCCTAATACTAATCCACCTATGCCAAAAATAAATAAATAGAGCACAACTTTTTTTCTTGGAAGTTTTGATTTAATTAATTCACCTGCAAAGATTCCCGACAAGGTTGTGGCTGTAAATCCAAATCCGGTAAGTAGCCAGGTATACTGAAGGCCGTCGTCAAATTTTCCAAAAACCAAATGATCAAAGTACAAAGCAAAATTAAGATCTGGCAGCAATACACTTTTTCCAACACCCGGAACATAGGGAATTGTTAGAATCAATGCATATATAATAAGGCAAGAGGCAAAAGTAAAGTAGAGCCATTTTTTTTTGAGGTGGATATAGGCAATACATGAAAAAAAGTATCCAACGGCTATGGCCTGTAATGTGTTACTGAAAATGTGAAACTGTGCAGAATCAAGAGCCAATAAATTACCCTGAACAATCCAGCCAAGAATAAAGAGTATGATAAAACGCTTGATAAGTTTCCTATAAATAGAGGTCATGGACGTGTTTTCTTGCATCCTTTTGGATAAAGAAAATGGAATTACTGCACCGACAACGAATAAGAATAAAGGCATTATAATATCATAGAATGTAGAACCAAACCATTCAGGATGATCAAATTGTTTCGCTAAAAATTCAGTAAAAGAAGTCCCTGCACCCTCATTTAGGCCAATAAAAAATCGATCTGCAAAAATTATTAATAGCATATCAAAACCTCTCAACACATCAATTGAAAGTATCCGATTTGGTTTGACTAAGTTTTCATTCATAAAAATTTAGCTTAATTGGTTCTAACGGTTCGTAAAAGAATAGTAGCCCACTGCGTGGCACTTTCCTGTCAGGTTACAAGAAAGTTGAAGCGGGTTACAATACTTGAATTTACTACAATCTAGGCTATTATTATACATTGTTAGAAACAGTTTATACTGATTATTTACTCTAATCCGGCAAATTAAACCCACTATGAAACTCCTGCATACATGTACTATCTGGTGCTTTTGATGGATTGTCAATGAACTCCTTCATCATCATGATGCCGCAAGAACCAAAATCGATCGGTGAATGGGCTATACCTGGAAACACATATAAGTATGAGTTCTTTAGATTCTTTGATAAATCCATGGCGTAATTGGGTGGACAGACATGGTCCAATTCGCCGCTAAACAATAAGGTTGGCACCTCTGAATTCAGAGCTATGTTCTTGTTTTGTAAATCATTGACCTCCCATATTTCTTTGGCATGACTTAAAAAATAGGGAGTAAACATCATGGTTCCACAGCCTTTTACATAATCAACATATTCACTATGTAGCGGAATAGCTTCGTCATCAAAATTTGAATACTCAGATAGAATAATGCTTAATGATAATCCATAGCTGAAATCTTCTAAAGGAAAAATCATTCCAGGATTTTGAATAATCTGGCTGTAATCGCCCGAGAGAATTTTATCCAAGGTTGAAGGAATCTGAGCATCCCAGTACATCATGCCGAAAAGCCATACTGCCAGTTTATTTCCGTTTAGTGGGATTTTATACATTTTCCCGTTTTTTGCATATTCTATGTCTAAAGTATCCGGACTTTCATTAAGCCTTGCAAGTGTTGAAAGAAACCTGTTTTTCAAATCGGGGTATACTTGATTCAATTCAGGATCGTTTTCACATTTTTTAAATATATCTTCCAATGCTTGAATGCTGTTGACATGCATATTTGGCATGGCTTTGTTGATATCCACCACTGCATTCATGGTGACACTTACCAGATGCTCCGAGTGATTCAAAAGAAGATGCTCGGTGACCAGTGTTCCAAAGGATGAACCAAACACGGAGAACTTGTCATAATTGAGTTGCTCCATCACAAATACAATGTCGTTGGCAATTTCATAGTCATTATATGCCGATAAATTGACTCCCTCCTCTTCAAAACGTTTATAGGCAGATTGCAAAGAATCCATATATAACGAAACGGTTTTCTCTGCAGACAAGTGTTTATCTGCCAGGTACAATTGCAGGCTATCAATTTCAGGGAGAATTAGATATGGTTTGGAATATTTTAATCCCCTTAATTCAATGATGACGATATCACGATTGTTGAGAAAAAGGTCGCCCAAATCGCCAAATAAATCCGGGACAAAGTTGTCAATATCAGACATTCCTGGTCCACCAGTTATCAAAACAAGGGGCTCGTGCGTTGCGGAATCTTCCCGACATTTGAAAACGGCTATGGCAAGTTCAATTGTATTTCCATCCGGGTTTTTATGGAATTCCGGTACTTTCATATAACCATAGGTAAATTTACCACTCTCTTCAAGACCTTCCGGTACATCTATGGGGCAAGTTGCTGTTACAAATTTACCTGTATCGCTACTCTTTTTACATCCTACAATGAAAATTGAAAGAACGATAAAACTTAAAACTACTATTTTTTTCATGTCTATAATTATACCTGAAACTAGGGTAATCTTATATAATTACCAATTTGGTTCTATGCTAATGCGATATCAGCCATATGATTCGGTCATAGGATACCACATAATGAAGCACTACAATAATTCCAAGAGCCAAGCTTAGTTTAATCGAGCCCATATCGTAAAGAGCCCATGTTGCAAGGGCAAAAAATCCTAATTCTATTACTAAACGAATAAACCCGGGAGTAACAATTGGAGCAGTACCTGAGCGGCTTGGGTCATCTGGAACGGCAAAAGTTCCCCATATAGCAGCAAGAATAATTGGTATCCCGATTGCAAGAACGAAGCGAAGCCATCCGTCACTTTGCTTCCAACCCCACATGCCAACTGACATAAGCGCAATAATTTCCAGTAGAAATCTAATTATCAGATTTATTGGATGTGATCCCATGCAGTTCCTTTAATTATCATTTACAATAAAAGTTTTTAGCATGCCTTTTTTATCTGCTTTTGGTGTTTCGGAAATTAAAAGATAGTTGCCAGACTCTAAATCTACTTCAAAATAACCTATTTCGCCGGCTTCACAATTGTTCATTCCGCCCAAAAAAGTAAAGCCTTTTGGTGTAGGTGTTCTTAATCCGGCGGGATTCATCCAATTCATCCAGTATACTAAAGAATCAATGTTTGCTGAAGCGTCATATTTAATTAAATTAACATCATGACCAGAAAAATGCTCATGAGGAACTTGATCAATAAATTCTACTTTAAATCTGTTTTTTCCTGATTTAGGTTGCGCATCAAAAGCATATCCATCCGTACTTGATACACTGATAGTATGATCGGCTTCATCCGGAGAAAAAGTTGTAGTTTCATCAACTACGGTTATAAACTTCCACATACCATGTGATGTATGCCATTCGCCATTAACAGCCTTTACGTAACACTCCATCATATACTTGCCAGGTTCCAGATTGATACTTGAGACCGCTGTTTTACCTGGCGATATTAATCCTGTACCACCATATCGTTTTACTTCATTAAACCAAGCAGGTATTTTACCTAATGCCACCATCGCGCTATCCGCTTTCCCTTCAATTAGAAACTTCATCCCATCATCAAACGGAGGCATCAAATGGTCGTTAATGTCGCTCTCAACGATGGAGTCAGAAGGTAATTTATCCATTAAGAAAAAATGTACTTCACCAGAAAGGTTTTTATAAGCAAAGGTATTCCACCCAGATTTTAAGGTATCTGCTGTCTGGAAATCCATGCTTCTGGTAATCACTTGAATAACGTTATTTTCTTTTTTTTCTGGTTTTGTTTGTTCCTCTTGTTTTTTATCAGTTTTACAAGCAATTGTAAAAAGTACGAGTAAAATGATTCCAAAATACGGGTAGTTGATTTTTTTAAGCATCTTCATATTGTGTTTTGATTAGATAATATTGTTTATCGTTCATTTTTTTCAAACTGCACACAGCGACCTTGATAAAATGAGTTTTAATTCATTTTATCTATTGCTAGTGGTATTATTCTATTGATTCTAATATTGTTTCTATTTTCTTTTCAGCATCTTCGAGTTCCCCCATAAAGATTATTTCTCCTTTTTGATTGAGTAACATAACCGTAGGGTATGAATTAACATTGAGTGCATCTATAACTTTTTGATTACCCTGAAGAACAGGAAAAGTATATCCTCTTTCTTCAATTCTGGAAAACAACTCATAAGGTTTGTCCTGTGGCATTGGTCTGTTGACGGCATAGATTTCCACTAATGGGTTGGATTGATATTTATCATAGAGAAGTTGGACATCAGGAAATTTAACCCAGCAAGGCGGACAACTAATAAACCAGAAATCAAATAAAATAATTTTACCTTTCAATGATTCATTGTTCACGACCTCTTGGGCTTTATTAATTAGTTCGAACGGAACTATTTTTTGTTCGGTTGTTTCACCTTTCCAGTTTCCATACTCTATTTTATGAATCCACAAACTATAAATTCCAATGGACATAATAATTGGAAAAATTGCAAGAAGTATTGGTGTTTTGAGCTTTTGCTGTTCTTTTTGAGCATAAAAATAACCAGCAGCTATTCCAAGAATTATGGATAGATAATAAGGAGCGAATTTTAAGGAATAGGTGAGTGTTGAGTTAAGTGCTTTAGGTAGAATACTAAATAGAACTGCTAAAATAATAGTCGTCAACACTCCAAACCTACCGATGCGGTTTTCTAATTTAATTAAAACTGCTCCTGAAAATAGAGCTATAACGATAAACGCTGCTAGTAGCACAATGCCTTTAGATATACCTATATCAAAAACACCATCTAGGATCAAATTTGGTATCAAGACTGATATAAAAGTGACTAAAAAAAGCAGGAAGATTATTAATGAATTGATCAGATATTTTTTCATGATTTCTAAATTCAAAAATTACTATTTAAACATAATTCAACTTTATTCATTAGCAATTACCGCTAACGTATTGCCATATGTGGCGTTTAAATGCATTATATGGCGTGTTAGCGGTAGTTTTTATTTATTAGATAGTCATTCTATTTAAATCAATTTCAGCTTTGTTTTTTTTATTTAAAAATAGGATGTTTTGTTATTCATTGTAAGATTTAAAACCCTCCAGGTGTTTTGCTGCTTCTTCCAAATTCATAATTAGGAAACCGAAACCAACACCCGGTTCCGTATTATCTTTTCCTATCTGAAAACTTAAATATTTCCCATCGTCTGATATTACTCCTTGATTGGCCTTGTATCCCTTATAGTCAGTGAAATAAGTTAATCTTTGCATTTCGCCTGACCCATCTAATTTCAATTTATACAGATCAAGCAATGGCCAGGCATTTTTGTCGGAGGGTCCGTGTTCCACCAGAGTGTGTAAACCGTCAGGGAATATTCCTTCAGGCTCATCGTAGCAGCAGGGAGAGTTAGTGATAGTTCTATATTCTCCGGTTTCGCTATCTACCATATAAACATCGGTGTTGTTTCCATTATTAATAGTATAAACAGCAAATGTTACTTTTATATCTTCTGGTGGAACAAGATTTTGTGTTTCAAGACTTGCATGACCCAGTGAAAAAGGTAACTGCTTCGAATCAAAAATCACCCTTTCATTGGCTAACTTGGGTATCCCATCTTGATAAATTATTTCGGCCATTAATAACTTTGCCCTATTTTTTCCCAACTCAGGTAATTGGCGATCTCGATGTGTCCAGGCTATTCTCATTTTATTTCTGGAAACAGCTGGCCCTTCAGCACAAAGGGTATTTAAAGGGACGGGTTTTTTTTCACCGCTTTTATCCATGACGTACAACCAAGTAAGGTCACGTGCTTTGTCTCTTTCCTCATTATCAGTAGGATCAAAGAGTTTATTTGGCCCAGCAAGCAGAATATCACCATTAGATAGATACATGGCCCTTGTAAAACCGTAATGATTAAAATGTCTGGTTTTTGGGCGTGTAATTCCGGTTGCTACCTCTAATTCAAATACTTCACCCATTGGTTTGTCTAAAAAAAGAATGAATCGGCCATCATGGGACCAATCCGGACGTTCTCCAAAACCACTTACAAGTTTTATATATGGTGGTAAATTATCTATTGGATTAGCGTTTATCAAACCAGATTCGGTTTTTACATTACCTTGTCCAAGTACAATAATTGTCTGTAGTAGTAAGTATAAAAGAAGTATTTGTGGTTGTCTCATAGTCTTTTATATTGTATTCATAAATTCATGTTTTCAAATTGTTTTTGGATAAAATTTCGTCTGAAATTACCACTAACGGATAGGGATGATACGATGTAGCGGAAGATCCGCGAGAGGTACTGTCCCCGGTAATAAAGCTAGTAAAATGAACCGTAGCATCAAAATACAAAGAGACCACTATATTGTATACCCCGTGTTAGGCACTGTGTCATTTCCATCAATGGAATATAACAACCTCCGCCAAATTGCATCACGGAATTATGCTCCTTAGAAGACACCTGGAATCAACCGATAACGCACACGAATCACATAATCCCGATACCCCTGCAATTCTTCCTGTAAAGTTTTATCTTCCAGCGTGGTCCTTATCACGGCAATGATCAATGCTATTATCGCTGGAATGATTGTCCAAACAGAGCCTAAAGCCAGCACAATGCCCGGTAGTGCAAGAATATTTCCAGCATAACCGGGATGTCTTACGATTCGGTACGGGCCGCTGTCACATACTATATGCCCACGATCCATCTGAATCCGCGTCACGGATGAAAAGAAGCGGTTCTCTATTATTGCCCATGAAGCAAAAGCATATCCGGGTATGATCAGTATGAAGCCAAGTATGTTGAGCCATATCGGAAATTCGGGCGACCATCCAAAGTGGTGATCGAGTCCGGCTACAATAAATAATGGAAAGGATAAGCTAAATGCCATTAAGGGAGCAAGTACCTTATCCCAGGGCTTTACGTTTTGATCTTTTCCGAATTTGCTCCGTTCTGCCATCAATCCCGGGTGCCTTTTTTCTGCTAAAACCCGTGACCCTATTCCAATTACCAGAAACAATACTGAATACAACCATCCCTGCCACCAAGCTAAGTCCCATCCGATTGTTAGAAGAACCAATGGCATCAGTAAATACGTAAGAATTAGTCTTATCCAAAAACGTGCTCCTGCTTTTTCATACGGATGCTGATCAACTGTCTTCGATACCATACCTATTCCTCCTTATTAAAATGTATGTCTTCTTCCCAAGAAATTTTGGAAATGACATTGCGCCTAACGGTCTTGTGTATGATTTCGTTGCGCGTCTCAGCAACTAATTTAGCAAATCCAAACCGAATAGAATCCCGATAGCTATCGGGACGCGAGGATTTTCGTAAGTAAGCTTGCACTAGCAATTAATTTTATACGGTGTTGTGCTTTTGTTGTTCTTTTAATTAGTTTTAAAATCATATTTTCGACTTTCGCTCAGGTATGATTTTCCTTTAATCACTTCTTAAATTTAAATTGTTTCAGGAAACTATTCCGTTAAGGGACAGGTTGGTTAACCTTCATTCCATCCTTAATGTTTCCGAGCCACGATATGGAATATTTGCCAATGTTTTGGTTTCCTGAGTTCTGGCGGATCGTCCCGTTCTTCTTCCCGCATCATCTCTATCGAAAAGCCTTCCAACAACTTTAAAACTTCTTTAAGCGAGTGGTGAGAACGATTCGGAAGTGATGCCCAAGTATCTCTACTTCCAAAAAACTGACCTGCAAACCTGCCTCCTGGGCGGATCGATGCTACGATTTTATTCCACAGCACTTCAAAATGTTGTGGTTCGCAAAACGGTAAAGCAAAACTAGCGTTCACCATGTCACAGTCGGGAAACTTCATATCGCAGAAGTTCACTGCTATTGTTGTCAATTGGGGTTTCAATATCTCTGGCACCCTCGCCCATAAATGCGGGAATGCTTCTGGGTGATTATCGGTTGCTAATACCCTCCAGTTTCTACGGAGTAGTTCCAGTGAATCACGTCCTTCCCCAGCGGCTAAATCAACCGCAAATCCTTTATAAAAGCCCTCCTGCTCAAAAGAATCAAGGGCTGCAATAAGGGTGTCTCTCGCTCCTTTTCCAAGAACGGCATTGAAATATCCTGACCAGTCTTCTATCTCCGAGAAGTCTTGGGCGCCCATAGGTGGTAAGTCGGACTTTTTTGATTTGTCTTTTTCGCACATAAGGTTTCTATTTTGCATTCTATAATTATGCCGATTATTAAAAGAACAAATAATACAATTTTAAAATGAATTTTTTATATTTCTCCTTTTAAATGAAGAACAACGGTCTTAATAAACGGTCGTTTTATGCTTACGCCGAAGCTTCAGCATAGGTGCTAATGCAGTTTATTTTTTGTTGTGTTGAGTTATCCAATTTATTACATCTTCTATATAAGCGTCAGGAAGTTCGTGCCCAGAATCATAAAACTTCAATTTTTTATCATCAATTAAAATTTCATCATAGAAAGCTCTCGCTTCCTGTTCAGGGATGAAAAAATCTGTCTTTCCCATTAGTAATGCAACTGGTGACTTTTGATCTGTAGCAGCATAAAGTGGGCTGATTGCCTTCATTTTTTCTGTTAATTCATTCGACCAATTAAGCTCTTCTACTTCAGAGAATGGTCTAGACATTGGAGGCACACATGCCACTATGCAGTTAATTCTGTCTTCAAGATTGTTCAAAATCAATGAGAAGGCTCCTCCCATGCTATATCCTATTAAGTTGAACTTAAGATTGGGATCTTGAATTCTTTGTTCGAAGTAATCCATTATTAAACGAATTTCTTTGATGCTCGATACATACAAATTGTAAAAAGTTTGAGTATCGTCAAGGTTTTTTGATCGCATTGGAGGCAATGAACTGGGATCTCTGAAGTTTAGTTCATAAGATCTTTCACCATGAAACTTAGCGTCTATTATAACCAGGTTAAAACCTAATTGTAAAAGTGAATCCTTTATTGCCGTGAGGTTTTTAGTATATTGTAAATATGGCATGGAGGGGTTTATCCAATAATTTTTATTTCCTCCAAGACCATGCATCAATATAACATATGCATTTTCAGTGTTTCTTTCATTCAGAAAATGATAAAACGGAATTTTGGAATTGAAACCGTCAAGAACTACTTTCTCAAACTGAGTAAGAGAATCCAGAGCTTGTCTTTCCACTATAAGAGCTTTTAGCTCTGACTTTTTATAATTAAAATGATCACTATAATTCTGCCCGTATCCTTTAGTAATTGATATCAGAATAATACAAATCAAGAATATCTTTCTCATAATTATCAATATTTTAATTCAACGTTTATGTATATGGAAAGTTGCGTGTTTGTGTGCGAGGATTTTCCGAAGGAAATTCAGACGTGGCAAACACGCAATGACCTTTGATTAAGCACTAAACCGCAATTATTTTTATACATTGTTGGCATTAGTATTTATTTATCAATATTCTGTATGTCCATCATCAATCGCTTTGAACCTAACGCTGATTTAGCCTTTTGATACATAAATGAATCATTGTTATTGTCCAAAATATTATCAGCAGCAATTAGGCCATAGGCTAAAGAGCCTTTCGCACCAATACCAGACATTCCTCCGACCAGTAAAAAGCTTGAATCAATGTCTGTTCCATTTTTCAATGCGTGACTTACGTATGGTGTTTCAGATTCCGTTAGAGAATATACACAAGAATAACCTTTGGCAAATTCCAAATCAGAAAATTTTATTGGTAAATCCAGTTTAGCCAAATAATCCGCTGTATTTTCTTTGCTCCACTGAATTTCTTGCTCAGTTAATTGCATTGCCCACACTTCATCCAAATCCTTAATGTCCGTCCTTAAAAAATGTCCGCCAATCTTTAATAGTGGGCTACCCTTTTCATCATATTTTTCAATCATGGAATAGAATATTTCAGAATTTAAATATGCAACAGGATAAGATTCTTTAAACTTCTTTTTCTGTTCGATTGTCAAAAGCGCGTATTTATTAGAGTCTATTTTTAAAAATGAAAGAAATAATCGTTTTGGACTGATCAAACGGCTAAAATAAGGGGCTATATCTTTTACTAAATTTCCATTATAGGGTCCTACTGCAGCAACGACTTTTTTACTCAAAATGGTTTTTTTTGTGCCGGTTTTAGTATCTGTAATATTGATTTTATAAATACCATCCTCTTTTTTTAAACTGGTAACTTTTTGGTTGTAGCTTATTATATTTCCAGATTTTCTAATTCCCTGATGTAGTTTTTTAATTAATACTATTGGATTAAGGGTACCAGTGTATTGTTTATATTCACGAATAACCATTGTAGTATCCGAAATTTTCATTCCAAATTTTTCTTTGGCTTCTCCTGAGTTTGGGGCATATTCATATTTATCAGTCTGCCCGTCTAACAATTTTTCAACTTCATTTAATTGAGATTTAGAATAAATATAAGTTACAGGTGAGGTTCTGTAGATGTCCTCCATAGAATGAAGTATTTCTGTTTCTCCTTCATTTAAGTACTCAATCAAATCCTTTGTTTCTTTCACAGAGGTTTGTTGCAGATATGAAAAGATATCTTGATTCGGCCCAAGGCTTCTAGAAATTCGCGCTTCGCCAAAGCTTGAGCCAAAAGTGTAAATTGAGTCTTGTTGCTCAATCAATAAAACGTTTTGCTCATATTTCGAAAGCTCCCATGCAGTTGAACTTCCCATAAGACCACCACCAATTACAACAATATCCTCTATCTTTTCTGAAGTTTGACAGGATATTAAATTCAATGCAATGACTGTTATTAAGAATAGGTTTCTCATTTTCTTATATTAATGCCAACGGTTCGGCTCGTATGTTTGATTAATACTTTTATTTAGGTGTGGCACTATACCACAATGAATTATAGCCATTGTTGTAGCTAGTTTTCATTTAGTTGATTTACTTTGAAATTAAAAACATCAGGTCTTGAATAATGACCAACGACATCAAACATTCGTTTTGCTTTAATAATGTCTTGAAGATTAATATCTGCATATAATATGCCTTCTTTCGCTTTTAGTGGTCCAGCGATGACTTTACCATTTGGTGCAATTATAGAACTATTGCCGACATTAATCCATTCTCTTCCTTCAGGGTAAAGTTTTTTAAACTCATACTGATCAGGAATATCATCCATTTTTAAAGCCATACAAGTGCTTATAACAAACAATCCACCTTCCCTTGCAACATGCTGCATAGTTTGAATCCAGTTGAGGCTTTTATCCCAAGTAGGTGAAACTAATATTTGAGTTCCAAATTCGTAGATAGCATTTCTTGCTAAAGGCATGAAATTTTCCCAACAAATTAATCCTGCTATTTTTCCTACTGAAGTGTCATAAGAAGATAAGGTGCTACCATCTCCTTGAGACCATATAAGACGTTCTCCGCCTGTTGGTATTAACTTTCTATGTTTACCTAGAATTAAACCTTTGTCGTCTATAAAAAGTAAGCTATTAAATAAACTTGCATTACTGGTTTCAGTATTACGTTCATGCATACCAATAACAACATTAATCCCAGCTGTTTTAGCCGCTTCACAAAGCTTTTTCGTAGAATCATCAGGTACAGAAACAGCATTTTCAACAAGTTTTAAGTAAAGCTCATTTAAATCAGCTCCTTTACTATTTGGTATAAGCCATACCCAATCTGGATAACCGGAAATAAAAGCCTCTGGGAAAACGATTAAGTTAGCGCCGTTTTCACCGGCCTCTAAAATCGCTTCACAGGCCTTTTTAACCGTTTTTTCTTTGTTTAAGAAAACAGGTGAAAGTTGTGCAGCAGCTACTTTTATATTTTTTGTCATCTCGTTCATTCTTTAATTAGCTGCAACTTGGAATGCGGTATGACCAGTAAGGTGGTCATATCGCTAAGTTTCTTACATACAAGTTAGTGAATTTTGAGGAAAGTGTACAGGGAGAGTGACAGTGGATTATTGGTTATACCGCTTGTTAGCTGTATTAATTTTTCTTTATAATCTGTATTTCTAGATTACAAATCAAATCATCTCGCTGTTTTTCGCCTTTTAACCCAGCGCAGAATCCAAATGAAAATAACTATACAAATAGTAACAACTAGCCCGATTAAAATTAAAGCAATGACTGGCCCCGATGGATTTTGACCCGGCCCCATTGAAAAATGTTGGTACAATGCTGGTGTCACGGTGCCTGATTCAATAAGACCTTCCAGAGGTCCTCCAAGTTGAATTAATGCCAATCCAGGCACTCTTTTTACCAATGGGGGTGGAGAAGTGGAAAACATTACAACTTCAGGACCTTCCGCTGGTGGTTTCAGCAGAATAGTTGTAAAAACTAAATCTGAAACTTGATTACCTCTAACAAATTCAGACTTTACCTGAGAATATAGCGCAAGTGAATCAAGGGGATCAGTCTTAAACGAAAGACCCAAATGTTCAACATCACCCACCATTGTGGATCCCTTCCATCCATCCTCAGTCTTTTCAAACAGGATATTATCGGCAAGGATTTTCGGATAGCCTAATCTGTGACCAGCAATTAGTGCTGCTTCAGTGGTCACAGCCATAAAAGGGCAGTACCAACCCTCTGTCCCTTTATATTCACACTTAATGAATAAGGCAGACTCAAGGTATGGGGATAAATATTTTGTCAATGTGATAGGCCAACGTTCAGTGTCATAGTAATCTGCACAGAACAATCCAACCATGGGAAACTCAGGCATATCAAACATTTCTGGTAGAAGCTCCTCATATTTATTCAAATTATCTGGCTCTTCAATGACAAATAATCCATCAAATTCCGTCCAGATATTCCGTTCCCAAAATAGGATATTATAGGTACAACCAGTGAAGAGAAAAACAGCAATTACAAACAAGAAACATTTATGAAGTAATATGTGAGATTGTAATATTTTACGTATTATAAACATCAGGTATAGAGTTAGTTATATGATATAAATTATTACAGCTAACGTGTTTGTGTATGGTTAGTTGCGTGGTTAAGCAACTAATTTAGTAAACAAAAACGAACGCGAGAAAATTCCGAAGGAATTTCAGAGTAGGAATTGTTGCAGGTAAAAGATAGTTTTTTGGTTTGTACAAGCTGCTGGCAATTGATTATAGCCTTTGTTGTGCATTCGTTTTATTTTATTCACTTTTCACTAATAGAAACTTCTGAATTTTATTCCCTGCAATATCTCCAACATAGATTGTTCCTTCATTATCAATCGCAATGTCGTGATACCTCGTATTTGGGTTATTAAATTGCATATCGAGATTCAAATCTAAATCAAAACGAAAAATTTTGGAGGCCTTTGCAATTGAGTCGTAATCAATAGCTAAAAGGTGATTGTTTTTGTGGTCAACAGCAACCGAGTATAATTGATGTGCTGATTTATTTTGCCATACTGCTATGAAGTTACCCTCTGAGTCAAATTTTTGAATCCTGTTATTTTCACGGTCAGCAATATATACGTTCATGTTTTTGTCTAAGTCTATGCCATGAGGGGTGTTAAACTCTCCTTCATTATCACCTCTGTTTAATTTGTAGTCAGGACCATTTTTACCCCACTCAAACAAAAATGAGTTATCCTTAGAATATTTAACTACCCTACTGTTTCCATAGCCATCGCTTACATAAAACGAGCCGTCTGGGGCGCCAGCTACGTCTGTTGGTAGCGAAAAGTGGATTGAATCATTGCCAAGAATAGTTGCCTCACCAATCACCCTAACGAGCTCTCCGTCTTGGTTGAATTTTAAGATTTGTTGCAGACCAACATCTGTCACCCAAATATTATTATCCCGGTCAATTTCCAACCCATGAGGCATAAGGAATAAATCTGAACCCCAGGATTTCAATATTTTGCCTGTTTCTCTGTCAATGGTTAAAATGGTGTTTTTTTTGATTTTTTCTTCTGGGGGTGGGAATGACCAAGGTCTGCCTGCCCGGTGAAACACCACAATATTGCTTTCTGAGTCTATTCCCAGTCCGGTGGGCATACCTAAAATATAATCTTCAGTTAAATTTGGCCAATCCTCCACCAATTTATAAGAATCGTAAATAGCGTTTTCTTCCGGTATCTTCTTCTCTTTGGATTGCCCACAGCCGATAGCTAGAAGTATAATCCATATATAAAAGAATCCTAAAGGTTTATATTTCATGCTTATTGTGTTTGGTTAAAATGATGTACAACGGTCTCGTATAACCGTCATTTACGGGTTTTAAGTTACTAATTTTCGGTTAAGAACTGAAGCTCGCAATTCCGAGTGGATCCGGACATAGTTGTCCAAACAGCTATCGGGGCGCCGTAATTGCGGTTATACATTGTTGTACTTTCGTTATTGAGCTTGTTTTTCACATTTTTTTACTAAAAGTTGGTAAGATTTTTCCATTAAATTATTGATTGCAGATAAATGCTGTTTTTTTCTGTCTGCCATTGCGACATTGAATAAGAGCACCAGTTGTAATTTTTTATAATAGTCGCTGTTTTTATCTTTTGTCCAATCATCATGAGGTAAAATTTGTAGAATTTCTGGATCTAGTAATTGATGCACATATTCAAATTCTTGAATAGCACCAATTTCAATGGAAGTGTTAACCAATTCAAAAACTTTTTTTGTTATTTCATCTCTATTTTGTTTCAATTGAAACTGCTTATTTTCCAATTCACTGTAATACTGAATCAAGCTATTTTTTAAGGTGATATCATCTAGTAGCTTTAGGTTTCCTGAAGAAATTAAATCTTTGAAGGTCACATTACGAGGTTCATAAACTTCACTTCTGGTCGCCAATATAAACTGGTTCATTATATAATGCTTGTCTTTTGTGCCTGAATCCAAATCCAAGAGAATCTTTTGGCTTAGATCAATTCTATAATTTGACTCGTCTTTTAATTCGTCAATTAGTTGTTTGTCGAGTTCAAAATCTTCTAAAATTCTGCAATAATAAATAAGTTCTGATTCTGCGTTCTTTTTTTGATCATTCCAATCATTTATAGATAATGCTATCAAAATTCCAATAACAACAAGAATGATTTCGCCAATGGCATAGGTCAAGTATTTTCCAAACTTATTTTCAGGCAGCTTATTTTGGCGAATTTTTCTAAAGAATTTTATCATTGGTTAGCGGTTGGTCCCGATAGCTATCGGGATGAAGCACAACGGTTAGTGTATGATTTCGTAAGGGATT
>Ga0316192_10001813_pt1 | contig 15778 bp, 16 predicted proteins | sample MerIslwburrow_MG_FD_204931 | JGI IMG/M metagenome (GOLD analysis project Ga0316192, IMG submission 204931) | Coastal sediment microbial communities from Maine, United States - Merrow Island worm burrow | ecosystem: Environmental > Aquatic > Marine > Coastal > Sediment | place: USA: Maine...
GAGCTGATTCAGACTCTGGAAGGGCTCAAGGACCGAATCTCCGAATCGGAACCGGATTGTGCGTGTGAGGTCTTTGAGGATCTCGCCGTGGCGAATCGGTTTCTCTGGAGCGAGTGGTGGCCGAGTTCTCAGGAGTGCCGGGACGCGGAGACCTCCGACCGTTTTCGGGCGTTACTCGGAGCCATCAAGGTGCTGGGGTCGCTCGAGTCGGTTCGTCACGTGAGTCGGACGTCGGAAGGCGATCGCAAACCTACAAGCTTGAATCAGATGAAGAGAGGCCCGAAAGGGTGAAGCCGGGAGGAAAGCAAGCAATGAACGGAATCGAATTTCGACGAAAATGGCTCACGGTGCTGGCGGTGGCGGTGGTCACCATGGGTACTGTAGGATTCGCAGCCGCGCAGGACGAGGAGGACGGTGATGCCCCCGGTGGCCAGAGCCTCGAATCAGCGGCTAACGACGCCACCGCTTCGATGTGGACCTTCCAGCTCTCACTGGAGGGCCGGACCTGGAAGGATGAAATCGGACCCAGTGGCCAGCCCCGGCCCGAGGGCAACCGCGACCAGCTCATGCTCCGTTTCGTGGCGCCGGTGCCGCTGGGAAAGAACCTCAAGGTCATCAACCGGTTCACAATGCGCAACAACGAGTCGGTCGACAAGTCGTCCGGTGCGGGCGATGCGGAGTACTTCGCACTCTTTATCCCCTTCGAGTGGGCCACCGGTCGCTGGGGCATTGGTCCCCAGGTCAATTTCCCGGCTGAGAGCTCAAAATTCGGTAACCCCAAGTGGCGTTACGGCTTCGCCTCCGCCTGGCTCGAGCGGGTCGGTGACAAGGTCCTCACCGGTGTGTTGGTGCAGCAGATCTGGGGTCAGACCGACCCGGAAGATCCCAACAAGCAGGTCGCGCAGCCCATCACAATTCAACCGGTGTTCAACTACTCGTTGAAGAAGGGTCTCTACATCAACATCGGTGAGACCGCCTTCAGTTACGACTGGCAGAACAAGGCATGGAGCATCCCCTTGGGATTCCGCTTCGGAAAGGTCTTCGTCACAGAGAGCGGTTCTGCCTGGAACCTCTATGGCGAGATCCGCAAGACCGTCTACCACAGCGACGAGTGGCGTGGCAGCGTCCTCGACACCGCGGTCCGGGTGAATCTGTCGTATGCGTTTCCCATGTAGGCCGGTGGATGAAGAAAGACCAAAATCGCGCGGCGCGCGGAATCCCGCTGCCGAATCGTTGTTGAAGAGACAAAAGGAGAAAACATGAAGAAGACACACCTCGCACTCATGGTTGCAGTTGTGGCGTTTGTCGCCGCAGTGCTGCCGGCTGAGGCCGCCGACAAACCCAACATCCTCATCATCTGGGGTGACGACATCGGTCAGTTCAACATCTCGGCCTACAACATGGGGATGATGGGCTACAAGACCCCGAATATCGACCGTATCGCCGCCGAGGGCGCCGTGTTCACCGACTGGTACGGTCAGCAGAGCTGCACCGCCGGCCGAGCGGCGTTCATTACGGGCCAGTCGCCCATGCGCACCGGTCTGACCAAGGTCGGACTTCCCGGCGCGCCGGAAGGCATGAAGAAGGAAGACCCGACCATCGCCGGCCTGCTCAAGGGGCACGGCTACATGACGGGTCAGTTCGGCAAGAATCATCTCGGTGACCGCGACGAGATGCTGCCGACCAATCACGGCTTCGACGAGTTCTTCGGCAATCTTTATCACTTGAACGCAGAACAGGAGCCTGAGCACCCGGACTATCCGGCGGACATGGTGTTCCCCGACGGGAAGACCTTTAGCGAGAAGTTCGGCCCTCGTGGCGTGATCCACTCCTATGCCGACGGCCGGATCGAGGACACCGGACCACTCACCAAAAAGCGGATGGAAACGGTGGATGAAGAAACAACCGCCGCCGCACTGGATTTCATTGACAGGGCCGCCGAGGCCGACAAGCCGTTCTTCGTCTGGTGGAACAGCACCCGCATGCACGTCTGGACGCATCTCAAGGCCGAGTCCGAGGGCAAGACCGGTCTCGGCGTCTATGCCGACGGCATGGTCGAGCACGACGGGATGGTGGGCGAGTTGCTCGCCAAGCTTGACGAACTCGGCATCACCGAGAACACCATCGTCATGTACTCCACCGACAACGGAGCGGAGTTCTTCAGCTGGCCCGACGGCGGCACCACCATGTTCCGTAATGAGAAGGCCACCCAGTGGGAGGGCGGCTTCCGCGTGCCGACGGCCATCCGCTGGCCGGGCGTCATCAAGCCCGGCACGGTGAGCAATGAAATCGGCGCCCATGAAGACATGCTGAGCACCCTGCTCGCGGCAGCGGGCGACGCCAACATCAAGGAAGATCTCCTCAACGGTAAGCAGGTCGGCGACATGACCTACAAGGTCCACCTCGACGGCTACAACCTGTTGCCCGCCCTCAAGGGAGAGGCCGAATGGCCGCGCCATGAGTTCCTCTACTGGACCGACGACGGCAGCCCCGCCGCGCTGCGCTACAACAACTGGAAGATCACCTTCTTGCGGCAGGATGCCGAGGGTATCGCTGTCTGGGAAAACCCCTATACGCCGCTGCGGGCGCCCATGATCGCCAACCTGCGCATGGATCCGTTCGAGAAGGCAAATGACGAAAGCATCGGTTACCCGACATGGTGGGTCGATCATATGTTCATCATTGCGCCCTCGGCAGCCTATGTCGGCCAGTGGCTGGAGAGCTTTCGCGAGTTTCCGCCGCGCCAGAAACCCGGCAGCTTCAGCCTCGACAACGTGATGGCAGCCATTTCCAAGGGCGCGGGAGACAAATAGGAGCTGAATTCACTCCGGGGGTCGCGAGGCCCCCGGGGGCTTTTACGAACCGACAGTCACGGCTCTTGATTATGAATTATGAATTTTGAATTGAGGACAGCGGTTCTTGGATTCGCCACGCTTGGTTTGATGGCGTGTGGTCAAGTGGATCACGAGGTCGGGCCGGTAGCGGAGTTAGAGCACCCCGCCGCAGGTCAGGAAAGCAGCTCGACGAGAAAGTGAGAACTGTCAATGCACAAAAGAGGCATGGTCTTGTTTGTGGTCCTGTCCCTCGTCGCTAATTTCAGTCTTTCAGGCTGTAGGCAGGCGCCGCAGGTGGACGAGGTGCAGGAAACCGGGTGGAGCGACCTCCGGAATCTCGAGTTTCCAGAGAACTATCCGACAGAGGAATCAGCGGACCGCCTGTATGACGAAGTGCTGTTTCAACGAGCATGCCAGGTGGTCATCTGGTCTTTGCCGGCGACCGCACTGTGGGCCATGAAAAAAGGATCCGAGGCACAATTCGGCGAGGGGTCCAATGTCTTTCCGATCTGGAAGGACCGGCTCAGCGCTGAGACGATCGTCAGTACGCCGAACTCCGACGTGATTTACGGTATGGGCTACCTCGATCTGAAAAAGGACGGCCCCACCGTCATTGAGGTGCCCCCGATGCTGCAGGGGATACTTGACGACTTCTGGCACCGTCCCCTCACCGACGTCGGTTTTGTGGGACCGGACAAGGGCGAAGGCGGAAACTATCTGATTCTTCCCCCGGACTACGAGGGCACCCCCCCCGAAGGCTATTACACGTTCAAGAGCCCGACCTACAATGTGTTCGTTTTCTGGCGCGCTTTCCGCGACGAGGATGGAGGGACCAAAGGAGGCGTGGCCTTGATGGAGCAGACCCGCATTTATTCCCTGGCCAGGGCAGACAATCCTCCCGAGATGATTTTCCCCAACGGCAGCGGCCAGCCGGCGAACATGCTCTATCCCCAGGATTACAGCTACTTCGAGGGGCTTGCTGATTTTGTGAACAACGAGTTTGTCGGCCCTGAGGACTGGTCCATGCGTGGGATGATGGCATCCCTGGGAATCGCCAAGGGCAACCCGTTCGCACCCGACGACCACATGAAAGAGATCCTGGCCGCAGGAGCCGATGTCGGCATGAAGATGGCCCAGGCCCTACGCCACGGGGACAAGCTGCCGAACACGAAATACTGGCCGGATCGACAGTGGCATAATGTGCTCAATGTCCTCGATGTAGAGTTCAAGCAGGATAGCTACATCGACATCGACGCCCGGATGGGCATGTTCAAAATCGGCTACTCGATCAGCCCGGCCATGGTGATGAACATGGTGGGTAAGGGTTCGAAATATCCCTTTTCCTATCGGGATGCCGATGGCGACCATCTGTCTGGCGGATCCTCTTACAAATTGCACCTGCCACCTGACGTTCCAGCGGCCAACTTCTGGTCGGTCACCCTCTATGACGGGTATAACGCCTCGGGGCTGAAAAACGGCCAGCCATTTCCTTCCATCGGCTCTCTGGACGATCTGAAATACAACGATGACGGATCGGTGGACCTTTACTTCGGCCCGGAACTTCCCGAAGGTGCTCCGGAATCGAACTATCTGCGCACCGTGCCCGGCAAAGGTTGGTTCACGCTTCTGAGGCTCTACAGTCCCACCGAGGCATTTTTTGACCAATCCTGGAGGCCGGGTGACTTCGAAAGACTCAATGACAACTGAACACGATCATGGACCATGCTCGACTTCAACAACGGAGGTACAAATGGACATCAAAACCACCAGCGCTTCGGCAATCGTGATGCTGGCGTTGCTCTTCGTTCCGCTCGCAGCAGCGCAGCAGGCTGATTTGGTGCCGTCTGCTGACGACGTCAAACAGGTGATCCAGGAGCCCAGTTACTCGCCCTACGCAGGTCGGGCTTTTCCAACCGAATTGCTGTGGGGAGACACCCACCTGCATACCTCGCTGTCACTGGATGCCCGGGCGCTCGGCGCCACCCTCGGACCCGACGAGGCATTTCGCCTCGCCCGGGGCGAAGAAGTGACATCCGCCACCGGGTTGCGAGTCAAGCTTTCGCGCCCTCTCGACTGGTTGGTCGTTGCCGATCACTCGGATGCCATGGGTGCGATGAATGAGATCGTCGCGGGCAACCCCACGCTGCTGCAGGACCCCAAGGTGCGGCAGTGGTACCAGATGATCCAGGAGGGTGGAGACTCCGCCTACGAGGCGACCATGGACGTCATCGCCACCTTCTCCCAGGGCAAGACCCCCGAGGTCCTCAAGGACCAAGTGTTCATTCGTTCGGTCTGGGAGCGGTATCTGGAGACGACGGAGGAGTTCAATGACCCCGGGACCTTCACGGCCCTGATCGGCTACGAATGGACCTCGACTGAGGACGGCAACAACCTCCACCGGAACATCTTGTATCGGGGCGACAGCGACGAGGCCGGGCGCATGCTGCCCTTTACGGCGTCCGAGAGCTTCAACCCCGAGGACCTTTGGAAGTGGATGGCCCGCTACGAAGACGAGACGGGAGGCCAGATCCTGGCCATCGCGCACAACGGCAACCTGTCGAACGGCCTCATGTTCCCCGGTATTGATCCGGAGACGGGTGAGCCCTTGACTCTGGCCTACGTCGAAGCCCGGAATCGCTTCGAACGTCTCTACGAAGTCACGCAGATGAAGGGCGACGGTGAAACACACCCGATGCTGTCGCCGAACGACGAACTTGCCGACTATGGGACCTGGGACAAGGGCAACCTCGGACCGATAGCAAAAGAGGACTGGATGTTGCAGTACGAGTACGCACGCGAGGCCCTGAAAAACGGCCTCAAGTGGGAGGCCGAACTCGGAACGAACCCGTTCAAATTCGGCATGGTGGGTTCCACCGACAGCCACACCTCGTTGACCACAGCCGAGGAGGAGAATTTCTTCGGCAAGGCGGTTCACATGGAACCGTCGGATCACCGCATGCATCACGCGGTCTATCAGTTCGGCGACATCACCGTCATGGGCTGGGAGATGCTGGCCTCGGGCTATGCTGCAGTGTGGGCGACCGAGAACACCCGCAAAGCGATCTGGGACGCCATGCAGCGCAGGGAAGTCTACGCCACCACCGGATCGCGCATTCTCGTGCGCTTCTGGGGAGGCTGGGATTTCGAAGCCGCCGATGCCGCGACCCGGTTGCCGGCGGAGGTCGGTTACGCCAAGGGCGTGCCGATGGGTGGTGATCTTTTCACCGCGCCGGCAGGGAGGGCACCCACTTTTCTGGTGGCGGCACTCAAGGATTCTTACAGCGGCAATCTCGACCGCATCCAGATCATCAAGGGCTGGCTCGACAGCGACGGCAAGACCCACGAGCAGGTCCATGACGTCGTCTGGGCCGACGCCGATCGTCGCCAACCGGGTCACGACGGCAAGCTGCCAGCGGTGGGCAACACCGTCGATGTCGCCAGTGCCACCTGGAGCAACACAATCGGCGACCCTGAACTGATCGCAGTCTGGAAGGACCCTGACTTCGACCCGAAGCAGCGGGCCTTCTACTACGCCAGGGTGATCGAGATCCCGACTCCCCGGTGGACGGCTTACGACGCCCTGCGGTACGGCCTCGAGCCTGACCCGGAAATCCCGATGACAATCACCGAGCGGGCCTATACGAGTCCGATTTGGTACACGCCATAGCGAATTATGAATTTTGAATGATGAATTATGAATTGAGGACAGCCGGTTCAACCGCTCAACGACCGCAAGATCGGGTTGGTCGGTAGATGACGGTTGGTTGGCGGTTTCCGGTCGGTGTCACGATCTTCGTGCTTGGCTTCGCGGCGCCGTTGGCGATCCCGCTGGTGGTGGCTTCGGGGCTGCCGACCGCCTGGAAGACGGTGCTTTCCGGGGCGCTCGCTCTGGGGGTGCCCGAAGTCATGATGGTCGTGGCGGCGGCGGTGATGGGGCGTGAGGGCTTCATCGAACTCAAACGTCGATTCGGGCGGTTTTTTGCCCGCTACGGCCCGCCGCAACACGTCAGTCGCGGCCGCTACCGCGTCGGGTTGGTGATGTTCGCGCTGCCGCTCTTGGTGGCATGGCTCGGACCCTATGTGCAGGGGCATCTGCCGGGCTTCGACCAGCACCCGTTGTGGTGGTATCTCGGTGGCGATCTGGTGTTTGTCGCCAGCTTCCTTGTTCTCGGCGGCGAGTTCTGGGACAAACTGCGGTCGCTCTTCGTGCACGGGGCGCGGGCGGTCTTTCCGAGTACGAGCGGTGGAGAGGGGAGTAAGCATGAGTGATTCAGGATATTTGGGGACCGCCCGCAGCCAGCTCACTCGGCTGGCGACTCTCACCGATGTGGTCTACGCCGTTGGGCTGGTGCTCGTCATTCAGTGGCTGCCGTTGCCGGAGGAGAGCCACAGCGGTGGGGTGGTTTGGATAGCCGACCTGTGGGCGGAGTATGCGACCAACATCGTCGCGGTGTTCATCGGGGTGGTCTTTCTGATCCTGTATTGGATCCGCTCCAACACGCTGATGACTGCCCTCGACCGGACCGATGGGGTTCACACCGGTCTGACCATCGCTTCGGTTTTCTTCTTGTTGCTTCTGCTCTATGTCGTTCGGGTGAGCGAGCAGGTGGCCGCACCGAGCCGGCGGGCAGGGGAGAGCATAGCCGTCGCCCTGATCGGAATCGCTGCCGGGGCGGCCTGGTGGTACGCTCGACGAAAGGGCCTTGTTCGAAAAGGCATCTCCAAGGATGAGATGCTCGCCGTCCAGATTGAGGCCTTTGCCGAACCGCTGTCTGCGCTGGTGACACTACCTTTTGCCTACGTCGGCGAGGTAGCCTGGAACCTCGCCTGGTTGGCCTATGTTCCCATCGCTGCCCTATTGAGAAAACGCGGCATCAGAGGGCAAGATTCTGTATGATGACCGCACGACAATTGATTCAGGAGGATTCCATGTCTGATTTCGGCCGGCCGCGTTTATTTGTTCTCGGAGTTGTGATCTTCGCCCTGGTCCTGGCAGTCTCCGCGCCGGCCGAGGCGCAGCGCAGCTACGAGCCGCTCTTCGACAAGTTCAGTTTCAAGGCCGAGCTCAGTTGGGTCGGCAGGACGACCTCCATCGGGCTCTACGAAGACGAATTGGATCTCGGCGGTGTCCTCAACTTCGAGGACGACCTCAATCTCGGGAACAACCAGGCCATCCCGTCCCTCGACTTCGAGTGGCAGATCGGCAAACGACACAGGTTGGCCGGACGCTGGCAAGACATGAGTCGGGACTCGAGTGCTCAGGCCCTGACCGACATCGAGTGGGGCGATGAGACCATCCCCGTTGATGCCGACATCAGCCTCGCCTTCGACACCACCCAGTTCTTTATCGACTACACCTACTATCCGTGGGTCAAGGAGCGCTGGGCTCTCGGGTTCGGACTCGGCCTCCGGTGGATGGATCTTTCGACCACGCTTGCCTGGCGGCTGGATACCGGAGCTGTCGAGGAAGGCACTCAAGATGCCGACGTGAGTGCGCCGCTGCCCTATCTCTACATCGAGTACCGCCGTCTGCTCAGCGAGCACTGGCGGATGATCCTCGGGGCCGGTGTGCTCGATCTCACCATCGGCGATATCAGCGGCAGCCAGTATATCGGCCGCGCAGGGTTCGAGTACCTCATCGGGAAACGTTGGGCCGTCGGTGTGGCGGCCAACATCGCCACCGTCGATGTCGAAGCGAAGAACATCAAGGATGACGAGGATCTTGTGAATCTCAGAGCGACGATCGACATGGACATCTGGGATTTCAGCATCTTCGGGAGGGTCCGGTTCTAGCGAACCGAATCTCGATGCTCGATACTTGATGCTCGATGCTTGATACTCGATGCTCGATGTCACTCCAGGGAGGAAGTGCACCTAGGAGTGGCTTGAGTATCGAGTATCGAGTATCGAGTATCAAGGTTCCGCCACGGCGGATCGGTGTATTGCTCCTGTTGGCCATGGCGTTTTTGGGGGCGTCGGTCGCCCCCGCGAGGGCCCAGGAGTTCGAACCGCGGACCTACTCGGTGACGCCGCCGGGCCTCAACTTCGTCGGACTTGTCTATGGGTTTGCCAACGGCGCGGTCTTCATGGATCCGTCGCTGCCGGTGGACGATGTCGATGCCGACGTTCACGTGGTGGTCGCGCGCTACGTGCGGACCCTCGAACTCTTCGGTCTGCCGTCGAAGGTCAAGGTGGTGCTTCCCTGGTCGTCGGGCCACTGGGAGGGTTTCCTCGAGGATGAGTTCAGGATCCGGGATGCACGGGGACTCGGGGACGCCAGATTGGTTCTCGAGATGCAGTTCGCCGGCGCCGAGCCGAGCGATGAACCCGTCCCGGTGGCCGCCCGTAGCGGTACGGTCTGGGGCGCGCGACTCCAGATCGTCACGCCGACCGGAGACTACGACAGCTCGAAGCTGATCAACCTCGGCGCCAACCGTTGGGGAGCGATTCCGGAGGTCGGTTTCGGCCACCCCATCGGCAAGTGGAGCATCGAAGGGGCCATCGGAGCGTGGATCTTCGGCGACAACGACGATTTCTACAACGGGCTCCATTTCGAACAGGATCCTCTGTTCGTGGCGAAGTTCCACGCCGTCCGCTCGATTCGACCGGGTTTCTGGTGGGCCTTTGCGGCCGGCTATGGCTATGGCGGCCGGACCACGGTCGATGGAGTCCGGCGAGACACCACGCAACGCAACTGGCGTCTCGCGTTCATGCTTGCCTATCCGATCCGGTCGAACCAGGGGCTCGTTTTCTCGCTTGGAAGCGGTGGGAATTTCGGTGCCGGGACCGATTTCGACACCGTTTCGTTGGGATACCAGTTTTCGTGGGGAGATCCTACCAAACGGTAGTGCCCTATTTGAAGGAGGAATTGATGACAAGGCAGCTCTCAGTTTTGATCTTTGCGACCGCGATGGCGATGCTGGTCATGGCCTGTGCGCAGCAACCGGCGCCGTTGGCCGACTCACCCGAAGCCAGGGCGGAGCAGGCGGGCGCGCTCGCAGATCTCGAGGCGGCGGCCGGCGGTTACGGTCTGATGCTCGATGAAGGCGCCGAGCTCGCTGCTTCGGCCACCGCCCAGGCCCTCGTGCTCGAGCTCGGCCGTGAACCCAACGATGAGGAAGTCGCGGCCGTCGAGGCCATCATGCGTTCGGCCCTCGCTGCGGCCTTGACCGAAAAGGAGTGGCGCCAGGCGGTTTCCGGTGTCTACGCCGAACACCTCACCGCTGTGGAGCTCGCCGAAGCGCGGGCTTTCTACAGCTCGCCAACCGGCCAGAAGCTTATCGGGCTCGGGAAAGTCATCGACGATGGCGCAGTCGCGGCCCTCGGTTCGGTGCTCGATGCGCACGAGCAGATGCTCGCCGAGACCATCGACGGCTCTCTTGCGGAACGGTTCCCCGAGCTTGTCGAGGAAGAGTCCGATGACCGATAAGCACTCATTCGGTTTGACTGCCGTCATCGTTCTCTGGGCGCTTTCGACGGGACTGTGGCTGGTGGCGCCCGATGCCGCGGCGCAGTCCCGGACGATGCAGAACATCCGCTACGGCGAGGTGGTCAGCGCCGAGCAGGTCACCATTCAGGATCAACCGACCGGACGCGGGGCTCAGACCGGCGCCACCGTCGGCGCCATTGCCGGCTACGCGCTCTCTGACGGCAGGGATCGGTGGATGGGGGCCGCGCTCGGCGGAATTCTCGGCAGCGCGGGCGGCAGGGCCGCCGAGCGCGCAAACAAGAAACGCCCAGGTTGGGAGCTGATCATCGCGCTCGACAATGGCGGGGAGATCGGTATCCAGATCCCCATTGCCAGGAAAAAGAAGGACCGAGAGTCGTTCCGTGCCGGAGACAAGGTGCGGATGATGACGGGGCCGGGCGGGGAAACCAAGGTCACCAAGAGGTGACAGCGTCCGTGTCCCGCGCGGCAACGTCGATCGTCGCCGGCGCGGTGCTCACCTGTCTCGGAGCTGTTTCGTTGGCCGATGATTCGCGATCGACCGCCGTCCGGAACGCATCCGGTCGGGCGACAGAGGCGGAAGAGAGCCCCACAACCCGGGCAGATCACAGGGTGTTCGAGTACAGCAGGAAGGGACTCGATCTTCGCAGCCGTAACGGGAACTTCGCAGCGCACATCAACTGGCGGGCGCAGTTGCGGTTCACCAGCCGAGACTTTGACGACCCGCTGGTCACAAACCCGGATGATCGAGAGGGAAACTTCGTTCTCAACCGGGCGCGATTCAAGCTCGGTGGTCACGCATTCCGACCCTGGTTGACCTACTACACCGAGTACGACTTCGTGCGCTCGGCGCTGCTCGATCTGCGGGTGAGCTTCAAGGCGCTGGACGAGCTTCAGTTCCGGGTCGGTCAGTGGAAGGTTCCCTTCAACCGGGAACGGGTCGACTCATCGGGCAAACAGCAGTTCGCCGAGCGGTCCATCGTGACGCCGTGGTTCACCCTCGACCGGCAGCAGGGTGTCAACTCATACGGTCGTGTCTGGAAGGGCCGGCGCGCGGACTCCTGGTACAACCTCGGGGTCTACTCGGGCACCGGTCGGGGCGGAGAAGGATCGGCTGAACGACCGCTGGTGCTCGGCCGGTGGCAGTGGAACTTCCTCAAACGAGACCTGCCGTTCTCGCAGTGCGACCTCACATTCCACGAACAACCGACGGCGAGTCTGGCGGTGGCCGGGGCGAGTTGGCAGGGACCCTACACCGCGTTCTCGACTCAGGGTGGGGGAGCTCTGCCGGGATACACCGTGGGCCAGCGTGACGCCTACAAGGTTGGGCAGGCCATGGTCGAGACCGCCCTGAAGTATCGCGGTTTCTCGTGGCAGCAGGAGGCCCACTGGAAGCGAGTGGAATCCACTGAGACCGGCGATGTGACCGAGATGCGCGGCTGGTACGCCCAAACAGGGTATTTTTTCCACGGTCTGTTTCGGTGGTTTCCCGAAAAGCTCGAGGTCGCCTTCCGTTTGGCCCAGCTGGATCCCAACATCGAGGTCGCCGAGGACCACATCGGCGAGGCGACGCTCGTTCTGAACTACTTCTTCTTCGGCCACAACAACAAACTCACCCTCGACATCAGCCGCATCAATGACCGATCCGGTGAACCCGGCAAGCGCTGGGAGAATCGGGTACGACTCCAGTGGGATGTTTCGTTCTGAAGTCGAGAATATCGAGCAGATTTCAAGTGTTTGGCTTCAAGGGAAGAGACCCAAGGGCGCAATCTTGAGCGATATTTCCGCTATTGACCCAATCAACCAGCCCGAAAGGGCCTAGACAAAGGAGTCGTAGATGAACAGCATGAACGGGAAACCAGTCAGCAAAACGATCTTCACCGCCGGTCTGGCGTTGGCGCTGCTCGCCGGCGGAACGACAGCCCATGCCGAGGACCGCGACGATCGATTTGAGGTCGCCATCGGCCTGTTGTACCAGCTCGGCTCGGATATGGACTTCGACGGCGGCTCGACCGTCGACACGAATGACGACTGGGGCTTTTCGATTCTCGGCGGTTACAACATCAACGAGCATCTCGCCACCACCTTCGGTATGCAGTGGACCGGAGTCGGCTACAACGCCAGTTTGATCGATGAAGATGGCATGCCGGTCGGCGTTCGCGGCAGCTACGACACCTGGGACATCAAGGGCAACCTCGTCTATCACTTCCTCGAAGGCGCGATCACCCCCTATGTCGGCGCCGGCATCGGCTGGACGTTTCTCGACACCAATATTCCCAACGGAGCGCCCAGTACCGGTTGCTGGTGGGATCCCTGGTACGGCTATGTCTGCTACTCGACCTACCCGACCGAGACCCGCAACGGATTTTCCTATCAGGCCTCGTTGGGTGTGCGCTGGGATTTCAATTACAGCACCTTCGCGCGGCTCTCCTATACCAGTCAGTGGCAGAGTTGGGACAGTTCCAACGGGACGCCCCGGTTCGATGTCATCGGGCTGGAAATCGGCTGGATGTTCTGATCCGATCAAACCTGAGTCTCCTGCAAAAACCCTCTTTTGCGATGGTTCGTGGTCTCTGTGCCGGCGGGACGCCAGCACTACAAAGGGCCGAGATCCATTGTAGGGCCGGCGTCTCGCCGGCCTGGTAGTGAGGAGCGTCGGTAGACCTCAGTGTCCGATTCTTGAACTTTGCAAGAGGGTCATCTGAAAAATGAAATTTGATCCCCATGCGGCCCTCCCCGGGCCGCATTTTTTTGTGCCGCTCCAATCCTGAAAGAGTAACCTTGAAACCGATGGATTCTGATTTCGCTCCTCGAATTGTGATCCGGCGTCGGGGCCAGAGAGGGACATCGCCATGACAAAGCCAAAGAAGAGGAAACTGCTCAAGATCCTCGGGATCGGGTGCGCTACGGTGGTCCTGATAGTGCTTGGTCTGGCCGGTTGGATCGCGCTGCAGGTGCGCGCCATGAACCGGCCCGTGGTGATCGACGGCGTTCACCCATTCAAATCGGCGGCCAAGCGGGATCGGTATCTCGCGCACTACGACGCCAGGGCTGAGAACTGGCCGGTCCCTTCCAGAGAGATGGTTGTGGACACCTCATGGGGGGAGACCTTTGTCCGGATCAGCGGCCCCGAGGACGGCCCGCCGCTGGTATTGCTTCCCGGCGCCAACGCCACCGGACTCATGTATGAACCCAATATCGCGGCGTGGGCCGAGCGCTACCGGGTCTATGCCGTGGACAATGTCTTCGACTTCGGTCGCAGCGTCTACATCCGGAACCTGACGACTCCCGCGGATTTCGTCGATTGGTTGGACGAACTGCTGGTCAGGTTGGAGATCGAGGAGGAGGTCAACCTCCTCGGTCTTTCCTATGGCGGGTGGATCGCGGCGCAGTATGGGTTGGCCCACCCCGAGCGTCTCGAGAAGCTCGTCCTGGTTGCCCCGGCGGCGACGGTCGCCTGGTTCAGCTCGGACTTCATCAAGTACGGGATCATGTGCCTTCTGCCGCACCCGCACTTCACCAAGAAAATGGTGAGGTGGGCTCTTCACGATGCCTCGGTCGGCACCCCGGAACAGCGGCTCATGGTCGAGGATGCGGAGGAGAATGCCTGGCTCGGTCTGCGGAGCTTCAAGTTCAAGCAAATGGTCCATCCGACGGTCTTGACCGACGAGGAGTGGCGGAGCTTTGAAGTACCGGTGCTCTTCCTCGTCGGTGAGAACGAGGTGATCTACTCCATCACCGGCGAGGAGGCGGTCGCCAAGCTCAACCGCGTCGCGCCCGAGATCGAGGCCGAGCTCTTCACCGGCTGCGGGCACGACATCACTCTGGTAAAGGCCGATCGGTTCAACGAACGGGTGTTGGAGTTTCTCGACGTCAACTCGTATTGAACAAGAAACTCAATGCTCCCTACCCCTCGGGCTGGGTGACATCCCACGAGGAGGTGTCGCCGCCCTCGAAACCGTCGGCGAAGAGGAGGGCGGAGATCTCGAAGGGCGCCGACTCGAATATCGGGTCGTCGGGTGTCCACTCGAGGCGCAAGGTGTAGATCCCCGGTGGGACCTGGTCACCGGGCTGATGCGGAAAGTACACTGGGTACCCGCCCTCGAGCTGCTGCCACGCCGAGTACACCTCCTTGCATTCGCCGGGCGCGAACACGTAGTCGATGTACATCGCCGGACACCCCATGGGAGGGACGTCCAGGAAGGCCACCTCGGCGCCGCTGGAGTCCACGATGTTGAGGTACGCGCAGCAGAAGCATCCGTGGTCGACACAGATCGAGCACCCCATGACCTCGGCGTGCCACACATCCAGCGGGTTGCAGGCGCGAACCGTGATCTGCACCGTCTCGCCGACGAGGTACGTCTCCCTGTCGGTGAGAGGAGTCACTTCGAGAATAGTGTCGGCAGCGGCGACCGCGGTGAAAAGTGTGGCCGCGAGGAGAGTCGTGATTTGCCTTCGAGTCATGGAGAGTGCTCCCTGTGTCTTCGGCCGCCGTGCTACACGTCGCCTACCGCGGCGCCACTTCCTACCATCGAATATTATATCGACCTGACCTCAAGAGCGGCCGACCTGCGGCCGGAACTGGTCGAGCCTTGGGCGGAGCTCGGCATCACCTACCTCTCGGATCCCTCCAACATCGACCTCGGGATCGGGGTCCTGGAGCGTGCGATCATTCTTCTTCAAGCACGGCGACAAAGAGGTCCTCGACCTTCTTTCTTGCCCAGGGCGTCTTTCGCAGGAATTTGAGGCTGGATTTGACCGACGGGTCATTGTTGAAACACCGGATATTGATCCGATGGCCCAACTCGCTCCATCCATAGTGAGCAACGAGGCGGTTGACGATATTTTCCAACGTTTGACCGTGGAGCGGATTATTGGGTTGTCGATCGCTCATTTGTCTGCACCTGCCATGAGAACGAGGACGGCTGAAATCATCCGATCCGGCTCACCGGGGAAAGCCAGCCAACCATCGGCGATCGGCATCGACGGATCGGAGACGTCGAGAACCCGGAGTGACGGAAGGCGCCCATCGTAGATGTTAGGTCTCAAAGTGATACGAGGCAACTATCTGGCGATCCCAACCATATCCCGCCGGGAGGTTTCGGGTTCGTGGTAATTCCGGTAGTAGCGCGTCGGATTGACCGCCGAAAGCAGCCACCTCACCGGCGGGATCCGGGTGAGGCCCCACAAAAGCGAATACATGGTGAGAATGCCCAAATAGGCGAGTATGACCGCGGCGACCTCGGCGGCGAGGTGGTTGACAGGGAGGGAGAAACCGATCGCGGATCCAAGAGCGTGCTGCACGAATCCCGCCGACACGAACGACATCAGATAGAGGAGCAGTACGCCCCAGGCCCAACTGGACTGCACTGCGCGGAAGTCGCAGAAAGCGACGCATCGCATGCAGGCTTCGCAGTGGTGGGTCCAATAGGGCGTGCGGGACTTCCCGCGGCCGACCATGACGATCGCTCGGTTCGGGCAGCCCGTCGCGCATGTC
>Ga0316192_10001814_pt1 | contig 15765 bp, 19 predicted proteins | sample MerIslwburrow_MG_FD_204931 | JGI IMG/M metagenome (GOLD analysis project Ga0316192, IMG submission 204931) | Coastal sediment microbial communities from Maine, United States - Merrow Island worm burrow | ecosystem: Environmental > Aquatic > Marine > Coastal > Sediment | place: USA: Maine...
AACTGACATGCCAGTGGTCTACGCAGCGTAATGTTGTGTTTTTATGGGGCAGTATGGACTTTCATTTTGCATAGATGTGGATACGGGAATGCGTACTGTAAAGGTACTGCCCTGGCCAATTTCACTGTTTACAATAATAGTGCCACCCATCATTTCACAATATTGTTTACTAATCGTTAGCCCCAATCCCGTTCCGCCATATTTTCTCGTGGTGGATACATCGGCTTGGACAAAGGGCTGAAATAATTGGTTCAATTGGTCCTTACTCATACCAATTCCACTATCTTTGATGGCTATTATTAAATCTTCCTTCTGTTTTAATATATAACACTCAATGGTTCCATTATTAGTAAACTTTGCTGCGTTGCTTAACAAATTGAATAATATTTGTCTCAACTTCACAGCATCAGTACTAATATCTTGAATAGATGGATCGCAATTAAATTTAAAACTATTATTTTTTTCAGCAATCAACGGTTTAACCACGGTACTAACTTCATGTACAAGTTCCTGGAAATCAATCATTTCGAAAAACAATGCCATTTGTCCTGCTTCAATCTTCGATAAATCCAATATCTCGTTAATTACATTTAACAAATGTCTGCCGGCTGACTGAATTTTGCCAAGGTCATCAACCGCACCGGTACTAGCTTGACACAAGGCGTCTTCTTCCAACAATTCACTGTATCCTATGATGGCATTTAGCGGTGTGCGTAATTCATGACTCATGTTAGCCAAAAATCGGCTTTTTGCCTTATTGGCGTCCCTTGCACTATCATGCGCGACCTGTAGTTCAATATTCTGTTGAATGACTTTGTCTAAATTTCTAACGATGAAAAAAACAACAAAAAATAAAACCAATGTCGCACCGAACAATGCCAACGCAAACTTCATTGTGCTCTGATTTATTCTGGTATAGACATCTGTAATATCACTGTATATTTCGAAAACACCTTCAAATTCTTCAGCGTTATGCAGCTTTACTGGCAAATAGCTCGATACAAGATAACTGTCATGAATGATATTTCCGTGAAGTGACTGAAAGTTTTCTACAAATCCGATACTACTTGTAATCTCCCCCTTGGCCGCCATCTGTATTTCATTGTAATCATCAAAATTTTGCTGACCCTTCTGAGACGTCTGCGTCGAAAATATTGTTAAACCTTCCCTATCAAACAACTTAACACGAACAACGTTTGTGCCATCAACCAATTCAGAAATGGGTTCTTGCAACATAACATTGACCATATTTAAAACCATTTCACTATTGTGGTGATCGCTCGACTCGTGCTGCGATTGCTGCGAGTTTATAGACGTGACTAAACCACTAATTTGCGGCCATAATACATTGGTAATTGTTTTGGCCAGGACCATATTACCGTTTTGGGTTTGTTGCTTTAGATCGTCAAAAGCAACGACACGATACATCCATGTCAACAAAATAATGGACAAAATAATGGTCGGGATGCCAAAAATAAATAGCGCTTTCGACAACCTAAACATAGATTGTTTCGCCTGTTTTTTTAAATATCAATAACTTACCCTGACATTGATCCGAATGGGAAATACTTTTCATGGTTATATCTCATCGGCCTTTCCGAGAGATGCTTTAGTGATCACGCTGTTAAATATTGGAGTAAGCTATTGGAAAATTGCTACTTTTTTAAATAATGGGGCAGAAGTACCCACAAAATAATTAAGCTAATCTCGGTTTGGCCAGGAGAAAATTAATACAATGGCGCCCAGGCCACCCAACATCCAAGTTAATAGAGGTGCATTGGCAAACATAACGGTGCCGTAGCCATCTAAACCCTGTAACACTACCGCACTCACTATGAAAGCAGAACCCACAATGGCGCGGAAGCTGAGTCTATTAGTACGGCGAATATCTTTTCGCAGATTTTCCAATTGCTGAGTCAATTGGCGGTTGTTGGTTAACTCCCCTTGCTGCGCACGGACTAACACTTCGTGTAATAATGTTGGGATTTCTGGCAACATATCGGCCCATTTTGGAATATTGTAGCTAATTTCTTTCAGTACCGAGCGCACACCGATGCGTCCTTTCATCCAATTTTCCAAGTAGGGTTTTGCGGTTTGCCATAGATCCAAATCTGGGTATAACTGACGTCCCAAGCCTTCAATATTGAGTAAGGTTTTTTGCAGCAACACCAATTGTGGTTGAACCTCCATATCAAACCGTCGCGCTGTCTGAAACAGGCGTAAGAGCAGTTGTCCAAACGAAATATCTCTTAAAGGGCGTTCAAATATGGGTTCACATACGGTGCGTATTGCTGATTCAAATTCATCAATTCGCGTATGTTTAGGAATCCAGCCGGATTCCAGGTGGAGTTCGGCCACTCGCCTATAGTCCCGGCGAAAAAATGCCAGGAAGTTTTCTGCAAGGTAATGCTGATCTTCATCATTGAGTGTACCCATAATGCCAAAATCTATCGCAATATATTGGCCCTCAGGAGATACAAATATATTACCAGGATGCATATCAGCATGAAAAAAACTATCACGAAACACCTGTGTAAAAAAAATCTCTACTCCGTGTTCCGCAAGCTGTTTTAAATCCACGCCATTATCACGAAGTTCTTCTATGTTGCTAATAGGTGTACCTGAAATTCTCTCCATAACCATAACTTTATGGCGACACAGTGGCCAATGGATTTTAGGAACATAAAGCATGTCCGATGTTTTAAAGTTACGCCGTAACTGGGAAGCTGATCCAGCCTCTCGCATCAGGTCTAACTCATCTAGTATGGTTTTTTCGTATTCGGCAACAACTTCTACAGGTCGCAATCGCCTTCCATCGCTCCAATAACGTTGGGCCAATTCGGCAATCGTATATAAAATGGCGATATCATGCTTAATGGTCGCTTCTATATTTGGGCGGACTATTTTTACAACAACGTCTTGGCCATTTAATAGTTTTGCAGAATGGACTTGGGCTATTGACGCGGATGCCAAAGGCTTATCGTCAAATTGTAAAAACAAATCGTCAATTTTATTATTGCATTCACGTTCAACTATGGAACGAGCGTCTTGAACATCGAATGGAGGCACCTGATCTTGTAATTTCGTCAGTTCTTCAGCAATATCATCCGGCAGTAAATCACGACGAGTAGATAGGATTTGTCCAAATTTTACGAATATGGGACCTAAGTCCTCCAATACCCGTCGAATTCTGACTGCGCGCGGCTGATGTACATCTGAAGAAAACCATCGCCAGGGCGATAGATACGATAGGAAACGTAATGGACGCAATAGGTGTGTCGCTAATATAATCTCGTCAAGACCGTGCCTTAGTAACACACGATTAATGAACAACAACCGGAAAAACTGATCCAAACCACCCACTAGTTAGCAGTCCTTTGCCGCATACGTGTTATTCGGGCTTCCAGTCGATCCACATCCCCTCGAACGAGGTCCACGTCTGACAAAAATTGAGTTAACTCAGATTTGCCAAGCAGCAACTGACTTTCGTATTGAAAATATTCTACGGAATCCAAACCAAGAGTCTTAATTGTTTGTTTACCCCATGACAAACCATGCCGGAGAACATTAGTCAATTTGTGGGCAATCACATCACCGGTAACAAGTGAAAGTTGTTCTTCCCAATCAATATCTATAGCGCCAATAAAGGCTCTGAATTTTTGTCCGAGCTCAAGATCACCTTTAATTGCAACATCTCCAGAAAACAGCGAATCTTCAGCATTGGGACGTATTCCCATATTAAGCACAGCAAAAGAAGAACCTTGCAAAACCGCGTGCACGTCTCCCTCATACCGATTACTTATTCTTATTTTGTCCAGTGTCGGGAAAAGAAATAGTTTTAATTTTATGTCCGTTAATTCAATTGCAATAATTTTACCAGCAAGTTCTTTTAAATTGCCTTTAGCATAGGGATCTAGGTCTATTAATCGGTTAATGCTGTTTTCGAGCTTCTCCCAGAAAAATATTTGCACTTCACTCACTGGGCTTCACTCATTAGTTGCTGCAGAGATTTTTGAGATTCATCATCGCGTACAATTGAGGTATCGTATACAACAACCGTATTGGCGATTTTATCGTGAAATCCTTGTTTTCTCTTATCCCATGCAATCCAAAGGAACCCTAGCATCAAACTGAGAATCGATACGTAATACCCCAAATAACGTATTATTGCCTGTTTTGTTGTAATAGGACCCAGTGTGTCTGCGTCGACAACCTGACAGCCCATTAACAACTTGCCGGGAGTACCCACAAATTTCACCCACAATATAACCGTAATCACCAAGGTCAAGATACTTTCGAGAATGCCCTCGAAAGTCCAAAATGCAGATTTAACGTACACGGGGCCAAAAATGATGGATATCACCGCCCCGAGCAATAGGGAGTCAATCATCACGGCACCTGTTCTGCGCCAAAATCCAGCAAATTGTACTTCGCCAACGGCCATTAATATTTATAACCTTTATGCAACGCTACTATACCACCGCTTAAGTTATAATATTCGCAAGAATCAAATCCAGCATCACGCATTTTGTTTAAAAGCGTTTCCTGATCCGGATGCATTCGAATAGATTCTGCCAGATATTTATAGCTATCTGCATCATTGGCAACTAACTTACCCATTGCTGGTAAAAGCTTAAATGAGTAGAGATCATACAGTGCACTTAGAGGTGCAAGGGTTGGTTTTGAAAATTCAAGAACGATTAAACAGGCTCCGGGTTTAAGCACTCTATACATGGATTCCAATGCAACATCTATTCGGCTCACATTGCGCAAGCCAAATGCAATACTAATGCAATCGAAGTAATTATCTTTAAAGGGCAGGCATTCGGCATCTGCTTGCGCATATTTAATATTTCCGGCAAAACCAACATCTATTAATCGATGCCTGCCTCGATTCAACATGGAGGCATTAATATCGGTTAGCACAACCTCACCTTTTGGCCCGACTTTTTTGGCGAATTTTTTGGTCAAATCGCCCGTTCCACCAGCGACATCAAGTACCTTTTGGCCCGACTTTACTCCGCTGGTTTCGACGGCAAAATGTTTCCACATCCTATGAACACCAAATGACATTAAGTCATTCATTATGTCGTATTTATCAGCTACGGAATGAAATACCTCGCCCACTTTGGTCGACTTTTCGTCTAAGGGAACCTGTTGATAACCAAAATGGGTTGTCGAGTTGTCTTCGCTATGTTGTTCTTTTGACATATTCCTAGATTAACCAGTTGGACGCATTGATTGATGATTAGGCTTATTTGCCCTTTCTTTGATGACCCGCTTTTTGTAGTCGGTCAAGATATTCTTGCCACAACATATCGAAGTTTGCACCGAGCCTATGCAAAGTCTCCCAGGAATAAATACCCGTATTATGACCATCGTCAAACTCGAGCTTAATAGCATAGTTGCCAACGGGCTCCACGGCAGTAATACTCACATTTTCTTTGCCCAGCTGAAGTACTTCCTGGCCTGGGCCGTGGCCCTGAACCTCTGCCGAAGGTGAATACACTCTGAGAAATTCACAAGGCAAATTAAACTTATTACCATCGTCAAACTCGAGTTCAAGGGTTTTGGATTTCTGATGTAATTTAATATCAGTGGGTCTAGGAGCTTTATCAGTCATATTAATTCAGTACCAGCGTAAAAATTAAATAAGTTTTGAGAACTAGAGAATATAGCGACTCAAATCTTCGTCAACGGAAAGATCACCAACCTGCTTATCGACATATTCTGCGTCGATTTCCACAATCTCTCCACCTATATCGGATGCATTAAACGACACACCTTCAAGCAAACGTTCCATCACAGTATGCAAACGTCTCGCGCCAATATTTTCAGTGCGCTCATTGACCTGCCAAGCCACTTCAGCCATTCTGGATATACCGTCTTCTTTAAAATTCAAGGTAACATTCTCGGTTGCCAATAATGCAGCGTATTGTTCTGTTAGTGATGCATCAGGTTCGGTGAGTATTCTCACAAAATCTTCAACCGTAAGAGCGCTTAGCTCAACCCTGATGGGCAAACGACCTTGCAACTCAGGAATCAGATCGGAAGGTTTGGTAAGATGGAAGGCGCCTGAAGCGATAAAGAGTATATGGTCAGATTTCACCATTCCGTATTTAGTACTCACCGTCGACCCTTCCACCAAGGGCAATAAATCCCGTTGTACGCCTTCCCTTGATACATCTGGTCCACTGGATTCACCGCGTTTAACAATTTTATCCATTTCATCTAAAAACACGATGCCATTTTGTTCGACATTTGACACTGAGCGTACCTTAATTTCCTCTTCGTTGAGTAATTTTGCGGCTTCTTCGTCAGTTAGAAGCTTAAATGCATCTTGTATACGCAACTTTCGTGTCTTTGTTCGACCACCACCAATATTTTGAAACATTCCCTGCAGCTGGTTGGTCATTTCTTCCATACCAGGTGGGGCCATGATTTCAATACCGATTGGGTTCGCACTTAATTCAACTTCTATTTCCTTATTATCCAGCTCGCCTTCTCTGAGTTTTTTACGAAACTTTTGTCTCGTACTGGTATCAGTATCAATTTCGTCGTCTTCCTGTAAACCAAAGCCCATACTTCTTGCTGGCGGTAGCAATATATCCAATATACGTTCCTCTGCAGACTCTTCCGCACGGTGTCGCACCTTTGCCGTTTCTTCTTCACGGGTCATTTTTATTGATATATCGACTAAATCACGAATTATGGACTCAACATCTCGACCCACATAACCCACTTCGGTAAATTTTGTGGCTTCGACTTTGACAAAAGGCGCATTCGCCAATTTCGCCAAGCGTCTCGCGATTTCTGTTTTACCTACACCCGTTGGCCCTATCATAAGAATGTTTTTAGGTGTAATTTCAGACTTTAGTTCTTCACAGACTTGGCTACGTCGCCAGCGATTACGCAGTGCAATGGCAACAGCTCGTTTGGCATCTGCCTGCCCAACGATGTGTTTATCCAATTCCTGGACGATTTCTCTAGGAGTCATTTGTGACATATTTATAGTACCTACGCAGAAAAGTTTATGGTGTGAACTGTTATACCAAAGCCAAGCTCGGATTCGTTTTATTCAAACGCGTAACAAGAACATTTAAGTATCCAGTGATAATTCTTCTATGGTCACATTGCCATTGGTAAAAACACATATATTTGACGCAATAGACAGGGATTTCTTAACAATTTCCAAGGCACTTAATTCCGTATTTTCCAACATCGCTAATGCGGCGGCTTGAGCAAAAGATCCCCCAGAACCGATTGCAATCAGATCGTGTTCTGGCTCTATCACATCACCATTACCCGAAATGACTAACGAAGAATTCTTATCGGCAACTGCCAACAGCGCCTCCAATCTTCTCAACATCCTATCTGTTCTCCAGTCTTTCGCTAACTCGACGGCCGCCCGGGTCAAATGGCCTTGATGCTCTTCCAGCTTTCCCTCAAATCGCTCGAACAATGTAAAGGCATCCGCCGTACCCCCCGCAAAACCCGCGATTACTTTTTCATGATATAACCTGCGTACCTTACGCGCATTACCTTTCATAATGGTATTGCCCATAGACACCTGTCCATCTCCACCGATAACGACGTGATCACCGCGTCTTACGGAGATTATCGTTGTCCCATGAAATTGTTCCAATTAAGACTCCTCGAATGAAAATTAGACTATTTTACACTAATAACTTAGTTTTCACAGCAGAGGCTGTGAATTAGGCTTATTCTTAAATTAACTGACTCAGGATTTTCTAGCTCGGGGATGAGCCTTGTCATAGACCTTAGCTAATTGTTGAAAATCAACATGGGTATAAATTTGGGTTGTAGAAATATCGGCATGCCCTAATAACTCTTGTATGGCACGTAAGTTACCGCTTGATTCGAGTAAATGACTAGCAAAGGAATGCCGCAATCTGTGTGGATGTAAGTTACCGTCAATACCCTGTTTTATACCCCAAAAATGCAACCTTTGTTGAACAGCGCGATGCGATAAACGAGTACCCCTATTGCTAACGAATAAAGCCTGCTCATGTTCTCGTGAAAACTTCTCACGAACCCGTAACCACGCGACCAGACTACGGCAGGCCGCTTTGCCAACCGGAATGACCCTGGTTTTATTTCCCTTACCTTTGACGGTAACCATTCGATCCACCAAATCTACACCATCGACATTAAGCGCCGTCACTTCCATTAGCCGCAATCCACTGGAATACATCAATTCCATCAATGCCCAGTCTCTAACCGCCAACACGTCTTGTGATTCTATGTTTAATAATTGTGACATTTGGTCAACATCAACCGGTGCAGGCAGTTTTTTTGCCGATTTTGGTGCATGAACGCCCATAACAGGATTGGTTTTTACCAATCCTTCGCGCAACAAGTATTCATAAAAGCGTCGTATCGAAGACAGTTCCCTTTGAATACTACGCCCCTGCAGCCCCCCACGATGTCGGTTTGCAGCATACCCTCGAGCATGGTGATCTTTAACCTGTTGCCAGGTATCTATGCTTTGATTATTGCAATATTCCTGGAATTTAATAATATCGCGAGAATAATTGCTTACGGTATGGTGGGATAATTGACGCTCATATTGAATATGATCTAAAAACTGATCTAACCGATTTTGTTGGCCGGAATCCATAATTTCGCTGAAATAATACTCAATTTAACCTAATAATATCAGATGCCCCGCAGTAAAAATCCCTAAGATACTAATAATTAACAATATTTTTAGTTTTCGCATATTAAATCAATTAGCCTCAATGAATTTCAAGACAGTTTTACTGATAATTTTACTCATTTGGCGTAAATAAACTGTGCCTTTTCCTGAGTGAAATCGATATTCCTGCTGACTACCAATGGCTAAAAGCCCAAAATTCTTGTTTTCATCTCCCAGTGGTAATAAAGCCAAGGACTGAATCCTGTCAGAATAATTCCCAAACAAATACTTTCGTTGTACCTCTTTTAGTCGGCCACAGACAGGTCGCCCTTCTTTCAAATTTTTCTCAAACAAGCGCTGCATGACATCAGGCTGAACGATATATTCATTCATATCAATACTAGTACTAGTGTCTTTCGCCGTCACCGGCAGTAACCGAATCGATACGGCATCGGCATTAAAATCCTGGTGTAATCGATTATTAAGCACCAAAAATACTCCAGCCAAACTTGGAGCATCCACTATATTCAGGGTTAATTTAAATACCTGCTTACTCAATTTGTCATTATCACGGGCAATGGCCAGCAAATCACTTAATTGCTTCTGTTGTTTTTTATTTTGCTGACGTAACACTTCCACCTGACGTTCTATCAGGGATACTGTGCTACCTCCTGCGTTATGCGGAATCTTTAGCTCAGACAATAACTTCGAATGAGTCTCAAAAAACTCAGGGTTTTGTGATAGATACTCCTCGACTTCCTCAGCACCTATTCTCAGTTCTAGTTCGTCTTGTTCCTGTTGAATACTCATAAGCTAATCTGCCCCTCATAGACGCTTTCTGCCGGGCCTGTCATCAACACAGAATGGTTTACACCTTGCCACTCTATCAACAACTCTCCGCCAGGTAAACTAACGTTAACTTTTGAATCCAATAAATCCCAAATTTTACCTATCATTGCCGCAGCACAAGCACCGGTTCCGCAGGCCTTGGTTTCGCCAACACCACGCTCGAATACGCGTAAGCGGATGTTTTGCCTGTCTAAAATTTCCATAAATCCAACGTTGACACGCTTAGGAAAGCGCTTGTGTGATTCGATAGCGGATCCTATAGTTTCCACTAGTGCCGTATCAACATTATCGACAAGCATAACAGCATGAGGATTTCCAATGGACACGACGCCAATTTCAACATCTTGTCCGTTTAATTCCAATTGGTAGGTTTTCTGCCTTTGCCCCGCATCAAACGGCACATCAGCCGGTTCGAAATGAGGTTTACCCATATCAACCTTAACACGTTTATTGCTCTCAAGACCAACCTTTACAAAACCGGACTGAGTTTCCACAACGATACTCTGTTTATCTGTCAATCCCTTATCAAGGACAAATTTTAGAAAGCATCGCGCACCGTTACCGCACTGCTCAACTTCACTACCATCTTGGTTAAAAATACGATAACGGAAATCAGCCTCTTCTGATTGTGATTGTTCCACTAACAAGAGTTGATCGCAACCCACACCTATATGTCGATCAGCAATAAATTTCATTTGTTCTGTGCTTAGATTGATCTGCTGCGAAATTGCATCAATCACAACAAAGTCATTACCCAAACCGTGCATCTTTGTGAATTGGAGTGACAAATTTATCTCCAAGGTAAATTGTAGCTTGAAATTCGACACATAATTAATTAATAAGTAAAAATTTTTTATCCAAATAACTCTAACAGGCAACACATAATCTCGTTTTTTACGATCACCTTTCCCAAAGGCCTGACTTGCCGCCCTCTTTTGAAACCAATCCGATATTTCCCATAGTCATGCCACGATCAACGGCTTTACACATATCATATATTGTTAAAAGGCTAATTTGTACCGCGGTTAGTGCCTCCATTTCTACTCCAGTTTGCCCTGTAGTTTGTACAGTCGCGCAACAATAAATTGCATTTTCGGTTTCACGGATATCAAAATCCAGAGAAATCTTAGATAAAAACAACGGGTGACACAGAGGTATTAATTCAGAGGTTTTCTTAGCACCCATAATGCCTGCAATTCTGGCAACCGAAATCACATCACCCTTGCTGTGCTGCCCATGCTTAACCATATCAAGGGTTTCTGGTTGCATAGTGATCAGACCATCGGCCACTGCTCGACGTTGAGTGATAGCTTTGTCACCCACATCAACCATGTGAGCTTCGCCAGCCTCATTAAAATGACTTAATTTACTCATAATATTTTTATATTACTCTTATTACCTACAAAATGGACAAGTTCTTCGATGAATTATGGAACAACTGATGACTATACATGTCTCATCATTAAGCTATTATGGAGCATAGGCGAACAAATTTTTGGAATGCAGTTTTTCTACCCAAAAGTGTATTCTTTGCTTAGAATAAAGGTGTTTTTAAAGATTATACCCTATGTTAAACAGGATTTTGGCACAAAGAAAGAGATCATTTTAGTACTGTTACTATTTTGTGCCTTTGTGTGGCAAAGACGTGAGCAAGTTTACGCTATTTTTTTAGTTAACGATTTAGATTGACGCTGTCGAGAGGTACTTAAACATGGCAATTACAGTGAAATTCTTTGCAAGCTTACGTGAAAATCTGGATATTTCTGAAAACAAGATAAATCCAAGCGGCAATATAACAGTAGCTAATGCCTGGGAACTCGCCACTAACGGAAAAACAATGCCCGAAAATACCCTTGCGGCCATAAATATGGATTATGTGGATCCCAACCACTACGTTAAAGACGGTGATGAGGTGGCTTTTTTTCCTCCTGTCACAGGAGGTTAGGGTGAAAATAAGAGGTTAAAGGTTAAAGGTTAAAGAATAAAACATGAAAATACAGTTACTAAGCACACCTTTTGATCTATGGCTCGAATTACAAACCTACCAAAACGAACACTCTCAATTTAATGGGAAATACGGTGCCGCCAATGTGTTTGTCGGTACTATGCGTGACTTTAATCAAAATAATGACGTAAAATCCATGGTGTTGGAACATTATCCCGAAATGACCAGCAAATACTTACACCAAATAGCAACTGAAGCCCTGGAAAAATGGGATATATTAGATGTACTTATGTTGCACCGCTACGGAAAAATTGAGCCCAACGATAGCATAGTATTGTTAGCGACATGGTCAACACACCGAGACGCCGCGTTTGCAGCTTGCCGTTATTTAATAGAAGAACTGAAAAATCGCGCACCATTTTGGAAAAAAGAAACCTTACTCGCAGACAACAGTGGTCACTGGGTGGAAAAAAACACCCCTAATGTTTAATTTAACCTAAATTCATTAGTTGCACTTTAGGGATGTTGTGTCACATGCGGTTTATTGTAAGCCATTGTTTCGTCAATAGGTACTGGGAATATTTCAAATTCCAAGGCTTCCAAGTCGCCCAATACGTAGGTTGGTTGAGCACCGACACCACCCACCGTACCTGGATTTATAAATAGCGTTGTTGTTGCCTTTATATTGTGGATAACAGAGATTTCTGCACGATGGTCATGGCCACAACACACTAAATCCCAGTCACCCGTCGTACACATCGCATGGGCATAGTGTGGGTAATGCACCATGAATATTTTACGCCCCGCCATTTCCATACCAGCATCCTGTCCGTAAAAATTAATCACACTATCCGCTTCTTGCGCTAAATTGGCGAGATTAAAAATATCACCGGTGTTATTTCCAAAAATAACGTGCACCGGCAATCCGTGCTTTTGTAACACCCTAAGTGTGGTAGGAGCAACCACATCACCACAATGTAAAACAGCCTCGGCACCACGGCGCTTCGCATCCATAACTGCCACATCTAACAAATACCGATTATCATGGCTATCTGAAACAATACATATTTTCATAAAATTATCACTACCTCATTACATGGCAAGCCCTTATTTTTCAATATGTTAGCAACAAACCTCTTGGCAGACGGTGGCTGCTTGTCAAAATCTCTGGGCAAAACACGAACCTCTTATCCCATATAAACAAAATCCAGCATGCCTAAATTGAACAGGTCATACGTGGTTCAATTAATATGTTTCATTAAAAACAGGGTTTGTCTGGAGTATCCTCGAAACGTTGTATTCCATCCAAAATTTCCTTTTTGGCTTCTTCTATACCAAACCAACCTTCAATCTTTACCCATTTATTGTTTTCCAGATCTTTGTAGTGCTCAAAAAAGTGGGCAATTTGATCTATTAATAGTTGCGGCAAATCTTCTAGTACTTTTACGCCGCGATAGGATACACACAACTTGTCTGCCGGTACGGCTAATACCTTCGCGTCCACCCCCGATTCGTCCGTCATTTTTAAGATGCCCACTGGTCGGCAACGGATAACAGAACCGCTGATTAAAGGGTGCGGAGTGACGACTAATACGTCGGTAGGATCCCCATCTTCTGACAGGGTATGGGGGATATACCCATAATTACAAGGGTAATACATGGCCGTATTCATAAACCGATCCACAAACATGGCACCTGTTTCTTTATCTACCTCATATTTAACCGGATCGCTGTGCGATGGTATTTCTATAATGACATTTATTTCATTCGGCACATCTTTTCCAGAGCTTACTTTGTCCAAATTCATATAACTTTACCCCAAAATGTATCTTTAAACTTAATCTAAATCAATATCAAAAAAAAACTGGATTCGCTTGTTTTTTCTCGTTGAAACAGTTGAGTCTCGTATTATAACCCAGTTCTCATACGCAATAAATCAATTCTAATATGGTAATAAATTCCACTAATGGATGCTTACTAGGTGCAAGAGGCGGGATAAAGCTAGAAATTTCGTCAAAGAAAATCAATCTATAAAACAGGTTAAAATGATTTAAAAAAAATTAAGCCTGTTTTTAAACGCAGCTTGCCAATACTGCTGTTGAAGAGTGCACTACCTTGGAGGGTTTTTAGGTGTTTACTTCACTTTAGATTAGGGTGGTCTATTCAGCATAGACTAATCTATAAGTATTACATTCATAGCTCATTAAAACGAAAAAGGGAGTGCGCGCTGCAATGAACAATTTAATCTATTTGCCACCTATATTAGGCGCCTTGGGAATTGTCATCGCATTTGTCATTTATGCGACCATTAAAAAATATCCGGCAGGTGAAGGTAAAGTAGTAGAGATCGGCGAACTGATTCACTTGGGTGCTATGGTCTTTATGAAGCGAGAATACTCCATGCTGGGGATATTTGTCGCGGTGGTATTCGTTTTATTGTTCATTTCATTGGGCACAGGCACATCTATAGCCTTTCTTGTCGGTGCATTTTGCTCTGCGAGCGCAGGTTATTTCGGCATGTTTACGGCCACCAAGGCAAATGTACGCACGGCCACTGCCGCACACAATAAAGGAGCAGCCACCGCATTAACAATTGCATTTTATGGTGGATCGGTAATGGGTTTAACGGTTGCTTCAATTGGATTATTAGGATTGGGGGTTTTATATCTAGTCTATGGCTCAAACCCCGAAACAGCACATGTAATCCACGGGTTTGGAATGGGCGCTTCAAGCGTGGCATTATTTTCACGTGTTGGTGGCGGCATTTTTACTAAAAGTGCAGACGTTGGCGCCGATCTGGTGGGTAAAATTGAAGCGGGTATTCCCGAAGACGATCCACGTAATCCGGGTGTCATCGCCGATAACGTTGGTGATAATGTGGGTGATGTTGCCGGTATGGGATCCGATATTTTCGAATCCTATTGCGGTTCCATTATTGCCACCATCGCTATGGCCTCTACCATGGCAGCGCATACCATCACTAAATTGGGCGACCAGGCTTCATTAATGTTTCTACCACTGGCGCTAGCATCCGCCGGGCTTATTTGTTCCATTTTGGGCATCATATTGGTTAAAGCCTATTCGGCAAAATCTCCTGAAGTGGCACTCCGTATCGGCACAATAGGAGCGGCGGGCATATTTATAGCAGCATCATATTTTGTCATTACCGCTTTAAACATTAACGCCATGGTATGGGGAGCCGTATTAACGGGCACATTAGGTGGCGTTATAATCGGCTTGGTAACAGAGTATTACACCGCTGGTAAACCTGTAAAACATATTGCCAGTGCCGGCGAAACCGGTCCCGCAACTGTAATGATCGTAGGGCTTGCTGTAGGAATGCAATCGGTAGTTGTACCGCTCTTAACCATTAGTGCCATTATACTCATTTCAACGAACCTGATTGGATTATACGGTGTTGGTATAGCCGCAGTCGGCATGTTAGCCACAGTGGGAATCACCATGGCAATTGATGCCTATGGACCCGTGGCCGATAATGCTGGTGGAATCGCTGAAATGGCGGGTCTAGGCGAAGACACTCGAGCTATTACCGATTCACTAGATGAGCTAGGCAACACGACGGCCGCCATTGGTAAAGGTTTTGCTATTGGCGCTGCCGCTCTGGCGGCTCTGGCTATAATTGCGGCGTTTGTTGAAATCGTATCGCTACAAAATCCTAACTTTGATTTGCGGCTCACCAATCCAACAGTCTTGGCGGGTATGTTTATTGGTGGAATGTTTCCATTCCTGGTCAGTTCATTAACCATGACAGCAGTTGGCGATGCTGCGTTTGAAATGATTAAAGAAATTCGGCGACAATTTCGCGAAATCCCCGGCTTGTTAGAAGGCACAGGTAAACCGGATACAGCACGCTGTGTTGATATTGCAACAACCGCCGCCCTTAAAAAGATGATTCCACCCGGCGTCCTAGCCATTGCTGCACCCCCTGTTGTTGGTTTTACCCTGGGGGCTGAAGCATTAGGAGGCATGTTAGGCGGTGCCTTACTTGCAGGTGTGCTTATGGCATTAATGATGGCGAATGCCGGCGGCGCTTGGGATAATGCTAAAAAATATGTTGAGAAAGGCAATTTAGGCGGCAAAGGCTCTGATGTTCACAAGGCCTGTGTGGTTGGTGATACGGTTGGCGATCCCTTTAAAGATACATCCGGCCCGTCCATGAACATCTTGATTAACGTTTTGGCCATTGTCAGTTTGGTAATCGCGCCGCTATTGACCTAGTTTCTTACACCAACTAATAAAAAAGGCGCGCCAGAAAGATTTGACGCGCCTTTTTTTAAATGATGCATTCCTC
>Ga0316192_10001815_pt1 | contig 15763 bp, 11 predicted proteins | sample MerIslwburrow_MG_FD_204931 | JGI IMG/M metagenome (GOLD analysis project Ga0316192, IMG submission 204931) | Coastal sediment microbial communities from Maine, United States - Merrow Island worm burrow | ecosystem: Environmental > Aquatic > Marine > Coastal > Sediment | place: USA: Maine...
CATGAAGGTCCTGGCGCGTGCCTGCGGCCACGATCATCTGAACGAGTTCACCCCCGACGATCTGACGACCTGGAAACGCGAGATGGCCCACCTCACCGGTCTTCGGTACGGAGGGTTTTCTCTCGACTGACCGACATTTACTCAACGGATTTCGGGGCGAACCAACGCACACGAGGGTTGAAACCGGCACCTCGGCGAGAAGGGAGGGCAAGGAAAAGCCGACCCCGCGGCGCGAAATCCGTTACGCTAGGCGGTGATGACAAGCTCCCGCGACCATACCTTGGATTGTCCGCACAGCGAGGATTGCGGGGCTTGCTCATTTTTGGGCCAGCCCTATGCCGCACAACTCGAACGCAAGCGGCAGCGGCTCCTGGATGTTCTGAAGAGGACGTTGAGCTTCCAAAACCGACAGATCCTGCCGACCCTGCGGTCGCCGAAAATCGAGGGCTACCGAAACCGGGCCAAGATGACGATCTCCACCAATCGGGATCGCCAATCCTCGCTCGGCTACTTCCAGCGGCGGACCCGCAACGTCGTCGACGCACCTGACTGTGGAGTGCTGGTTCCTGAGCTGCTCGAAACCACCCGCCATCTACGTCGGCTGATCAATGCGTCCAGACGTTTCCCGTTCAACCTGCGCCACATCGACCTGCGCTGTGGCAGCGATCCGACGAAGCAACATCTGACTCTGGTGGTCAAGGCGGCGACCATGCCCCGCCTCCCCATCGAGGAGATCGCCGATGGCTGCCCGCACGTCGCCGGCATCGGAGTCAACCTCAACCCCAAGGGCGGCGCCCAGGTCATCAAGGGCCGGATCGAGCCGGTTTTCGGGGCGCGCGAGGTTTTCGTGGAATCGGCGGGGCTGTCGCTGCGGGTCTCCCCCGGCTCGTTCTTCCAGGTCAATCTCGGTCTCCTTCCCGAGATCCACTCACGGATGGGTGAGTTCTTCGGCGCCGGCGACCTTCTGATCGATCTCTACGCCGGTGTCGGGACCCACGGTCTCGCCCTGCGACGGCTCTTCCGCCAAGTCCTCTGTGTCGAGGGCGTCAGGAGTTCCGTCGCGGACGCCCGATCTTCCATCAAAAGCGGTCGGGTCACGAATGTCGAGATCCTGGCCAACCCGATCCATCGCACCCTACGCCGCCTCAAGTCGGAGAAGGCCGAGGCGTTCATCCTCAACCCGTCCGCGGTCGGCGCCGATTCGCCGGCACTCGAGGCGGTGACGACTTCGACAGCGCGCTCCGTGGCCTACCTCTCGTGCGATCCCGAAACCCTCGCCCGCGATCTCGCCATTCTCATCGACGGCGGGTACAAGCTCCTCACGGTCCAGGCCATCGACATGATGCCCCAGACCCGACAGATTGAGTGCTTGGCGCTGCTTCGTCGGTGAGGTTCTGGCCGCTCCCGATCCCGTTCCCGATCCCGTTCCCGAAATCGGCCATCCGGGATCGGGAACGGGATCGGGAGCGGTATCGAAATGTGGCGTGCTGCCCTCACGCGCATCGGGAATAAACCGGCCCGTCAAACCGTCTCCCCAACGACTGGTTGATTCATTTCCCTCGTCCAAGGAGTTCCCCATGATCCGTGCATACGCCGCCCACAAACCAGGAGGCCGCCTCGAACGCTTCGACTTTGAACCCGGTGATCTGCAACCCGGTGAGGTCGAAATCGACGTCGTGACCTGTGGAATCTGCCACTCCGATCTCTCCATGCTCGAAAACCAGTGGGGCATGTCGAGCTACCCCATCGTGCCCGGTCACGAGGTCGTGGGTACCGTGGCCGCCATCGGTGATGGTGTGAAGAACATTGCCGTGGGTGACACGGTCGGTCTCGGTTGGAACTCCTCGAGCTGTATGGTCTGCCACCGCTGTATGAGCGGCGACCACAATCTCTGCGCCGACAGCGAGGGGACCATTGTCGGTCGCTTCGGCGGTTTCGCGGACAAGATTCGCTGCAGCTCGGAGTGGGCGATTGCCCTTCCGGCGGGCGTCGACGCCGCAGAAGCCGGCCCCCTCTTTTGCGGCGGCATCACGGTCTTCAATCCCATCGTCCAGTTCGGTGTCCAACCCACCGACCGCGTCGGCGTCATCGGCATCGGAGGTCTAGGCCACCTCGCCCTGCAGTTCCTCAACAAGTGGGGCTGCGAGGTGACGGCCTTCACCTCCACCGGAGCCAAGGCGGATGAAGCGCGGAAACTGGGCGCCCACAACGTGGTCAACTCGCGTGACGCCTCCGAACTCGAAGCCGTTGCCGGCAGCCTCGATTTCATTCTCTCCACCGTCAACGTCGACCTCGACTGGAACGCCTACCTGGCGGCGCTGGGCCCGCGCGGCCGGCTCCATTCCGTCGGGGCCGTGCCGTCACCTCTCCCGATCCCCGCCTTCACCCTGCTCGCCGGGCAGAAAAGCGTATCGGGATCACCTCTCGGATCCCCGGCGACCACCGCCACCATGCTCGAGTTCTGCGCCCGCCACGGCATCGAGACCCAGACCGAACACTTCCCCCTCAGCCGGGTCAATGAAGCATTCGACCACCTGCGGGCGGGCAAGGCGCGCTACCGGATCGTGGTCGACAACGATTTCTGAGTTGCCGCAGGCCGACTTTCGGGTCATCCTACCGGCTGGTACGCTTCGCGGTCTAAGGTGATGAGATACCCGAAGATCATCCAGGGTGGGATGGGCGTTGCGATCTCGGATTGGCGCCTGGCGCAGACCGTCTCGAAGTTGGGGCAGCTCGGGGTCGTGTCCGGGGTCGCACTCGAGGTGGTGATGATCAGGCGTCTCCAGGACGGGGACATCGGCGGCCACATTCGCCGAGCGCTCGAGGCCTTCCCGTTTCGTGACATGGCCGAGCGGACCCTGGACAGGTTCTACATCCACGGCGGCAGGGCCGGGGACAAGCCCTACGCGGCCATTCCTCTCCACAAGCAGGTCGGATCAAAGACACTTCACGAGCTCTGCATCCTCGGAAATTTCGTCGAGGTCTTTCTCGCCCGAGATGGCCACGATCGACCCGTCGGAATCAACTATCTGGAGAAGATCCAACTGCCCCATCTCCCGTCGATCTACGGTGCCATGTTGGCCGGGGTCGCCTACGTGATCATGGGCGCGGGCATCCCGACCCTGATTCCCGGGGTCCTCGACGGTCTGGCCGAACATGAGCCCGTGTCCTACGGTCTCAACGTCACCGGATCACGGACCGGCGACGACACATTCACACGGTTTGACCCGCGAGATTTCATGGAAGGCGATCACGCACCCCTCGAGCGTCCGTTGTTCCTCCCCATCATCGCCTCCAACGTCCTGGCGACCACCATGCTGCGGAGATCCAACGGGAGAGTCGACGGCTTTGTCATCGAGGGCCCGACGGCCGGCGGCCACAACGCACCACCCCGCGGCGAGCTCCAGGTCAACGAGCGCGACGAACCGATCTACGGCGACCGGGACGTGGTCGATCTCGAGAAGATTCGGAAGCTGGGGCTCCCGTTCTGGGTCGCCGGCGGCACCGCGTCCGCCGAAGGGTTGCGCGAGGTCCTCGCTGCCGGCGGCAACGGCATCCAGGTGGGAACCGCGTTTGCGCTCTGTGACGAATCGGGCATGGCGAGAGATTTCCGGCTGGCCCTTTTGCAGGAAGCCATCGCAGGAACGGCCCGGGTGATCACTGACCGCCTTGCGTCGCCGACCGGCTTCCCCTTCAAAGTGGCCCAACTCGACGGGACCCTGTCCCAAGAGGCTGTCTATCTCGCGCGCACTCGGGTCTGCGATCTCGGATATCTGCGGGAGGTCTATCGTACGGAAGACGGAAGCCTGGGTTACCGGTGCTCCTCCGAACCTGTCGCGACCTATATCGCCAAGGGCGGCACCGAGCCGGACACGGCCGGCCGAAAGTGCATCTGCAACGCGCTGGTGGCCAACGCAGGTCACCCACAGGTCCGAAAGGACGGAGAGATCGAGGGGGCGTTGCTCACCTCCGGCGACGACCTGGCCGAGATCGCCCGTTTCGTCCCCGACGGGCAAACGTCGTATTCGGCAAAGGACGTCATCGACAGCCTGCTCGCTCTCGAGACCTGATAACAGGCCACGCCCTCGGGTCTCTTGCCAACCGTGGTACAAATACAAGTACCGATGAGACGACTTCTCACTTTCTTCGCGGCTCTCCTGCTGACCCCGGTTGGCGGTGCCTCCGATGACGGCTGGACCCTCGTCCGGAGCAGCGACGCGATCGACACCTTCGAGAACAACCAAACCCACAACGGCTTCAAGGAGTTCAGGGGCGTGACTCAAATGGCCGCGACCTTCGAAGAGGCCCGAGACGTCATCAAGGACATCCCCGGGAACATCCACTGGCTCCCCTCGTGCCGGCGATCCGAGTTGATTCGAGAGCTGAGCGAGACCGAGATCCTCGTCTACATCGTCAGCCGCGCGCCCTGGCCCGTCAAAGACCGCGACTGCGTCTGGAAGCGGCACTACATAGTGAACACGAACAATCACTTTCTGATGCACTTCACCGCCTCCGAAGAAGAGTTCGAAGGCGAACCGGGGCTGGTTCGGATCCTCAATGCACGCGGGATCTGGGAAGTCAGGCGGATCGACGCCGACATCACCGAGGTCTCCTTCCAGTACATCGGCGATGGCGGCGGCACCGTCCCGCGGGGCTTCGTCAACACCACCACCAAAAGAATTCCCGAGAAGGCGCTTCAGGCCCTTCTCGATCGGATCGAAGCCTTGCGGGTTCCCTGACCGCGAAACCGTCCAGCGCGGCCATCAGAAGAAAGGCGCCCACCCGGCTCGTGGCCGGGTGGGCGCTGTCATGTTCCCGCCGAGGGTCGGAGAATCAATCAGAAACGGTCGTGTCCCAGTGAGCGGTTGCGCCGATTTCGACGCCATCAGCGAACATGCAGCCGTTGACCCCGAGGCCGAGGGCGCGGTAGACGGTCACGGTGCGTCGGCCGTCGCCGCAGTTCGGGATCGCCGCGTCGGTCACCCGGAGCCGGAGAACATACCCGCACTCGGGCAGGCCGGCGGTATCCCAGGAGGCCAGAAGGTTGTTAACCACCGAGCTTGTGCCCGACGCCAAGGTGTGCCAGTTGGTGTGCGGACCGCCGATGATGGAGAGACTCCACCCCACGAGATTGGCGTCTGAGGCGGTGCCGCGGATCTCGACGAGGTCATCCGGATGGAAGACCGTGCAGCCGACAGGCGCCACCAACTCGGCCACCGGCGGGGTGTTGTCCACGTTCACCGAACGGACCTCGGTCCGCTGCTGGCCGCAGGCGTTGGTGCCCACCACACGAACGTTGTAGCTCCCGTCGGGCACCGAGGTGGCGATGGTGTCCCAGGTCCCGAGGAGGCTGTTGCTCTTCCCACCGGCGTAGGTCGGCATGCCCGGATCGATGGGGGTGAACGGGCCACCGCCCGAGGGCATGAAATCAACCGTGTAGCTCACCCCGCCGCATCCGTTGTCACCGACGGAGCCGATGGGGCACGCGTTCCCGGCGACAAAATCGGCCACCGACGGCATCCCCACGTTGCCCCACAGGAAGTTGAACCCTACGGCATCGAAGTTTCGCGAGACCCACACCACGACCTCATCGGTAGCGCTCAGCCCGCTGAGGCTGTAGACGGTGAGTTTGAGCAGATAGCGGCCCTCGGCCAGCCCCGAGCTGTCCCAGGTGGTCAGCGCCCCACCCGGTTCGTCGACATCGACACCGGATTCAACCAGAAGCGTCCAATCGTCGACCGCCACCGAGCGGTATTCCAGGGTCCAGCGGTCGAGGAGACCGAGATCGACGTGGGCGACCCCGGTGACGGCGTCGGAGCCGCAAAGACACTCGAGGGCCGATGGTGCGTCGATGCGGGCCACGGGCGGCGGGCCGAAGACGATGTTGAAACGATTGAGCAGGATGGACACCGAATCGCCGCTGTTGTTCGACGTTGCGACATCCTGATCGCCGTCACGATCGACATCGGCCACCGCGACAAAGGCCGGCAAATCGCCCACCGGGAACGATGCCGACGCGGCAAAGCCGCCGGAACCGTCACCGAGGAAGATCTGCAGCAGATCGACGGATGGAAGCCCGACCGCAAGATCGATGTTGCCATCGAGATCGTGATCGCCGAGACCGATGTCGGCCGGCCAGGCTGCCGTGGCGACCGGCGCGCCCGGGCCGAAGGACGGGAACGCTGACGCAGCGTCGTTGAAGTGGACCATGAGGTTGCTGCTGCCACTGTTGGTGGTGACGACATCGAGCCACCCGTCGCCGTTGAAGTCATGGGCTTTGATGGCCACAGGGCCGACACCCGTCGGGATGTAGTAGGCGAACTCCCCACTGAAGAAGCCACCGGTCCCGGTGTTGTACATCAGGACGATCTCGTCATCGGCGGATGTGACCGCGATATCGGGGGAGCCGTCCTTGTTGAAGTCCGCCATGGTGATTCCAAGGGGCACCCGACCGTGGAGCCCGTCAAAGGTGGTTCCGTATTGGGTCGCGGTGAAACTCGCCCCCGTGCCGTCGTTGGTCAGCACCGTGACCGTCTGAGCGGTGCCGTTGACCGAGACGATGTCGGGGAATCCGTCGCTGTCGACATCGGCGATTCCGCACCTCCTCGGGAGGGCCCCGGTGGCGAAGAAAACCTCCGGGGCAAAGGTGCCGTCGCCGTTGTTGATCAGCACCGAGACGTCGTCGGAGTCGGAGTTTGCGCTGACAAGATCGAGGTGGCCGTCACGGTTCAAATCGCCGGCAGCCAGGTCGCTCGGCACGCCTCCAACTGAATACGAGGCAAAGGGCCCGAAGGTCCCGTCACCGACACCAAGTGCCACATCGACAAAATCAAAGTTGCTGGAGGTGTCCACGGCGACCGCCAGGTCGGGCACGCCATCACCGCTGAGATCCTCGAGCACGATGCCCGACGGGGCTCTTCCGGATCCGGTTGAAATCTCCTGGTGAGGGAGGAACCCGGGAGCGGGAGCACCGTCCACCGCCTTGAGCTCCGGTTCATCTGCGACCGCTGGAACAGTGAGCATGATGAGAATCACCACCACCAGGAGATGTCTCAGAAATCCGAGGATTGGACGTGTTGAAAAAGCTCTGCAGTCAATGCGGTTGATCGAACGGCTCATCAGTGGGCCTCCAGTTGCGATGTTCACCCATGACCGGTGACACCCTCACCCTCGACAAAGGGGAGGAAAACCGGACACGAGTCATCAACGACTCTGAAAGCCCCGTACCGGACGGAGTTTCACTGAGTGATCTGCCTCGAGAGTACAGACGGTGGAATGAAGGAAAGCTCACCGGTCCGATCCCGCCGTTCCGGTTTCTCCCCGCGGCGACCCACGACCGCCGTGGTTCGGATGTCCGGAATCCCGTGCAGACGTCGTGGCTGATTGTGGAGGCGCGATTGATGAAAAACCGTCCGAAACAACGATGATCGACGCCGCGTCATGACGACCGCGCGGGTCACTCGATGGTGCGGTCGTTCGCGACGAACCCACCGCCAATGGGGCAACCCGCACTGTCGGCGGCCGGTGCTGCGGGCATGAATTCCCAACAGATACAGTTATTCCTGGGGAAGCCATGACTCATCCAACCCATTGGGACCGCCTCGAGAGCCTACTCGACGAATTTCTGGATCTGCCGGAAGGGGTGCGCTCGGCGAGGCTCACCGAGTTGGTACGCGACAGCCCGGATGACGCGCGGGCCATTCGAGACGCCCTGGATCTCGACACCGAGACACCCGGCATCGACCACATCGGCGCGCTCCTCGAATCCGTCGGCGACGAGAGCGAGGACCAACGAACCGCGACCCTCGACCCCAAACCCGAAACCATCGGACCGTGGCGACCCATCGAACTCATCGCGAGCGGCGGCATGGGCGACGTCTACAAGGCCCAACGGATCGACGGCGAGTACGAAGCGACGGCGGCGCTCAAAAGGCTCCGGATTCACGTCACTTCCGCCACCGCGCACGATCGATTTCGGCAGGAACGGCAGGTCCTCTCGGATCTCCGCCACCCGCACATCGCAAATCTGCTCGACGGCGGTGTCGACACCCAGGGAGTGCCCTACTTCGTCATGGAGTATGTCGACGGCCGGCCCATCACCGATCACTGTGACGGCTCCGCTCTCTCGATTCATGACCGGCTGATGGTCTTCGACCAGGTAACCGAAGCCGTGGCCGCCGCCCACCGACAGCTGGTGGTCCACCGCGACCTGAAGCCGCCCAATATCCTCGTGGCGAACGACGGCAACACCAAACTCGTCGACTTCGGCATCGCCAAGCTTCTCGACGACTCGACCGATGCGACCGTGACCGCCAGCCATGAACGGGTGCTCACGCCGCGCTACGCAGCACCCGAGCAACTCCTCGGAGGCGAGATCACCACCGCCACCGATGTCTACGGCCTCGGCGTCGTGCTCTTCGAACTCCTCAGCGGCTGCCGATCGTTGACCGACGAAGAATTGCAGCGGGCGCTTCTCGTCGGCTCCCAGGTGCCCGATCCACCAAAGATGAGCACCGCCGTCGGCCGGCTCGACCCGGACGAGGCGGCATCCATCGCCGGCCAACGTGGGACGACGCGTCGCGCTCTCGCGCGTGAACTCCGAGGTGATCTCGACGAGATAGTGGCCAAGGCGCTCAGACCCGATCCCACTGACCGCTACCCGACGGTGGCCGCCCTTGCCGAAGATCTACGGCGCGCGAGGAACTCCGAGCCGGTGGAGGCCCACCGTGGCTCGTGGCCATACAGAATGCGGAAACACTGGGCTCGTCACCGGGTTTCGGCAACCGCCCTCATTCTCGTCCTCTTGTCGCTTTCGGTCGGTTTGGGGATCGCTCTCGCCCAGGCGCGCGCCGCGAGGACCGCGCAACGCCAGGCTGCCGCGATCAACCGGTTTCTCACCGAAGAGTTGCTCGGATCCGCCGATCCGCGGATCTCGCGGGGCCAGGAACTCACGGTACGCGAAGTCGTCAATCGCACGAGTCGGGATCTCGCAGCGGCGGTGGGCGGCGAACCTGAGGTCGAGGCCTCGATTCGGCAGACCCTTGGTGAGGTCTGGATCCGTCTCGGCGCCTTCGAGGAGGCGCGGAAGGAACTCAACGCCGCGCGGGATCTGGCAGCCGGAGACCGGACGACAGCGGCACGGCTGTCAACGGCCTATGCAGAGCTGCTCTACGCCGAGGGTCGTTTCCCGGAGGCGCGGGCAGAGGCGACCAAAGCCGTGACCGAACTCGAGGCAACGGTGGGGAGGAACAGCCTCGACACCATCCAGGCCATGGTTCGCATGGGGCGGGTCATCGACGGAGACGCCGATCCGATCGAAGCCGAGAAGGTTCTTCGAAACGCGGTGTCGCTCCTGGAAATCCACCATCCCGAGGAGGTCGCGACAACTGCGAATGCACGTCTCGAGCTCGCCTCGGTTCTCCACAATCAGGGTCGCCGCATCGAAGGACTCGACCACCTCCGCGAGACCCTGGCGCTCCAGCGGCGATTTCTCGGCGGCGATCACCCTGATATCGCGCGGACCCTCGAGGAGATGGCGGAGATCCTGACCTATCTGGGGTGGCACGACGAGGCGGTGGAGGCAGCTCAAGAGTCACTGGAAATCGTCCGTGATGTCTACGGTTCGACCCACTGGCGGTCCCCGCACGCCGCCTACGTCCTCGCGAAGGTCCTCAGCGACGCCAACCGCCAGGAGGAGGCGTCGCAGCTGGCGGCGTCCACCCTCGAAGCGGTCGCGCCCGTCCTCGGTGATGATCACACGGAGGTCGTGATCCTCGAGAACCTGCTCGCGTACCTGGCGAACCGACGCGGCGATCGCGAATCTGCAACGGCGCACTACAGGGCGGCCCTGGACGGTGCGGAACGGGGCCTCGGCGCCGGCCACGACAGGACGATGATGATCCGCCGAAATTTCAGCAATCACCTCGCGCGGCTTGACGAGCGGGGGGAGAGTGCCCGGCTCGCGCTGGCGGTCAAGGAACTCGGTCTCGCCGCGTCTGACGGTGAGCGCCCGGATCCCATGTATCTCGCCAAGGTCTCGTTCTTCCTCTGCACCACCGATCTCGAGGAGGCGCGGGACTTCGACACGGCGCTGGTCCTGGCCGAACGCGCCGTCGACCTGTCTCGCGGCCGTTGGTACTACCCGTTGGTCACCCTCTCCGAGGCGTACTTTCAGCTTGGCGATCTCGATCGGGCCATCGAAGCCGAACGACAGGCCGTGTCACTGCCCGATGGTCTTCACTACGCTGGAGAGGAACGCTATCTGGTCGGCCTCTACATCAGGAAGGGCGACCTCTTGGCCGCCGAAGAGTTTCTCCGCGAACACCTTCAACGGCGACAGTCCGTTCGGGCCGCTGATGACCCGCTCTTGGGCCACACCCGGGCACTCCTCGGTCGGGTGTTGCTGGCACGGGGAAGGCTTGATGAGGCGGAGCGAGAGCTGCGCGACGCACTCGCCCAATACGAGCTCGGATTGGACGACGAGCACGAGTGGTGGATCCCGGCGTTCAGCGATCTCGGCGCCACGCTCACCGCACGCGGCGCCCTCGATGAGGCCGAGGACGCGCTCGCTCGCGCACACCACCTGGTGACGACGATCGACGGTCGACGGACCGCGACAGAACTCGATCTCATCACCCAACGTTACGGCGAACTCGAGCGCACGCGGGTCATGGTTCCGACGCCGTCGCCTCCAGGTGCAACCGCAACCATGCCCTCGCCTTGACCCAATCCCGCCGGATGGTCCGTTCGGTGAGCTCGAGGGCGATGGCCGCCTCCTGCTCGGTCATCCCCCCGAAAAACCGATACTCGATGACCTTTTCGAGCCGTGGATTCGTCCTCCCAAGCTCTTTCAGTGCGTCGTGAACCGCGAGGACGACGGTGGCGTCCCGCCTTACCTCCACCGCGTTCGCCAACCCCTCGTCGATGGGTTCATGATGGGCGCCGCCTCCCCGCTTGGCACGCAGTCGGCGCCGCGCCTCATCCACCAGGATCTGCCGCATGGCGGTGGCCGCCACGGCGAGGAAGTGTTCACGATCGCTGAACGACGGATGCTGAATCTTGCAGAGTTTGAGATAGGTCTCGTGCACGAGCGCGGTGGTGTTCAATGTCTCTCCGGCTGCGAGCTGCTTGCGCCTGCGCGCCCGCGCCAACCGGCGCAGCTCGTCATAGATCGCTGAGTAGACCTGGTCGAAGGCGCTCGAATCCCCGGCCCTCGCCTGGGCGAGCAACTCGGTGATCGGTACATCGTCCGCTCCGCTCATACCAACCATTATCCCTGACACCCCCAGTTCGGGGCACTCGGCCCTACTTCTGGTAGGCCCGGAGGAGAACGCCGAATGAAGGCGCCTTCTCCCGCAGCAGGAGGAGGTTCTCGGCAGCCGGCAGCTGCCTGCGGTCCGCGCCCTTGAGCGGGACGTCTTCGAGGCGATCGAACGAGAAGAGGTAGGCCTTCGCCGCCTGATACTCGCGCAGAGATCGGAAGATCCGGTCGATGTGGCGATCGAGAAGCTCGGGTTCATTCGCCTTCAAGGTACGGAAGAGGGCAAGCAGAGCAAAGACCTCGCCGATGTTGGCGGTTCTGAACTCGAAGGGGTGGTGGCGCGACGCGACCGCATCGAGCTCGCGCTCCTCACCCTGGTCGTTCATGATCTCCAGGATCCGCTCGGTGGTCTCGTCGCCCACCCGGCCCTTGGCGATCCGGGTGATATCGGCGAACGTCGGCATTCGACCACCGACACTGACGGGAACCAGATCCTCGGCGGTGGTGTGGATCAACGCGGCCATCGCCCTCCTCAGCGACCCCATGATGCCGAGCAACCGGTGGTAGGGCGCGGCGTGCTTGCTCCCACTTTTTGCATCTACCCCACTCGGCACGTCCAGGAAGAGACTCGGGGCCTGCTCGAGGATATCGAGATAGTCGCCCGTGAGAGATTTGATCTCTCCGCAGAAGTGTTCAAAGTGCCGGGACGTCAGCGGTATCCCGAAAAACTCGAAGGTGGGAACCGCCTCGATGAGTGCCCCCAGCGACTTCCCGAGGTCGCCCGACAGCGGCGCGCGGTGCCGCGTTTTCGGAGCCTCTGATACACCGGTGTCTCCTCGCAGCCTGCGGAGCTCGTGGTCGAGCTCGATCTTGTCCCGCCGCAGCTTGAGAAGCTGCTCGGCGAGGTTGAGGCGGGTGTCGAAGTGGGCGAGATAGCCCCGGAGAAGCCGCTCCTGCTCGAGGGTCAGGACACCCCGGCCGACCAGAACCGCCGCGCCGATGGGGATCGGATTGTCGAGCAACATGGGCAGGGCGTAGATCTGGTGACCCTCCAACTCCACCGGACCGAGAAGCCCGTCGGAGAAGGTGTCGAGCGCCTCTTGTCGAGCGCTCGCGAGACCCTCGTCGAGGATGTCGTTCCCGGTGGGCGGGATCTCGCCGCCGGCGGCCGAAACCAGGACCGCGAGATCGAGGCCCATGAGCCGGGCCAGTATCGAGCCGGAGAGCACGCGAGCGAAACCGATCTCGGGTCCACCGGAGGTTTCGGCCTCGCCAAAAACGTGCCGGTCCCAAACCGTGTCGATGGCGCCGACCGCGGTGTTGAGGAGCGCGTGGTGATCGCCGCTCAGACCGGTCAGGGTCTCGTTTGCCTGGCTCCAATAGGTTTCGACCAACTCCGCCGTGTTGTCATCATTCATGGACCGCTCCTTGAAGGCCCATCACTTTGACCCGGACTCCTCCGAATTGCAAGCCGGCGGCATCGACCCGGCGGACATCATGCTACGCTCCGGATGAGAACTGCAGACCGAGGTTCACATGATCGAATCGAAGCGACATGAAGACGTCGGGTCGTCGCTCCCGGTGACGGCGATCGCGGCTGCCGTCGTCGGGTGCGTGGTGGTGGTGATCGGTGTTTTCTGGTATCTCTCCCTGGCGGGCGAGGCCGGCAGACGTGAGATCGTGATTGCCACCGGCCCGGAAACGGGAACCTACCACGCCCTCGGGACCGCCTTCGGCCGTCTGCTCGAGACCAACGGCATCGTCGGATCGGCGCAGGTGGTCATGACCGAAGGCAGCGCCGAGAACATGGACCTGGTCGGGGGAAAGGGAGGCAGGGCCGACTTCGCCCTGGTTCAGAGCGACACTCAAGCCAACCCTCGCGCCCGTCTCGTGGCCTCGCTCTACGAGGAGCACCTCCATGTGCTGGTGGCGAAGGAACTGGCCTCCGAGATCCCGACGATCCACGACCTGCGTGGCCGCCGGGTCTCGCTCGGCGGCGTCGGGAGCGGCACGCGCCAGGTAGCTCGGCGAGTACTCGCCCACTTCAGGATCGAGGTCGGCAAGGATCTGGCAATTCCGCCGGCGGGGTTGGCGGGTGGTTTTCTCGGCGATGAGATCGACGCGGCGTTCATCCTCACGGCGGTCCCCTCGCAGACCATTCGGGAGCTCTCGCAGGGAGACGTCATCCGCTTCCTGCCGCTCGGGGATGCCCAGGAGGTCGGCAACGAGGCCGACGCCCTGGCGCTCGTCTACCCGACCCTGCACGCCGCGATCATCCCCCACTCGACCTACGGCGGGTTACCCGAACAGCCGATCCTGACGGTGGGTGTGACCGCCCAACTGGTGGCCTCCCGGGATGTCAACGACTCGCTGGTTCGTCACGCGACCAAGACCATCTTCGAACAGAGGTCCAACCTCGGCGCCGGCGGAGAAAAGCTCGCCCCTGCCCAGCGCATCCGCGAACGATACAGTCCGGGTGCGTCGACCATCCCCTACCACCCCGGCGCCGTTGCCTACTACACGCGGCGACAGCCGCCGTTCCTCGTCGAGTATGCCGAGACCATGAGTCTCCTGCTGACCGTGATGATCGGTCTCTACTCGTCCTACATCGCATTTCGAGAGTGGTCCCGACGGCGCCGGAAGAACCGGATCGACGCCTTCTACGTCGAGGCGACGAGACACTTCGACGACATCCAGACGGCTTCGGCCGAGTCCCTCGCCGAGCGCCATCAGGCGCTGGTGATGCTCCGAAGATCGGCGTTCACGGATCTCATCGACGAACGGCTCGACGCCAACGAGAGCTTCACCATCCTCCAGGATCAGATCGACAGCGAGCTGCGCACCATCGAGGCCCTGATCCAATCCAAATCAGGTTAGTCTCTATTCCTGAATTCTTGATCAAATGAGTAATAGTTCCCATTTCATGGTCCCAGATCACATTTTCTGAGGGATTCCTCGCGTAGCTTCATCAGAGAAAAACGCCTCCGGGCACGTCCAATTCTCGAAGGAAGCGAGGTGACCATGAATCGAGCAACCCATTTTCGTGCAACCCTGATCGTCGTCGGGATCGTGATCTTCGGGATCCCCTATGCCGAGGGCTACGACCAGTACAGCGAGAACGACGACGCCACGAACTGCAGATACTGTCACGGAGATTTCCGGAGCGGCAACTACATCTCACCCGTGGACGGGCAGAACTGGGGCAACCTCCACAACATCCACCGGTCCACCATGCTCAGCGGCGACTGCGATACCTGCCACATCGGCGGCGACGAGTTTCCGGTGTATCTGGACCGATCCAACGGTGGAGACAATTTCCTACCCGTCGGCTGCATGGGCTGCCACGGCGTCGACCCCGCACCTTCCGTGCCCAACAACAATTGGTGGGGAGCCGGCCTTCGGGCGCATCACACAAACGCAAACGTTCCGCCGGACAACAATGGCGACACCTGCGTTTCCTGCCACGGCAACGATCCGTCGCCCCTGCCCGAGGACACGATGCCGGCGTACTACTTCACACCCGATGTCAACCACCCCAGCAAACCGGATGACCCTTGCCTCACCGAAAACTACGCCGGCGCCGCCTTTGGCATCGACAACGACGGCGACCTGCTCCACGACGGCGACGATCCCGACTGCGCGGGGGCCACACCCACACCCACACCCACCCAGACACCCACGAACACACCCACGAACACCCCGACACCGACCCAAACACCCGTGGTCCCCACCCCGACCCCCACCAGCACACCGACACAACCGCCGAATCCGGATCTCATTTTCGCGGACGGTTTCGAGTCGGGTGGGACCTCGGCGTGGGACGTCGTTTCAGGCGCATTCCTCGCTGCCGTGGACTACGCTCGGGACCTGGGCGGTGCGCCGCTCATGAAGGGAACCGTGTTCTTGATGGTGGTCGGAGGAGCGGCACTGGCGGGCCTGCCCCGTATCCGGAAACGCAGCCGGCAGCGAAAGAACAAACGTTAGATTCGGCTTCGAACCTCACACTCGGTGGTTGGAGATCTTGTTCCCCTCCGGCCGCCGAGTGTGACCCCGGTCTTGCCGGCTCATGTGTTGTCTCACCGCGCACGATCGAGGAAAGCCTCGGCACAGCGCAGACCGTCGATGGCGGCCGACACGATGCCCCCCGCGTAGCCGGCGCCCTCGCCCATGGGATAGAGACCGGCTGACGACGTCGACTCCATGGTTTCGGGGTCGCGGACGATCCGCACCGGGCACGAGCTGCGTGACTCGGGACCGACGATGACCGCCTCCGGGTCTCTCAGAATCGGCAGCCGTTTGCACAGAGTGGAAAGCCCGGCACGAAGGGGATCGAGGACCGCTTTCGGGAGAAACTCTTCGAACGGCGCGATGGTCAGAGGCATCGGGTAGCTCGAGTCGGGCAGGGCGCCGCTCGTCACACGTCCCGCGAGAAAGTCCACGAGGCGCAGTGCCGGAGCGCCGAAGGGGTGGTCGGCAAGAGCCGCGGCCCGCGCCTCGATGAGC